>Ga0209296_1002271_pt1 | contig 13935 bp, 12 predicted proteins | sample S_130206_EF_Meta_FD_187319 | JGI IMG/M metagenome (GOLD analysis project Ga0209296, IMG submission 187319) | Freshwater microbial communities from Lake Simoncouche, Canada to study carbon cycling - S_130206_EF_MetaG (SPAdes) (version 2) | ecosystem: Environmental > Aquatic > Freshwater > Lake ...
GAAGATTCAAGAGGCTTCCCTCGACGAAACTCCTTACATCCTTGCTTACACGTCAAACCTCATTTCGGCAGGTCGCAAGAACCTGACTGGAATGGTCGTGAACGGCATGGGTCAATTCGACGGAAGAGCTGCAAAAAACGCATAGTTTTTGCACCGTAAATAATTAAGGACGAAAGTCCAAAGAGCCAGGGCCCAAAAGCCCTGGCTCTTTTTATTTTCTAATTGTTTTTGTTGCCAACTTCCTAACTACACTTTTGCGAGACATGAAACGGTTCATCCTTCAACGCCTTGGTCTCTCCGTCATCACGGTGTTCCTGGTGTGCGTGATCGTTTTCTTTCTCACACATATTTTGCCAGGTGACGTCGCTCGCCAGTATCTAGGCAGAGGCGCGACCGAGGAAGACCTCATCGAATTCCGTCGCGTGTTCGGGTTGGATCGGTCGTTGTTCTCTCAACTCTTCACATGGATTGGTCACCTTCTCAGAGGCGACATGGGCGAGTCGATGCAATATCGTGGGCCAGTCTCCGACTTGCTCCTCCCAGCCATTGGCTATTCATCCAAGTTGGCAGGCGTTGCCTTTTTCATCATTGTGCCGTTCAGCATTGCTGGCGGTGTTGTTGCGGCAATGAACCGAGGCAAAAAAGTTGACCGATTTATCACAATTGGTGGTCTTTCGGCTGCTGTAATCCCAGAGTTTGTCTGGGCGATCATTTTGGTGCTGCTCTTTGGTGTGACATTCCAAGTCTTTCCAGTGTCAGCGTTTCCAGAAGAAGGCGAACGCTCAATCCTCAACCAAATTTGGTACTTAGTCCTTCCATCTATTTCGCTGCTGCTGGTGCTTTTCGGTTACGTCGCTCGCATCACTCGCGCCGGCGTCATCGAAGCACTCGATTCTGACTACATGCGTACAGCAGTGCTCAAAGGATTAAGCCGACGCACCGCGGTTGTTAAACACGTGCTTCGCAACGCATTGCTGCCAACAATTGCAGTCATTGCGTCACAAATCCCCTACCTCATCGGCGGCCTGATCGCAGTGGAGATCGTGTTCAACTATCCGGGCTTTGGCACGATCTTGAAAGGTGCAGTTGACGCACGCGACTACTCCGTGCTGCAGGCAGGCGTCATTATCTCAAGTTTGGTCATCGTCTCATTCCAACTCGTTGCCGACATTTTGTTTGCCCTTCTCAACCCACGCATCAGACAGAAGATTTCAGAATGAACGAAACAACTGCATCAACCATTGCGCAAAAATCCAATCTTGAGCGCAAAATCATTCGGCGTGAGCGCCTCAACCTGATTGCCAAGAACAAAACATTTCTCGTTGGTGCGACCATCCTGGGCTTTTGGTTAATACTCGCGGTTTTCGGCAGCTTCATCGCACCTCACGGAGCATCCGACCAAGACTTCGAATTCGTATCGGTTTCACCACAATGGAAGTTTTGGTTTGGCACAGATGCCAACGGCCAAGACGTCCTCTCGCGCGTGATCCTTGGTACTCGACTCATCGTCGTGATGGCATTTACTGCAACTGCGCTTGGTACGGTTTTGGGAACTGCACTCGGTTTGGCCACCGGTTATTTCAAGGGCAAATTTGACATGGTCGTAATGCGACTCGTCGAAGCAATTTCGGCAATTCCTGTATTGATCATTGCGTTACTTGCGATCGCTGCGCTCGAAGGTCGATCACCGACCCTCACCGTCATTGTTATTGGTTTTGTATTTACCCCAAACATTGGGCGCACCGTTCGTGCGGCCGTGCTAGGCGAATCCGAACTTGAGTACGTCGCTGCAGCACGCCTGCGCACCGAACGCACTCGCCACATTTTGTTTCGCGAAATCTTGCCAAACGTCTTGCCACCAATCATCGTTGAGTTCACTGTGCGCCTTGGCTACGCAATCTTCGCTATCGCAACACTGTCGTTCTTGGGCGCAGGTGTCGAATACGGCTCACCCAACTGGGGCTCACAAATAGCAGAAAACTGGGGCAATATCTATTCCGACATCTGGTGGCCAACAGCATTCCCTGCGCTCGCAATCGCTTCACTTGCCGTGAGCGTCAACCTCATTTCAGACAGCCTGCTGGAGATTTTTGAAATATGAGCACTACTCCAGCACTTGAGTTTCGCGATCTTGAAGTTGCGTACACCGTTCGCGGCATCGACCGCGAAGTGTTGCGCAATGTCTCATTTTCTATTGCCCCAGGCGAGGCGTATGGCCTTGTAGGCGAGTCTGGTTGCGGCAAATCCACTGCAGCATTTGCAGCAATGCGCTATTTGCCTCGCAACGGCAAGATCACCGGTGGCTCAATTTTGTTTGAAGGCAATGACATTGTTGGCATGAGCCAACCAGATATCAACAACTTGCGCCAATCAGCAATCTCGATGGTTTACCAAAACCCTGCAACCGCTCTCAACCCAACCATCCGCATTGGTGACCAGGTAGCAGAAGTTTTTGAGCTGCAGGGCCTTTCAAAAAGCGATGCATATGCACACGTAGAACAAGCGCTCATCAAAGTGCAAATCGCAGATCCAGCAAAAGTGATGCGCAGGTATGCACACCAACTTTCTGGCGGCATGGCTCAACGTGTCGTTATTGCTATGGCTCTTGCGTCAAACCCTCGCCTCTTAGTAATGGATGAACCGACGACCGGTCTTGATGCAACCGTTGAAGCCGAAGTGCTCGACTTGGTACGCCAATTGCGCAAAGAGTCTGGCACTGCAGTGTTGTTTATTAGCCACAACCTCGGCGTTATTCGCCACATGTGCGACCGAGTTGGCGTGTTGTACGCCGGCGCACTTGTAGAACAGGGTGCCACTGAAGACATCTTCTCGAATCCAAGCCACCCATACACAGTTGGGTTGTTGCGCTGCATCCCTCGTGGTGGTTTGCACAAAAACACCGACCGCCTCGACACGATCCCCGGCACGCCTCCCGCACTTGGCACCCACTTTGATGGCTGTGTGTTTGCCGACCGCTGTGCACTTGTCGAAGACAAGTGCCGCTCCACGCAACCAGAAATGGTCACTGTTGGCAACTCACACGTTGCTCGCTGCTTCCACACCGACAAAGCAGGCTCGATGCCTCGCGCTATCGACACAGTCACGGTAAGAGTCGGCCAAAATCCAAATCGTGCAACAACCGGCACTCGCTTGCTTGATATTGATCACCTCTCAAAAGCATTCAATCAAGACGGCCACGTAGTGCACGTTGTCAATGATGTGTCACTACAAGTTGGTGTTGGCGAAACTCTCGGACTCGTTGGTGAGTCCGGCGCGGGCAAGACAACAATTGCCAAACTTATTCTTGGTCTTTACGGTTCTGACAGCGGCAGTCACGTTGTGCTCGATGGCAAAGATTTGGCTGGCACTCTCAACAAGCGCGATGTCAAAGATGTCGGTGCAATGCAGATCGTGTTTCAAAACCCAGACCAAGCTCTTAACCGTCGTCACAGCGTGACGCGCATTGTTGGTCGTGCTGTGCAAAAACTACGCGGACTTTCTGCAGATGAATCAACTGAACGCGCGCACGAGTTGCTCTCTGACATGCGAGTCGAAGCAACATTGCACAGCGCACGTCCAGTGCAACTCTCGGGTGGGCTCAAACAACGCGTCGCAATCTCGCGTGCTTTTGCAGGCGCACCACAAATCGTCGTCTGCGACGAACCAACATCAGCGCTCGACGTTTCTGTGCAAGCAACAATTCTTAACTTGTTGGTTGACTTGCAAAAACAAGATGGCACAAGTTTTATTTTTATTTCTCACGACCTCGGTGTTGTCAGATATATCTCCGACAAAATTGCAGTGCTCTACCTCGGTCGCGTTGTCGAGTTTGGTGAGTCCAATCGAGTCTTCCAAGGCCCTCACCACCCTTACACCGAAGCATTACTCTCGTCAGTGCCCAATATCGATGGCTCCATTCGCAAGCGCATTCCGCTCACGGGTGTTATTCCAAGCCCGTCAAACCCACCAACTGGTTGCGTTTTGCACCCGCGTTGCCCACGCATGGCAGGTAGCGGTGTCGAGCACTTGTGCACAAGTGTTGAACCCTCACTCACCGAGGTTGACCCTGGCCATTTCATGCGCTGCCACATACCACTCGATCAATTGCGCACAGTCCAGACCCAATAGTCACTTGGGTTTACCCCCCCTACAGACTTGACTATTACGGGTATGTGTCCGTAGAGTAAACACATCGGATTGGGGTCATTCCGGCCGCAGTCGAATCAACAGGGGGAAATTCCTAGATGAAACAAACATCCACGAAAAGTGGGCTGTTCAGAAAACTCTCGATTGGTTTAGGACTCGCACTTGCAGTCTCAACCATCGGTGTTTCTGCAAGCAGCGCAAAATCAGTTCCACAAGCAAAAAAGAAGAGCATCGACCTCGTTGTCATGCTCGCCGAAAAAGACACCGGCTGGTGCACTCAAGACTCACCTGGTGGTGGACAAATTGGTGCATCAACTGCAGTTCTTGAAACCTTGACGATGATCAACGACAAAGGTGTGATGGTCCCTTGGCTTGCCAAGGCATTCACCTCCACTCCTGACTTCAAGACATGGACAATCGAACTGCGCCAAGGCATCTACTACACCGATGGTGAAGAATTGACTGCCAAAAACGTGCAGACAAACTTTGCTGCACTTCTCGGCATCATGCCAGCGTTTTATGGTGCGGGTCCAAAGGGCTCGTTGCCAGCAGTCGCATGGCAGGGTGCAATGAAGGTGACCACCGCAGCGGAGTGGGTGACCAAGGTCAAGATCCTCGGCACACACACCATCTCGCTCACACTTGACAACCCACGTCCAATGTTCCCGTACCAACTCTGGACTTCGGGTCGTGTTCGCATGATGTCAACTGCAAGCTTGAAGAGCGCAACTTGTGGCACCACCACAGCCGTTGGTACTGGACCATTCATGATCAAGTCCAAGGGTGTTGATCCATTCGTGACCGAGCTTGTTCGAAACCCAAATTACTGGCGCAAAGACAAGGCTGGCGTTCAGTTGCCATATGCAGACACTCTGACTTTCAAGGCAATCTTGGATGCTGGACAAGAAGTAAACGCATTGGCTAAGGGACAGGCCGACATTGGCTTGCTTGGCTCAACTGCAGGAACGCAAATCAACAGAGTCAAAGAGAAGCAAAAGAACTTGAAAATTATTGAAGGCACGCGCGATGTGAACTGGACATTCCACTTCAACACCACTGCGGCACCTTTCAATAACCAAACAGCACGTGAAGCATTCGCTTACGCATTCGACCGTGTTTCATACGCCAAGATTTTGTGCAAGGGCAACTGTTCGGCAGCAACTTCTGTTGCTCCACCGACTCACCCGCTGTACTTCCCAGGCATGATCACCTTCGACTTGGCAAAAGCCAAGGAAAAAGTGGCCAAGTACAAAACCGAGACCGGAAAAGATCTCACAATCTCACTGCCAATTGCTGACAGCACAGAATCTGCTGCTTCAGGTGCATTGACTTGTGATTTCATGAAGGCTGCAGGAATTGCTTGCACGCTCATGGCACCAGTTACTTCAACTGCCTACATCCTTCGTGGATTTGGCTTGCAGCAACAGCTCACCAACTTCAACGTGTTGTCTGGTCCATACGCCGAGTTCGGCTTGTTGTTCTTGACAAAAACGGATCTAGAGCTTTCTGGCTTCCGTTTCACCAACCCTGCTCTAGCACAATGCTTTAAAGATGCGCAGATGGTGTACACCGCAACAAACAAGGGTGCATATAAGCCTTGCATGGAAGAACTCCAGGGCAAGACGATCTGGAATAGCTCCTACACCGAAGGTAACTTCATCATCACTGGTAAGACAGTTACTGGTCTGATGAAGACACCACTACCAGATGGCGGCTTCCGCTCTGCTGGTGGACCAGGTGGATGGGACTGGGCCTACACAACGAAGGCATAATTTCCAAAACCTTAAGTTAAAAAATTGTAGGAAATGCGGTGGGTTTTTACCCACCGCATTTCTTTTTATTAAGGGCTAAGTGCTAGTATTTTTTTTTTGGCAAATGCCACATACCTTCTCAAACTTTTACAGGGGCAAGTCTGAAATGAATGTTGTAAGAAAAATTGGACAACTGATTTTGGTGTTGTTCTTTATCACCTTCGGTGTGACCTTGCTAATGCGGTTGCTTCCTGGTGATGCAGCCGGCACCTTGTTCCCTTATGGAACCCCCGAGGAATTAGATCAGGTCAGAGCCCTCTTAGGTACAGACAAAAATGTCTTCGCCTACTACTTCGACTGGCTTTGGAACTTCCTCCACGGAGACTTGGGCTATTACTTCGCTGCCACCTTTGGCGACACTGTCAAGGTCACCTCGATGCTGGCCCAGACTGCGCCAAGAACACTTCTGATCATGGTCTATACGATGACATTCTCAATTCTTGTCTCGATACCGCTCGGGGTGTTCCTGGGCTACAAATCAGGCAGTCGCACCGACAAGGTCATCAGCAACTCGCTGTTCACCATTTCTTCCGTTCCCAGCTTTGCCACTGGCCTGTTTTTGTCGTATTTCGTAGCAATGACACTCAACCTGGTCAACCCGACTGGTTATATCCCCCTCACCGAAAACGTGGGAGAACATTTCAAGTCAGTTTTGCTTCCTGTGGTCAGTCTCTCAATCAGCCTCATCGCCACGTTTACACGGTTGCTCCGCTCAGATGTGATTTCTACGCTGCGAGAAGACTTCGTCACGATGGCTTCATCTAAAGGTCTCTCCAACCGATGGATTTTGTTTCGCCATGTTCTTCGCCCATCTAGCCTCACCCTCTTGACTATCGCTGCGATCAATATCGGAAGCCTCATTGGTGGTGCCGTCATTATTGAAACGATTTTTGGACTCAATGGTGTTGGCATGTTCCTTGTCTCCTCAATTGCAGGGCGTCAATATCTTGCGGTGCAATCCCTTGTGGCATTGACAGCCATTGTCTTTGTCACTGCCAACGTCCTCGTTGACTTGCTGTATTCGGTTCTTGATCCACGAGTGAGGGTGCAACATGGTTCTCAAAAATAAGCCACTGGGTTTCAAACTCTCCACAGCCTGGCTGTCGCTATGTGTCTTGATGGCCACACTCGGATGGATGTTGCCTTTACCAAAATGGAATAGCAGCGACGCTGACGCTCTTGGAGTGACAATGTTTTCAAAGGGACACATTTTAGGAACCGACAACTGGGGAATTGACCAGCTCTCGGCCATGATCCATGGAACCCGAATTTCGCTTGGAATTGCCGTCGTCTCCGTGACTCTTGGAGCATTTCTTGGAGCCTTCTTAGGAGTGATGGCTGGATATACACGCGGTTGGATTGATGCAATCATCTCCATGTATTTCAATGTCACTCTGGCATTCCCCACGTTGGTACTGCTCTTGGCACTCGTAGCCATCTTTGCTAGTCCCGATCCTTTCAACCCCGGCACAACCTTGCCCAGGATGGTCGTGCTGACCTTCGCTATCACCTTCGTTCTGATCCCTTTTCTCGGCAGGCTCGCACGTGCCGCAACCGTTTCTTGGGCGGGCAGAGACTTTGTGCTCGTTGCAAAGTCACTCGGCTTAAAACGACGCACGATTCTTCTGCAACACATCGTCCCCAACGTACTTCCTTCATTAATTTCAGTGAGTTTCCTTGGAGCAGGACTGATCATCATCCTTGAAGGTGGACTCTCTATCTTGGGTGCCGGAGGAGAACCAGGATCTAGTTGGGGTTCGCTTCTCGCTCGCAATCGCGGCGACATTGATCTCACTCCGCACACCACTTTTATTCCAGTCGTTGCAATCGCACTCACCGTCATGGCTTTCAACTACTTCGGCGAATACCTGCGAACAGGCATTGACAATAGGGATTCTCGAATATGAGCGATCTTCTCAAGATCACCGATCTCGCTGTCGACTTTGACACCTCCTACGGAGTACTGCATGCTGTGCGCGGTGTATCTCTCGACATTGCTCCTGGCGAAAGCGTGGGGATCGTCGGAGAGTCGGGCTCTGGCAAGACTGTATTTTCTCGCGCAACAATGGGGCTTTTGCGTGGATCTTCGGTCCATCGCACTGGCCAAATCTTGTTTGAAGGAACAGAAATTTCATCCCTCGACAGCAAGCAAATTCGTGAATACTGGGGCACCAAGATTGCAATGATCTTCCAAGATCCAATGACTGCTCTCAACCCTGTGCGTCGCATCGGCGCCCAGATGTCAGAGTCGCTGATCAAACGACTCGGAATGTCCAAGAGCGAGGCCAAAGATCGTGCAATTGAACTTCTGACACTGGTCAAATTGCCAGAACCAGAACTAGCCCTCGAAAAATATGCACACCAATTATCTGGAGGAATGCGCCAACGCGTGATGATCGCCATGGCCATTGCATGCAACCCAAAAATGTTGTTTGCAGACGAACCAACGACCGCACTTGACGTAACTGTGCAAGCCCAGGTGCTTGAGTTGTTGGCAGACTTGCGCAAAGAATTGGGCATGGCAATGGTCATCATTACTCACGACCTTGGTGTTGTTGCTGGTTATACCGATCGAATTGCAGTGATGTACGGCGGCGAAATTGTCGAACTTGCAACTACTACCGATCTCTTTACTGATACCAAAATGCCGTACACAGAAGCCCTCATCAAATCAATTCCACGAGTCGACCGCAAGCGCGGAAGCGAACTGTCAAGCATTGAGGGAATGCCACCAGACCCAACTAAAGAGCGAGCAAGTTGTGGCTTTGCAGATCGTTGCCCATACGCCGTTCAAAAGTGTCGCGATGAGCATCCCGAATTAGTCGATGCTGGCAATGGTCACTCGTATCGCTGCTTTTTCCCCATCGGAGGCAAATAGTTATGGCTGGCACAGGCAAAGCGCACCTCAGAGACTCCCCTGCACCAATTTTGCGAGTTGAGAACCTCGTCATTGAATATAAGTCTGGACGAAACGATCCAGTACAGGCTGTGTCCAACATCAGTCTCGAGTTGCACGACGGTGAGACCCTTGCAATCATCGGCGAGTCTGGCTGCGGCAAGTCCACTCTCGGCAAAGGAATCCTCAAACTCGTTGACGTCACATCTGGATCAGTGGTTTTTAATGGCGTTGATATCAACACGCTAGACAAAGAAGCCCTCCGCCAAGTACGACCAAACTTTCAAATGATTTTTCAGGATTCAATATCCTCTCTTGACCCTCACTTGACGGTTGGACGAATAGTGCGCCAACCGCTCGATATTTGGAACCGTGGCGAAGAAAGCGAGCGCGACGCAAAAGTAGACGAATTACTCGTCTCAGTTGGGCTCGATCCCGAACGAGTAAAGAATCGTAAGCCGCACGAGTTTTCTGGTGGCCAGTGTCAGCGCATCTCGATAGCTCGCGCACTGACGCTCGAGCCAAAAGTGTTGATCTGTGACGAGCCAGTCTCTTCGCTTGATGTCAGCATCCAGGCACAGATCCTCAACATCTTGCAAGAGATGAAAGTGCGTTATGGATTGTCGCTCATCTTTATCTCGCACGACCTCGCGGTAGTGCGCGCTATCAGCACGCGAATATTGGTGATGTATCTAGGCAAAGTATGCGAGATCGCCGACCCAGACACGCTGTGCGATAGCCCCCGCCATCATTACACCCACGCTCTCGTGTCGTCGGTGCCGGTTCCTGACCCAACAGTTCATCGACACAGTGCCATCTTGCAAGGTGAGCCACCATCGCCCACCAACCCGCCATCGGGTTGCCGATTCCGCACCCGTTGTGCAGCCGCAACCGAGCTGTGCGCAACAGAGGAACCACAATTGCGCGAAACCACGCCAGGCAACTATGTGGCGTGCCATCACCCCCGCGACTAGTCGCGTTACGTACACCAAATAACAACTGACGCTGCGCAACTGGGACAGCGCAACCGCGGCAGCGCAACCGCGCATCACCCCACCTGTAATCTGCAGTAATGAACAACATTCTGTTTTTGGTACTCGGATTAGTTATTGGTGCTGCAGCAATTTATCTTTCTCGCCGACAGTCCGACCTCGGTCGCTCTACCGACACCAGTAGTGGCAAAGACATCGAGGCAACGGTCGCACAAGCCGTCGGGTCTGCTCTTGCCGACGCACTCGAAACGCTGGACCAGCGCTCGCAACGCGATCGCCAAGACTCCATCAACCTTGCGTCCGACCGTGTCGCTCAAGCAAGTGGCGAACAACTGGGTCGTCGCGCCGAACAGATTGATGCGTCGCTCAGGGGTGTCCAAGAAAGTATTGGTCTGCGAATACAACAGATGGACGACGAGATCAAACGTCTGCGCGAACAAAACGCCGAAAAGTTTGGCAGCGTCGACAAAGCAGTTAGCGACTTGCTCAAAAGCACTGGCGACCTCAACAACGTGTTGTCAAGCTCGCAAGCCCGTGGTCAATGGGGCGAGCGAATGGCCGAAGACTTACTCAAGGCCGCCGGTCTCATCGAAGGTATTAACTACGAAAAGCAAGACACCATCTCGGGTGGCGGGCGTCCTGACTACACATTTCTGATGCCTCCCGATCGAGTGCTGTACATGGACGTCAAGTTTCCCATGGACTCCTACACCAAGTTTGTGAGTGCCACAGACACTGGCGTAATGGCTTCACTGAAAGTCGATTTCATGAAGGCCGTGCGCGACCGAGTTAAAGAACTTGAGCGTCGCGACTACGTCGTGTCAACCACCCAGCAATCCCTCGACTATGTGTTGTTGTTCGTGCCCAACGAAAGCATCACTGGCTTTATTCACGAAGCCGACCCATCACTCATCGACTGGGCGCTCGAGCGCAAAGTTGTGTTGTGTTCTCCCCTTACGCTGTACGCATTTTTGGTTGTTGTGCGCCAAGCCACCGAAAGTTTCCACACCGAAGAAACTGCTGCACAAATTATGCAGATGATGGGCAAGTTTCGCAAGCAGTGGGAGTCGTACGTCAAGTCGCTCGACAAGGTCAAGCGCAACTTTGACAATATGCAAGAAGAACTCGATGATCTCACTGTTGGCAAGCGCTTTAAAGGACTCAACCGAGAGACCAAAAAGATGGAAGAACTACGCAAGCGCCAGAACATCCCCGAGCTACTTGCCGGTGATGACGAGGCTATTGACATTGATGCGGATAGCGACGAAGAGTAACAAGCGTCATTTCTAGTACAGTGACATCATGATCACTGAAGACTTTGGCAAGTCACTTGTCAACACGTTCAACGATCCATATGTGCACAAGGTGCACCTGTTGTTTAACGAGTGGTGGCAAGAAGCGAGTCAGAAAGCAAAAGACTCGTATGTCAGAATCATCAATCAAGATCCTCACTTTGCCGAGTTTGCCAGTGGCGCTCTGTATACCCAGCCAATCGACCTAGATGCCGCCGGCGCACTTCCACTAGGCACAGTGGGTCGCTCGTATCACGACTGGATTATTGACAACGATTTGATTGCGGCGATCATCACCAACTACGAGGCCCTGCATGATTCGCTAGTAGAAGCAGGCAAACTCGACGGAATGCCCGACGAGATGAAGCATGCAGTGTTGCGCTCATACCAAACACACGACTTTCAGCACGTGATTACCGGTTATGACGCCAGCCCATACGGAGAACTTGCGCTGCAAGCGTTTGGTCTTGCCCAATTGCAATTTCCGTACTTTGCCATGTGGCTCAGTGTGACAACGGCCCGCATGACCTACATCAACCCAAACTCGATTACTTCAGCGATGGATGCCATCAGCGCTGGGTGGACACTGGGCCGCAATGTTGCCAATATCCAATGTGAAAAATGGGAAACCATGCTCGACCAACCACTTGCAGAGGTGCGTGCGCGTTACGGCATCACTGGTTCCCCCAGTTTGCGAGTTGCTCAGGCTGTTTAAGTGGAAATGCTCTGTTTTTAGAACTGCAGCACCGAATTGATTTCATAGCCTTCAATCAGACTGCGGCCGCCTAGCGCGGGCAACTCAATCAGAAACACCAGCCCAGCAACTTTCGCGCCAAGACTTTCTACCAAACGAATAGTCGCTGCAGCAGTGCCGCCTGTAGCCAACACGTCATCCACGATGACCACAGAGTCGCCCTCGCCTACCGCATCGGCATGAATCTCGAGTGTGTCAGTGCCGTACTCGAGCGTGTACGACTCACTCACCACTGTCCATGGCAACTTGCCTGGTTTGCGCACCGGCACAAAGCCTGCGCCAATGCGCACTGCCACTGGCGCAGCAAAGATAAACCCACGGGCTTCAACCCCAATCACCTTGTGTGGCTTCTTGCCGCCACACAGCGACACAAGCGCGCCAACAGCCAGATCGAAGCCAACTGGGTCGGCAAGCAGCGGAGTGATGTCGCGAAACATGATGCCTGGTGACGGCACGTCGGGAATGGTGCGAATCAGACTCTTGATTTTGTCAATAGTCATCGCAGAAAAACTATTCGGATTATTTCAATTAGACGCGTGCGCGCGACTTGGTAAAGCGCATTGCGCCATCTTCAATCGGTGATTTGCGAAACATCTTTTTATCACGCTTGAAATTTTGTGGGTTGATCCACGGCTCGCGGTCGCTTTGGCGAGGAAACTTATGCATTGACCTCTCCATATAGCCAGAGGTGAAGCTGTCAATCCAAGGGCGTTCTGGCATGTTCTTGTCGCTTTCGCGCAATTCTGGAGTGCAAATCTCGGTGCCAGTCTTTTCCATGTGGTTGAGCAAGCGACACACATAGGTGCAGATCAAGTCGGCACGCAGTGTCCACGACGCGTTGATGTACCCGAAGACCGAGCCCAAGTTGGGCACTCCCGAATATCCGAAGCCCTTGTATGACCACGTCTTTGCAAAGTCAACTGGCTTGCCATCGACAACAAAGTCCATCTCGCCGAGTGTTACCAGATTGAGACCAGTCGCGGTCACGATGATGTCGGCTTCAAGAGTCTCGCCCGATGCGAGTGTGATTCCAGTTTCTGTGATATTTGCAATGGTGTCAGTAACCATCGTGGCTTTTCCAGATCTAATTGATGCAAACAAATCACCGTTTGGCACCAAGCACAAGCGTTGATCCCATGGGTTGTACTTGGGTGTGAAGTGTTTGTCGACGTCGTAGTCGGGCCCCAGTTCGGCGCGCACGCCACCCAACAACAGCGCCTTTATCTCGAGTGGCTTCACACGCGTGCGCTTGTAGACAATCTGTTGCATCGTGGTGTTCTTCAGTCGAGTGATGCTGTAGGCCATCTTTGCTGGCAAAAACTTGCGCAGCCGATTGGCCACCGGGTCAGAGTCTGGTCTTGAAACAACATATGTCGGTGAGCGCTGCAGCAACGTGATGTGCGCGGCTGTCTGTGCCATGGCCGGCACCAACGTCATTGCAGTCGCGCCCGAACCAATCACGATGATGCGCTTGCCTGCGTAGTCCATATCTTCTGGCCACTTTTGCGGATGAACTATTTGTCCCTTGAAACGATCGAGTCCTGCAAACTCTGGCGTGTAGCCACCCTTGTAGCTGTAGTAGCCAGAGCACATAAACAAAAAGTTGCAACTCATTTGCACGGTTTCGTTCGTGTCCTTGCGCGTTGCAGTCACGGTCCAACGCGCGTCATCGGTCGACCACTCGGCTTTCGTTACCAAATGTTTGAAACGAATACGTTTGTCAATGCCGTACTCAACAGATGTGTCTTGCACGTATTGCAAAATGGATGGTCCGTCGGCTATCGATTTGGCTGCAGTCCACGGTTTAAAGCTGTAGCCAAGCGTGTGCATGTCGCTGTCGGAGCGAATGCCCGGGTAGCGAAACAAGTCCCACGTGCCACCCAAAGTGTCACGACCTTCAAGTATCACGTAACTGCGATCAGGGCTCATCGTTTGTAGGTGATACCCAGCACTAATGCCAGTAAGTCCTGCCCCAACCACCACTACGTCTACATGTTCCATCAGATCAAACTTTACTCATCTCGGGTCAGTGGCTATGTAGTCG
>Ga0209296_1002272_pt1 | contig 13927 bp, 24 predicted proteins | sample S_130206_EF_Meta_FD_187319 | JGI IMG/M metagenome (GOLD analysis project Ga0209296, IMG submission 187319) | Freshwater microbial communities from Lake Simoncouche, Canada to study carbon cycling - S_130206_EF_MetaG (SPAdes) (version 2) | ecosystem: Environmental > Aquatic > Freshwater > Lake ...
AGCAATGGAAGCGGAAAGAAGAATAGATTTGAGCACTTGTTTGGAGAAATAATGAGCAAGGGCTACCAGTCTCCCAGCAGCAATGTGCAGCTTATCACAATTCCCCTTGCCATTGCTCCCCCTGTTCCATGCTATGCTCTTCAGGTAAGTCGGTCCTGGAGCTTCGGTTCTGCTCTCGCAAGGGAGCCCGTGAGGGTGGACGGTGCTGAATGGAAGGACTCTTCCGTAAGGATTAGTCGGGCGCTCATGGTTTGCCTGTAAGGCTTCCATTCCCTTTGAGCGAAGCTCAGGAGCTGCATCATCGGAGGCTTGTAAAGAGAGGAGGGCGTAAGCTCTCCTTTTCTTTTGTCATGATATAGTGACAATGGTATGGAAGGCAAGTTCTCTTCAAGCTTGTGAAGCAATCAGCTTCTCGGCAACCAGGATTCTCGTCACAGAAAAGGGGCCTCTCGGCCCCTCTTTTTTAATAATCAACGGCCTGTCGATAGAGAATATAAATGCGCCATTCATAGAGTTCCTTCCATTCTTCTATTGTCAGGGGCTTTTGTTTGCGCCCATGTGGTGTCGTAAGGGATGGGTTCAGTGGCGTATTCGTAGGAATCGTAGTCTGGGTCGTTGCGTGGGTCATAAGCCAATGCACTTTTAATTTCAGCTAGTACGGTCCAATAGTCTTTGCCTTTAGTCCATCGGTCCATTAACTTGGCGCATAGTGCGCGAAAATCAGGTTCTTTTGTCATGGCAGGAAGTTAATACGGAGCAATGCGAACATCTTGAGTGGCAAGTTCCTGCTTTTCTGTTTCGTTCATGAAGCCACCATATTCTTTATGTAAGGCAAGACGAATGGCATCAATAGCTAGTCGTTGATTTTCGTACTGATCCGCGTCAATAGCATGAATGAGACGAATGCAAAGGCTATGGAAGTCAGTCATTGGCGCCCCCACTTAGCAAGGACGGCGCGGGCAATAATCCGCAAGTCTTTATCAGTGATCGGATAAGCAAGTTGATTCGACTGAGAAAGTGAAGGAAGGAATGAGGAGAATTTCCATTGTTCAATCTCCTCATCAGTCGGCGCCACCAGCTCGGGCTGGGCTAGGGCGGCGCGGGCGCGGTCCAGTAACGCAGAGTGTCTGGTTTCAAACAGGTCAAGCTCGGCATCAAGCGCCTCGGTTAGCTCGGCGCACAGAGCTTTGTAGTCGGGATTAGTCATCGACATACACGCACCTTTGAAAGAGGGTACTCACTACAAGCTTTTAGGTAGTCACAACAGAAGTCGTACAAAGCGTCCCAGTTGCCCCATCCGTTAGGGGGGTTATCCTGTTCGCAGATAGTGCGATACATCACCAGAAAAGTAATTCCTTTTGAGATTGGGTCAATCAATTGATGCGCGCTCGTAATGTTGATTTCCTCGGGACGCCATAGGCATTCGTAGATGCCGGCACTGCTAGCCATTTTGTTGAGGTTGTGGGTAATGTTGCGCCAGTAAAGATCGCGGCCATTTTCATCTTCAAGGTGTACGTCAAGGCTCATCGGTTGGCCTCCTGTTCAAGTGTCACCCACGATCCGTAGCCCTTTTCTCGCAACCACGCCGCCACCTCAAGGATTGCAGCGCGGGCGGGGCGGTCGTTGACGATGCCAGCAGAGGTGGCCTGTGCTGCGATTGCATCAGCGACGCGCTCCACCAATGGCGATTCAGGGGCAGAGCGGACTTTCTGCTGCGCAACCTCCAACGCCTCGATGCGGGCGCGAAGTTCAAGGAAACAGGAGTAGGGAGCGCTGCTGTCGGCGTACCGCTCAATGGTTTCCCACTGTTCGGGCGTGGCGCGGTGTTGGTTAGTCATTGAGGCCCTCCAGTGCGCGGCAAATTGTGTCTACTTGGTCTGCAGTCAGCATTACGCCTGAGGTGTTGTAGGTCTCAAGCAGTTCCAGCGCCTGCTCCTTCAAGCTCGGCTGCTTGGGGCGGCGGGCGGCGCGAATGTCCTTGGCAAGACAAGATGGAAACTCAGCATGAAACCTGCCGATTCCGTCCACAAGCTCCAGGCAACACGCCTCCAGCTCCTGGTCGGCGCCCCAGCGAGCAGCCAACGTAGCGATCCTGCGCCAGAGTGCCTCGGGGTCTTCATGGTTTTGAAAGCGAGCCCAGTCTCTGACTAGCTCCGGCGTTGGTGTGATGGGGGAATGATTGTTCACTTGGCTCCTCCTACGGCAGCAGCATAAGCTGCAAGATACTCTTGAAAATCAGCAGCAGTAGGCTCTTCTGTCATTTCAGTGTGCTCCTGCTGAAGCTTGTGGTGAGCAGCTTTCAAAGAGAAATAAAGCGTTTCCAAAGAGTAACGATGGCAAGGGGGGGCAATGTTCATGATTTCTTCCAGCGTGGTCAAGCTATCTTCCAGCTTCTCCAAGCTGAAGCCCCAGCTTACCATTGGGCGACTATCAAGCATCACAAGCTTGTCTTCACCATTGAAGGCGGTAACGCCAAATTTGTTTTTGTAAATTGTGGCCATGGTCTGTCCTGTAGGGGGAACTCCGTAATTGTTGCAGGGACGATGGCAGTCGTCAATGCTTTTGGCTATTAGTGCTGCTTATGCTTCCAGCCAGTAGCGATGAAGTGGCACGGTCCTAAAGGCGACAAATGCACGTGCCTACCAGCGCGTTCCACCATGGTCTGAAAGGCTTGCCTGCGTGTCTTATCGAGGCGTCCGTCAGGCTCCACTAACCAGCTCCTGGCCCAGTCTGCCACCTCTTCAATGTCGCTAATGTCATTAGTGCGCACCAGAAAATGCCTGCCACGTTGCTCTAGCTTGCGCCACACTGGATGCACCATGGGCTCTTGAGCGGCAATAGCTTGCGCGTCAGCCTTTAACGCAGGCGGAATACACAGACTTATCAATGGGGGAAGAATGGTAGTGTCAATCATTGTTTTCGTCCCACTGGTATTTTTTATACATAGCCAAGATGGCACTGTGAGGCACTAGCTCTTTCGCCATGAAACGAGCCATTGTTCTGTCATAAGCCATGAGAGAAATTTCCTCTTCATTGGCAAAAACCACTGTGTACACATCCATTGCGTTTCCTTTAATCATCGGTCTGGATTAAAGATGGAATCGAAGGAAATGCCTTTCTCTTCAATAGTTTCCAGGACTGACTGACCAACGATAGTGCGTAGCATTTTGCGCCAGTCATCATCACCACCAAAACTACCAACTTGCTCCATGATCATGAGCACAGTAGAAAGCTTGCTGATGTCACTCATCACCATAAGCATTTCACTTGTGCCATCGTTTTCAATGTGTTGCTGCAGCACTTCACAATGTATTTGGTGCCATTTACCGAGACAGAACAAAGCAATTTGCCTATAGGCTTCGTCTCCATGAGCTTCTAAAAGGTCTGCAATAGAAGCAGCTAATTCTGGGGGAATGCCTACGGTGCTTGGATCGTCCATGAAGGGAATGAGCTGGTCGTCAATGGCCTGACGTTTATCTTGCTTAGCAGTGGCTGCTTGGCGCAGGAAATCACCAACAGAAGAAAAATCCATAGAGACAATGGCTACGGAACCAGTATGACGAAAATTAGGGCTGCTGTCAAGAATTTGCAATAAAGGATTCCAGTTCACCTATGGTTTGCACTTCTAAACAGTCAGTGCGCCAATTCTCCTGAGTACCATCAATGATATTCCCCCGTGCTTTTAGCCATCTCTTGATCGCGTTTTCTCTGTCTAAAGCTTCCTGCCCAGAGATAGGACCTATCACTTGAAGCACAGTCCATCCTTTCTGTTGATGCTTCTTAAGCCTGCTTCCAGGGTCGTTAGTAATACCAATTTTCTGCTCGCTGTTCTTGTACAGCAAATATAGAAAGCCAGGCTTTGTAACTTTGTAGCCACTGGCGGCGCATTTCGGACAGCCATTACCCTGATGAGTGCGATTGTTCACATAGGCACTCCAGCGATGGTCACAGGCGGGGCACTTCCAATCTCTTTTTACGGATGCTTTGCATGAAACTGTTGCAGGGTCCCATCCGTCAGCGTCTTTTGCAATATCAGGAAATCTCGTGAGCAAATCATTGATTCCTGGCGAAAGGATGTTACCAGCGCAAGTGGGGCATCCAGTGTTTTCGCAAGTGCGATGGCCAGGGCATGTAACCCATCGGTGACCATGCTGACATATCCATGGAAGATTTCGGTTAGATGCCTTGGTAACTGTTGCAGGGTCCCATCCGTCTGCTTCGGCAGCGATCAAAGGGAAGCATGAAAGTAAATCGTTAATTCCAGGTTTTACCCTGTTCCGGCTGCACTTCGGGCAGTTGCTTTTCTTGCTGGTTCTGCCGCAAACCTGAGTGGACCAAATATGACCTTCAGCACACTGCCATCTATGCACCTCTGAACTGCCATAGGAGATGGTGGAAGGATCAGCGTCTAGCAGTTGGGCTGCAACTTCAGGGAATTTCGTTAAAAGGTCATTCTGTCCCACTATCACCTTTCGCATCGTCATCATCCTCAGTTATACATAATATAGCGCGACTACTCCCCGAAGGGTTGCCATCTTCGTCAAATTCAGGCTCTACTGGCTCCGATTCTGTGTCTATGGCCGCAAGGCGATCTCCAGCGTTCTTTTCGGCGTCTTTTACTTTAGTAATTTGTGAGGCCAAGTTATCCAAAAAGTGCTTATAGGTATCTTTCTCTTCTTTTACCTTTTGTTTTTCAAAATCATAAAGGCCAAGTAACCTTGCTTGTTGCTCAATGCACCCTTTCGCAACCGTAAGAAAGCTACTTTCTCCTGCGCTCTCCGTGATACTAATAGTTTCTCCTCTGTCGGAAATGGTCGTAATTGTTTTCTTCTTACTCGTTTCAAAATTTTTCATAGCCTCTTCCTTCAGTGCCATTGACTCTTGAAGGAGCCTAGCCTTTTGACAGTCATGACTTTTAATAATACTTTCCGTCCATAAATTCCTATTTTGATGTCTATCTCCGTTTACGGTTTCTTTGCTCAACTTCATCACACGAGCAATTTGTGAATTACTAAGGTTGGCGGCAAGAAGCTCTTGCACCATAAACCTACGTAAACCAGTGGTTTCTTTGTTATATGGAATCTTGCCAGGCCCATTACCCACTTTCTCCCGCATCTTATCAATTTGCTCTGGCGTGAGGCCAGCTTCAACTAATACTTTCAGCCCATAACGAAGTTCAGCTTTTTCGTCAGGGAAGTTAATTTGCGGGGAAGGCATTGCAACAACTAGCGTTTCTTTACAGCCTATGCTAATGGCAAATCTCCTTTGCCAATTAAGCTGCGTATAAACAATGCACTAAAGCGTTCCTGCTGCGCTGGTACCACGCTTGCGGGATTATGAGATATGGCTTTGCGCAAAGCATTAAGCTCATCCCACTCTCGCGAAGAAAGTAGAGGCGATGGCAAGGAGGCAAGCCGGCTCAAGATGTCAGGAAAAGCTAACTTATCTTACAAAGAAAGGCCGCCCAATGGCGGCCCTCGTAGCAGCTCTAAATCAAAATAAATCCTTAGGAGCTGTATATACCAAGCTTTCCTTAAAGCCTAGTGTTTGATAATCGCCCATATCATCAGCCAGTTTCTTGGCTTCTTTTAAGGCAATCTCCATGCCCCTAATTTCCCCGCCATAGTCCTTCTCTGCTCTGCGCTGAATACGCACAGTGCCATAGGGACTTTCTTCTTTGTCAATGCCATTTTCCTTTAGCAGTGCCATTAGCTCTTCTTTGCAAAGAGTTTCCTTTTCAGCTAGTGCTTTTTGGTTTGCCTTGATGGCTTCTAGCTCTTTGAGCAAATCCAGGAAGTCTTCCATGATCAAACGCCAGAAGCGAGAGGAGCAGTCTTAAAGCCTCGATCAATGAGCTGCACAATCTCTTCAAAGCTTCCACGCCAGTGACGTTCTTCTTTTGCATCACGAGCACCATAGAGAATGCGGCTTTTAGGAGGATAACCACGATCAGGCGTTGAATAGCCGTGATGGTTAATCACAGTAACTGCAATGCCGTTATGCTCTAGCGATGGAAGCACGTCGGGAGCTTGTGGAGATGAGGGCATAAGAAGCCTTAAAGCATCACAAGTTTACCATACGTTGCATGATGACAACAATGGAAAGCGAGAGAAGTATTAAAGAGCACCTATGAAAGACGACCTTGGGGGTCTACCCTCTCGTACGGTGCTCAGCGAAGGGAGCCTAACCCCCTTTGCCTTCCCCATCGTTCCTCTCTGTCGGTAGTGTCGCAGGGGAGGAGGTTTCAAGTTTCCCCAGGCGCGTAGATGCGTGAGGAAAACTTTCGGGACGATCCTACTCACCCCCTAAAAATAAAAATGGACGGTTGCAAAATTGGCACATGGTAAAAGCCCATTAAAAAGGCCCCTCAAGGAGCCAGTGAGCAGTTCTAAATTAAAACCAGTCTTCTGTGGGAAGTTCATCAGGCAACTCATCACTCCCCTCTGTACTCACGATGGGGGTGTTATCACTCACGATGGGGGTGGAAGGGGCAACGCTCCAATCCTGTTCTTTGTAATCAAACGAGTGGTAGAGCCTCACCTTCTCGTCATTAGGACCATCTTGGAAGGTGCTCTTAATGAAGCCCTGTCGCCTGGCCACTTCCAGCATCTTGCCAGTGGAAGCAATGTCCCGCGAGCCTATAAGACTGGCCACCTGCTGCTTGGAGAAACGTTCGTTAGGGCGATTGACAATGGCATTGATGCAGCCGTCAAGTTCCTGGATGGAGCCCCCTACAGGCCCCTGATACTCCCAGCCGTAGTTCAATGCACTGCGCTGTAAATTATGCTTCCCCGTCAGGCCGCTCCTACTCTTTAACCATTCAAAGGTGAATTGATTAGGGTCAGGGTTATTTTCTGGGCGAGTAAGCTTTACCACTTCACTTACGTTATCAACGAAGCTAGTGGAATCTCGCAAGCCTCCGCTCTTGTTTAAGTGGTGAAGAATGACGATACTGCAATTATATTTATTGGCAATGTCTCGCAGGCCATAAAGAACATCACCAGCATTGCTCCTCACTAGATCCACGTCCATGCCAGCGAGGCAGGCAGTAAGAGAGTCAATGGCAATAAACGAAGGGCGATGCTTGCGCACATAGTCTTCCAACTGAGTCATGTGGGCAAAGCGCCAGGTTTCCCAGAATGCAATGTCGCCTGGATCGAGGCCAGCTTCTGCATAGCCAATCACGCCAAGCTTCTCGCTGGTATCCACTAGAGGCTCGTCGCTTTGAATGATTAGGCTCTTGCCTTTTCTACAACGCCTCTTGCTCCATGGTTGCCCCAGAGCAATGTTCAGCGCCCAGTTATAGATGAGAGTAGATTTGCCAGTGCCGCCTGATGCAGCCAGAAGCATCACGCTTCCTAAAGGCAGGATGCCAGCAATGAGCCACTCCCTGCATTTATCGTCTTTGGCAATCTCCAAAGCATCAATGGTGTCAAGCTCTTGGCGGCCATACACGCGCTCTTTACCTTCATGGATGAGCTTATCAATGTTGGCCTGACTCATCTTCACACCACGAGCCTCTAGCCAACTAACAGTTTCGTAAGCAATGCGAACGTCGCTAACGTATAGGCCAACGAAATGCTCAATGCTGGAGATGATCTCTTCATACGAGGGCTTGCCATCTTGCCCCTTATGCTTGCTTTGAGAAATAATGGAAGCCAGAAGATCATTCTGCGTGGCACCATCTTCAATGTAATCAGCAAGGTCTAGTCCATTACCACTTGGTAGATTTTGCCATTCCCAAGACTTAGGGTCGGCATAAAGCCATTGCGCACCAGGATTGTCAGCTTCAATCTCCTTCATGAAGGACACGCCCTGCTCGTCCCTGTCAGGCGCTAGGACAAGCTTCAGTCCCCTGAAGAGCTGTGTGTAGTCACCGTTGGTGCGGTACTGCTTGCTGCCGCCCAAGAAAGTAATAGAAGGTAAGCCAATGCTCCACACTGCTTCGCAAGTGAGTTCGCCTTCTACGACAATGATGGGCAAGCCGCTCTCATTGCTTTTGGCAACGGCTTCTTCATACTTATATGGAAGTATGCGCCCCTTAATTTCTTGAAGCTGGTTCTTATGGTCAGAAGATGATTTGTCGATGGTGGGAAAATCTTGCCAGATGCGCTTGGTGCCGTTGGAATCATCACGATTCACCACCACCACTTCGGCGCCCCCATTGTCTTTATAGGTGAAGGTGTAGCGACCAGGATCACGCATGGGCTTCTCCCAACGAATCATGGGCGCTAGTGCATCACGAATTTCAGCGCGGTGAGGGGCAGAGGGATCGTGCCAGCAGGAGTAGGCGCCATTGGTTTTATTAACGCTAAAGTCGTTGCCACCACATGCTGGACAAAGGAACTTGCCGCTGCCCTTCACAGGCTCTAGCGTGTCCAAGAAGTCCAGAATTGAGAAAGTCATCTAGGGGCAATAGGGTATAGCGCCCACCATCATGGCAGCTCCCGCCAGCCTTTGCAACGGCTTAGCGGCATAAGATTTCCTGATGGTTACAGGCGTTGCCGCAGCAGGAAGGGGGAGTATTGTGGCTATGACCTTCGCGCCTTGTCATGGCAAGAAGCATTTACGATGGCGGCAAACGGCGTCGTCATTTCACGCTAAGCGACCAAGCCTTTGACCACCTCACTGCCATTGCGCATGATGGTGCCATCTCTCGCAGTGAAACGCTTGAACGCCTCGTGCGCTCTACGGACGTAAACGAGGGAAGTTCTTTGCTTTCTGATGCTGCTTGGCCTTTTGTCATTGACCATTCTTCTTCCTCATGAAACTATCTACGCTCATTCAGGCATTGCAAGATGCTGATCTTGCTATTAAGGATGGAGATCCTGATGTGGTGTTGTGCTTTGAGCCCAGCACGATGGAAGAAGGCTTCTCTTGGGACGCCACTAAAGGCATTAGTGACATAAGGGTGGCATCAGAATGGCCCCTGCCTGGTACAAGTGTTCTCGTTGAAGAGCATGAAAAACCTGTCAAGGTCATTTTGTTTTATGACAACCATTTCAATTTGGATAGCTCCAAGGAATGATCGCCCTTAAGACTATGTTTTATTCCCCCTCTGATTTTGCTTCCATGGACAATCCTGCATCAATGGCTCTCACTGACCGTATGAACGGCATCTTTTGCGCTCTTGAAATTGCGCCTGAAGCTTTCGCCAAAGCTTACGACTTGCCGATTGGCGAGCACGTGGAGAAGAACTACAAGGGTCTCTCCTATCTGTCATGGCCATTTGCCTTCCGCTACCTCAAGGAACAGTTCCCAACGTTCTTTGTATCGTTTGAAGAAAGCGCAATTGGCTGGCCAGTATTTGGCAAAGAAGGCTGCTGGCTTCTTCGTCCTTTCCTTACTGACGGTTGCCGCCGCACTCCTGCGCTTGTCTTTCCATTGATGGACAATAAGCACAATGCGCTTGTTGAACTAAATGCTCGTGCCGTTAGTGACAACATTCAACGCGCAAGCGTTAAGTGCATTGCCACTTTCACTGGACTCGGCCTCAAACTGTACTCTGGCGAAGACATTCCTAAAAGCGATGAAAAAGAATCGGCCAAGCTCCCGCTTCAACAGGAAACAGCGAAGCCTGCTGCGCGGACAAGCACGAAAGCAGCGCCAGTTACGGAGCCTGCTGCTGCCGCTGGAACAGGAGGGCTTCCTGCCGCCAGTGACAGTGAGTTCAATGGCAAAGAAGCGCTTCTTGGCTTCTGTAAAGCCAATGCTCTTGGCTACCCAGAAGAGCGCACTAGCTTGATAGCAGGCAAGACTGCTCTTGAAAATCTTGGTCTAGCTAAAGGCGATGACATTAAAGACAAAGCCATGTTTGCCAATGTGGTGACAACCATGGTCACTGCATGGACAAAGGAACAAGGCATCAAGATTACTAAAGCGGCAATGGCGACAGAGCTTGACACCTTGCGAGCCATTTGCCAAGAAGGCACTGTTGAGCAAGCCGTGAAGGGGGTGCAAGTGTTTGTGCAGGGAAAGCAATAGATCTGGCAGCGGCCCGCTTTGCGCGGGCCTTTGCTGGTGATCTCGTGCTCAATCCTGATGGTTCCCCCTTAAACGAATTATGATTATTCTTATTTCTATTAGCGTTACCATATTGTTCCTGCTGGCCATCTTTTTGACAGGCATCATTGGAACTTGGTTGATTGAACAATTCTTTGATACAAGCGAATGACTTCCTGGCAGTTTCCTTCTAAAGAACAATGGTTAATGGCATGGGAGGCTGCTCATGCAGTGTATTCACATGATCTTGCGCCTGAGGATGAGCTGCTATGCCAAGCTCTTCTATGGCAAGCACGGTCCATTTGCTTAAAGGAAGATGACCAAAGCTGAAATCAAGCGTATGATCAGACGGCTTAACAACGCCTATGTCTCATGCAAAGAATGCGGCACTAAATGGGGCGTCTACAGCGTTGGCTGTTCATCCACTTGGATGGGAGTGTGTCAAATTTGCGAAGAGCGCAAGCCTGTCACTGAGAGCAGAGATTATGCTTATTTTTATACTGGCATCCACCGTCTTCAACAACAATTAAAAGAACTATGAAAGCCCTTATTCTCGCCATTGTTTTTACTGTTGCGCCAGCAATTGCTTGCAATCAGCCGATAACAAAAGTGGGTAAGACTTGCCCGCTTGGTTATTACTCTTCCAACGGTTATTGCATTAAAAGCTAATAGTGGCTTGTCTGGATCTTTCCCTTGAACGTCTTATGCCTTCGCTTGCCCGTTACGAGCCCAGTCGGATCTCCCTCAATGGGAAACGCCATTACACCTGTAGCCAGTTCCCAAACGTGCCAGAGGGCATGCTGCTGCCGTCTGTAACTACTGTGCTGTCCTCCATGGCGCCAGTGGGAAAGATCATGGCGCTCATTAACTGGCGCAAGAGGGTGGGCAATGAAGAAGCAAATCGTCGCACCAGGCTTGCTGCAGATCGTGGCACCTGGATGCACGGTGTCATCGAAGATCTGTTTAATGGGGAAGACATTGAAAACCACCTTGAGCATCGCCCAGAATGGGAGCCTTACTACGCCGCCATTGAACCCTTCCTAGAGCTTATTGAAAAGCCGTTGCTTGCTGAAAGTGCCGTTGCGTGGTGGGGAGAAGGCGATGGCATAGGGTATTCAGGCACGCTTGATCAACTTGCCTTGATGGCTGATGGTGCCATTGCCCTCATGGATTGGAAAACCAGCTATAAGGTGAAGCCTGACTATCAACTGGCCGATTACAAAAAACAACTTGGCGCCTATTCCATGGCTGCCGAACAGATTTATGGTATTGACATTGAAGCTGCGTATTGCGTGATCAGCGTGTACGACCCCGAAGAGCCCAAGCGCGAAGCAGAGCTACAAGTGCTGCAGATGGATGGCTTTGAGCTGGTGCAACAGCAAGCCGTCATGCAGGACACTGTTAAGAGATATTTCAATCAGTTCTATCCAGGCGGCAAAGCGTTTGCCTTAACGATGGATAGGGGGTAAGATAAGCGAGCCCTGAACAAGGGCTCCATTGCTCCTAAGGAGAAACACCCATGGCTAACCGCCCACCAATTACCGCCGCTCTTGACCTGACTGGCGATCTGCTTAATGCCTTGAAGAAGGCTGGCCCCAATGAGCGGGGTAACTACTCGCTGGATATGGCTGTATGGCCTAACGAAAAGCGCACCTCTGACCGTGCTCCTGGCTTTACAGGCTCTGTCAAGGTGAAAGGCGACAAGGACGGTCCGAAGGGCTATGCCAGCGTCTGGCAGAACGAAAGTTCTGAAGGCAGCGGCACTGATCTTTTCTGATCATCTTGGGGCGAGCAATCGCCCCTTCCTTTTCTTTTATTACCATGACGCTTCTTAACGACAAGCAAATTGCCAAGCTTGCTGAAAATGACATCTTCCTGCCTTTCGTTGGCGAAAAGCGAAGAGAGCTTGACAATGGCACGAAAGCAATTTCTTACGGGCTCTCACAAGCAGGCTATGACATTCGTCTGTCTTCCGTTGAGTTCTTGGTTTTTGGCTTAGAGCAATGGGACAGCGCACCATTTGAGCTGGATGCCAAGCATTTCGACACTGAGCCCACACAAGCAGAGCTGGTAGAGCTGGAAGATGGCTCGTGCTATTTTTTGCTTCCTCCCCATAGTCACGGCCTTGGAACCAGTCTGGAGCTGATCTCCATGCCAAACGATGTGTTTGCCCTCTGTGAAGGCAAGAGCACTTACGGACGTTGCGGGCTCATTGCCAACATCCTTCCCATTGAACCTGGATGGACTGGTTACTTGACCATGTGCATGATCAACCCTACGGACTTTCCTATTCGGCTTTATGCCAACGAAGGCATTGCACAGCTAGTGCTCTTCGGGATTGAGGAAGTAGGAGAAGCGTATTCAGGCGCCTATCAAAACCAAGGCGCTAGGGTACAACTAGCTGCTGTCTAAGCATTGAGCGCTCTTGAAGATCAGTTTCTTAGCTTGTGGCAAGCCCATTATCCTCAGTTAATTCTTGAAAGAGAGTTTTCTGACATCGCAGCATGGGAAGCTGATTACCAAGAGCGCTATGCAAAAAGTAAACGCTCAAAAAGGTATCGTCTTGACTTTGCTCATCCCGACAGCCGCACTGGCATCGAAATCCAGGGTGGTGTTTACAATCGTGGTCGCCACGTCACTGGTAGCGGCTATGAGCGCGATTGTCGAAAATATAATCTCGCATATACGAGCGGGTGGACCATCTTCCTCTTGACTAGCCAAATGGCCAAGGACGCTTATTGGCACGCTTTAATTTCTTCTCATATTGCTGCATCGCCACCACTGCTTCGCTAAGCATTTCATCAGCAGCTCTTAGGGAGCCATCGCGCATGTCTAAGGCTTGGCGCAGTTGAATGTTTTCCAGCATGAGGCTCTGAAAAGCAGTTTGCATGGAGCACCATCCTTCTAGGAGGTTCTTAGCTACGGGCTTGAGCTGTTCCAAGCTTGAGCAATCATCAATGGCTTTACGGTTAACCGTCAGCGCAAATTCACGCTCTGTTGAATGCTCAAACGGTCCCATCTTGCGCATGTGCTTTCGCCCATTGTAATCAAACTGCACTGGTATGCAATATTCAGCCATTGCTAACAAGCATTCTTTTGTTACTAGGCTACAAGCGAACGATGGTCGCAAGCAGTTTGCCAGGAAGGTGGAAGATGGTGAAAGTGCCGAAGTCTTGCATTCGGTTTCCCGACGATATACACTGAGACGGTCACCAACGGACTATGACTGGACACCAGGAGAGCGCGTGGTATTGGTCGCCTGCACGGCGGCTGGTATGGTGCCAACATCCACTTACGGCATCTTCCAGGGCTTCACAAAGGGGAGCAATGGAAGAAAGGCTGCAATGGTCCAGTGGGAGCAAAAGCATCCTTTCATCTCTGGTACAGTGGCAATTCAACGCATCCGCCCCATCGCCTGCCTTTCTAAATGAGCAAGATTGACTTAGCTGATCCTTCCCTGACCGCGTTGCTCGATGATTATGCCATGAATGCCATGGTTGCTCTCATGCAAGTGTATGCGCCAGAAGAATGGCCGAAAGAGCATGGGGAGGCCGATAAGTGGTGCGATTTTATTTCCACACGGTCTTATTACATGGCTGCAGCAATGATGGATGCTCGCTCCAGCTTTCACAATGTCCTCCTTGATTTCGCAAAAGAGGAAGAGCAAGATGCAGCTTGATCCTTTAGGCGATGGCAAAAGCTCTCTTCGCCTGCTTGATTCCATGGGGAATAGCCTTTCTGTTGTCAATGATGCTCGCCAGTCTTTTGCTGCAGAAAGCGCAGAATGGACAGAGCGCGACGGTAAGCTTCTTCGCTACCTTGCAAAGCATCATCACACTTCTCCTTTTAGGGGTGTGGTATTTAAGTGGTCAGTGAAGGCTCCGTTGTTCATCGCCAGACAATGGTGGAAGCACACAGTCGCTTC
>Ga0209296_1002275_pt1 | contig 13910 bp, 14 predicted proteins | sample S_130206_EF_Meta_FD_187319 | JGI IMG/M metagenome (GOLD analysis project Ga0209296, IMG submission 187319) | Freshwater microbial communities from Lake Simoncouche, Canada to study carbon cycling - S_130206_EF_MetaG (SPAdes) (version 2) | ecosystem: Environmental > Aquatic > Freshwater > Lake ...
CTAAGCGCCCAACGTGTGTGTCAACCACTACGCCGGCCTGGATTCCAAAGCAATTTCCAAGCACCACGTTGGCCGTCTTGCGTGCCACACCACGCAGTGCGAGCAAGTCCTTCATATTTTTCGGCACTTCGCCGCCGTGCTGATCCACCAGCGTGCGCATGGATTCATGCACAGCGCGCGCCTTGTTTCGCCACAACCCAATGGTGCGAATGAACGGCGCGATCTCGTCGGCTGATGACGAAGCAAAGTGATTTGCAGTTGGAAACCGCGCAAACAGCGCGGGCGTTGCTGCATTCACGCCTTCGTCTGTTGCTTGTGCACTCAGGATGGTGGCAATGAGAAGTTCATGCGGCACCTTCCAATCAAGGCGGCACTTTGCATGTGGATAGCGCGCATCAAGTGCTGCAAGAAGTTGTAACGCGCGTTCGCGTTGTCGTGCGGTCTTGCGCGGAAGTTCAAATTCGATTTCTGGCCAGAGGGCGTTACCAGTCACTGCGCGCCGCCTTTCGAACCGGCGCCGCTATCAATGCGGGCAATAGGCAGACCAGCGCACCGATGACGCAGAGCATCTGGATCTTGAATCCAGCATCGGCCGCCACATGCGCGGTGTCAAAACGTGCGCGCGCTGCTTCGGCGGCGGCACGATCGTTGGCTGCAACGGCATCCCAATAGGCAAGCAAGTCAACGGTCATCGCCGGTGCAGTCCATGCGCGCCATGCAAGAATTATTGCGGCGCCCGCAACGCACATGAAGAACACCATGCGTGCCCAACGCATTCCGTTGAAGTGGCCAAGCCGCGCCAACCGAACCGTGCACCCAACGGTGAGTGCTGACGCTGCAAATTGCACCCAGTCGCCTGCCATGAAGAGCGGCTGCAGCATCTTGCCGGCAGCAAATCGACCCATTTCAGCGGTGTCACCGGCAAAGAACCCCTCGGTTCCTGCAACCGAGATACCCAATTTAGGAAGCGCACCAAATGCGCCCATGGCAGCCACTCCGGTTGCCAGAATCACGGACAACCACACTGAGAGCGCAAACAAGAGAATGGTGGCAGTGGTGCGCATCGCCTGAGTCTAGTGGGCAGGACGCGGGTGCAACATGCGTGTCGAGCACGCCATGTGCCGCATCAGATCCTCGCGGCCGCGCTCCACTACCCTATAGAGATGGATACTCGTGTGCAGATTCCGCTTGGTGTCACCATTGCTGCGCTTGGCGATACCGCCGCAGCCCTTGCCTGGGTGGCATCGCGCGGCATTGCGGGCGTGCAACTGAGCGCCACGCATCCATCCATGCGGCCGCGCGATCTTGGTGTCAGCGCGCGACGCGACCTCCGCGCCACGCTTGCGCGGTATGAACTGGTGGTCACTGGTATTGATGCGTGGATTCCAAGCGAACACTTCATTGATCCCGCGCATGCAGACCGAGCCATCGAAGCGGCGTGTGCAGCATGCGAATTCGCCAGTGAGTTTGGGCGCGTGCCCGTTACGCTGCAATTGCCGCGCGCCGCAAACCACGCGGGCTCGCTCAGCTCCGCTGGTCCACACGCTGCTGGTGCAACAAACAACGCCGCCCAAGAATCCCACGCCGCGCGCCGGCACGATGCCATCAACGCCATCGCCTCCGCTGCCGAGCGTTCCGGTGTAACGGTCGCTGACGCCTCCGGTGCTGCGGGTGCGCCATGGCCACCCATGGGCGTGTCGCTTGACCCGGCGGCTGTCCTTGCCGAAGGGGGCGACCCGGTGAACATGGTTTCGCAACTTGGTCCCCACTTGGTCTCGGCACGGGTTGTTGACCTGCTGCGCTCAGGAATGCGCGGTCCGGTCGGCGCAGCGGGTGAATCTCGGCTGGATGTGCTGGGATTCCGGGTGGCCTTGGAGATGGCTGGACTGGCCCGCTTCCCAGTGATCGACGCTCGGCAGTGGATCGATCCCCATGTGGGCGTCTTGGCCACTGTTCAGGCATGGGGCGGGGCGATCCCGGGCTAATTCGCTTCCACTACACTTGGTTTCATGGCACGCCGCGCTGCTCCTGCTCTTTATGAATTGATGCGTCGCCCCGGCGCGCCGGCGGCTTCTTCTTCTTCGCCCGCAATGGCTGGGGCTGGAACTCCGCGCCGCGTGGGCAATGCGCCGGGTCTGCCTTCTACCTTTGAAATTTCACTTCGGCGCGCGATCGTGTTGGGGATTGCCGTTGTGGTTGCCGTGTCCATCGCGTACGGCATCGGAGTGAAGCGCGGTTCAAGCGCCAGCAATGGCGCACTGCGCAACGGAACTGACGCCGAGTCGGTCAGTCCTCCTTCGACCGTTTCGCAACAAACATCACCCGTAATTCCTGCCATCCCAGGGAAGTCCTCTGGTGCAACCGGCAGCAAGACCGCTGCTCCGGCCCCGGGTACTTCGGGCTCTGGAAAGTCTGCTCCTGCCGCCCGCACAGCAACCGATAACAAGTCCGATCCCCGGGTCAAGGGGATGTATTACTTTGTAGTTGGCCATCCATCATCCGACCGCCGGGTGGAGATGCTGACATTTTGTCGGGCTGAGGGGCTTGATGCGTACCTCGTTCCCGATGATAATGCTTTATTGCGTAAGATCATTGTCCTGCCTGGTTACCGCGACCTGTCTGAAAAATCCTCGTCAGAGATAAAAGCTCTCGAAGCGAAGATCAAGCAGGTTGGCAAGAAGTGGAAGGGCAACAAGCCCGGAAACAAGGACTTTGACGACGCGTACCCCGCGCTCTTCAAATAAATGAGCAATGGATACGCCGACGGAATGTAGGAGAGACTGAAACGGAGTCGTCACGAAGGCGCCTCCGACACACTGAACCCGCGTTGAAAGATAGAACCCGATGAGCCTTCACCGTAGCCTAAAGACCAAGTCCGGCGCCCTTAACCAGCACCGCAACGTGCTGACCCGCGCCGAGCGCATCGCAAAGCTGACCGAGGAAGAGCGCTTCGAAGTTGGTAAGCACAACGCGCTTGGTCTCGTCAAGGTCCGCAGCATCAAGATTGCTGCCGGCAAGAAGCCGAAGAAGGCTGAAGAGGCTGATGCCACCGCAAAGCCGGGCGCTAAGGGTGCCGCAGCACCAGCCGCGAAGGCCGCAGCGAAGCCAGCCGCTAAGAAGTAATTCGTATGACCACGCACACCTCCTCGGGCGGCCCATTGGGCCGCCTTTCTCTTTCCTCCCTCATTTCGCAGCGCGCTCGATCCATCGACGCGTCAGGTATCCGCAAGGTGTTCGACCTAGCGGCCAAGATGAAGGACCCGATCAATCTTTCGATCGGGCAGCCTGATTTCTTGGTGCCTGCGGTGATGAAAGATGCGGCAAAAGCTGCCATCGATGCCGATCGCAATGGCTACACGGTGACGCAAGGGATTCCGGAACTCATTGATGCCACGTGGAATCACCTGCGCAGCAATGTTGGTTGGGATGGTCCGGGTGAGCATCGCAGTTTGGTCATCACCAGCGGTACCAGTGGTGGCATTGTGCTTGCGGCCATGGCGTTGTTAGATGCTGGTGATGAGATGATCATTCCCGATCCGTACTTTGTGATGTACGCGCAATTGGGCAAGATGACCGGTGGCACCATGGTGTGCTGCGACACGTATCCAGACTTTCGCATGACCGCGGAGCGCATTGAGCGTTGCATGACACCGCGCACCAAGGCGGTGTTGATTTGCAGCCCAAGTAATCCATGCGGCACTGTGCTCACCGGCGCGGAACTACGCGACATTGTTGACCTGTGCCGTCGCCGCGGCGTGCTGCTCATCAGCGATGAGATCTACGACGAGTTCTGCTTTAGCGACATGCGCGAGGATGGTCACTGCCCAAGCCCCGCGCGTTTCAGCGATGAATGCCTGTTGATCCGCGGCTTTGGTAAGACGTATGGATGCACGGGTTGGCGCCTTGGATATGTGGCTGGACCAAAGGAAATTGTGCAAGAGATTGCCAAGTTCCAGCAGTACACCTACGTGTGCGCGCCCAGCATGGCGCAGTGGGGCGTGATTCCAAGTTTCGGCGTAGACCTAGCACCCATCGTTACTGACTATGAACGACGACGGCAGATGGTGGTCGATGCGTTTGCTGGAGTGACCACGGTTCCGCGGCCTGGTGGCGCGTTCTATGCGTTTGTTGAAGTTCCCAAGCGTCTTGGAATCACTGGCCACGAGTTTGTTGAACAAGCGATCGCCAACCGTGTGTTGGTGATTCCTGGCAATGTGTTTAGCCGACGTGACACGCACTTCCGAATCAGCTTTGCAACACGCCCCGACAAGTTGGCGGAAGGCCTTGCCATTCTGCGCGGCTTGATGACTGCTTGATGCCAACGTGAACCGCGCGTCCGAGCACCCCGCGTGTGCAAACCGCCTGAGATCACGCGCCACGCAATACCAATGAAACGAACAGGCGCCCGAGCATGAAGCTTGGGCGCCTGTTGATTTCAGAGTGTCAAGCGCCTTTCGACGCAGGACTCAGATAGTTCTTACGGGGTCTTCTTCGGGGCGGTGCCAGCAGCGGATGCTGCGGACGAGCCTTCAGCAGACTTCATACGGTCCCGGAGTCCCTCGTTCGGGCTCTTGACGCTGCCAGGAGCAGGAGCGGCGTCGTTCTTCTGAACAGACTTGGTGGCTGGTGAGCCGCCGTCGCAGCCGGCGAGGACGACGAGTAGGGCGACTGCACTTGCGGTGGCGATGGTCTTCATTGTGGTTCCTGAATTGCCTTTCGATGCTCGGGCTTACGTTTGGGCGAGCTTCCCAATGCGCGGGGGCATGTATTGCCGAGTGCCGCGCACGCGCAGTGTCTCAGAATCGTTCGGTTGCCGTCAAGGGGTGGTTCCCGCAACTTACCCAAGATTATTTCGAACGCACTGCCGGTTCGGCAAGGCGCCATCGACCCGCAGCGGCAGCCGGGGCAAGCCAGCGCCACTGCGTATGGAACGTGTCATCGTTGTCGGCAATACCAACCTGAATGGCGGCCATCGCCCCCGCGCTTGCAGGGAGCGGCACTTCGATGTGTGCGGTCCAGCCGGTTCCGGCGTTTGTTTGGCATTTCATGGTGACACCATCCGGCGCGGTGCAACCAGTAGTAAATGGTTCAACAAGAAAGTCGATGGGTGCGGCCAGTGCTGGGCTTTCAATCAAGACGCGAATGGCGTCGGCGTGCGGATCGTTTTTGCGCTTGGCGTCGGGTGCGCTCCATGAAGGCGCCGCGGCTTGCAGTTGGTCTGGAACCAGTGCGTCGATGATCAACTTCTTGCCGTCAGCAGAGCGCGTGAACTGCACCGTGGGGTTCTCTTCACGGGTGTCGTACGGGGAGTAATTCCATGCCAACACCGGCAGTGAAACGGCGCTTGCTCCGTCTATACCAAGTTGCACTGTTCGATCAATCGGTAGGCGCGTGGGAAGGTAAATCGGCACCGTTCGACCTTTGCTATCTACAAAGGTGGCGTACATATCAAGCTGCGGCGCCAAGATCGTTCCGCTCTGCGGCATGAGTGTGACGGGTACTTCAATGGTCACTTCACTCTTGGCGGGTACGTCGTGTTCGCATGCGCCGCTGGCCACGCGCAACATGGAGCGCGCGTTGGTTGCCATGGTGCTGGCGTAGTCAACATCAGCGAGGGTGTGACTGGTCCAACCGTTCGCTCCTCCAGTTGTTCCGGGAGTTCCTTGGCCTGCTCGACCAGCGGTCCACCACACGGCGGGGCCATTGGCATTGCGCAGTACGCCGGGTGGATCAAGCGTGACGTGGATCGGTACATCAATGGGGTTCCTCACTACAAATCGCGCGACTGCTTCTGTCGGAGCAGTCAATGTGGATGGATCAGGTAGCATGCCATCGGTCCGCACCGCGGGCACTGGGTCACGCAATGCATACACGCGGTCTTGATCAGCGCGTATGACAAAGTCTTCGGGAAGTACCAGGCCAACTGGCTGATGCCACACCCGCAGCGCGCCTTCAGACGTGCAATCAACAAAGGTCAGGTGTTGCATTTGCCCAGCAAGCGGATGTTGATCAATCATTCCGCCGCAAGTGCCCACAATGTGATATTGGACCCCGCCAACATCCGCCTCGCGCTGCAATGCGTGAAAGTGACCAGCAATCACTGCGTCAACGCCTGCCTTCTCAAGGAGCGGCTGCACCCGATCGTTCCACTTGACTGATGGGTACCGCCACATGGGTCGGTGCATGAGGAGGAAGATCGGTTGATTACGCTTGGATGCGGATTGCAGCGCGCCCGAAAGCCATGCCATTTGCTCATCACTGAAGCCCATCTTGGAATCGCCGAGGCCTTCATCACTAAAGAGCACCAGCACCGTGGCCAGATCAAGTTCAACGGAGTACCACACTGGTCCAAAGCGTTGCCGGTACTGCTCTACAAACGTGGCATCGCCAGCGGTCCGTGTTCCACTAATCACATCATGATTGCCGGCAGTTGGATAGAACGCGGCAGAGAGCTTTCCAACGGCGCCCAGGTATTCGTCCGCCTCGGTGTTCCACAGGGAAGTAGAGCGCGTGTAGCCCTGCACCATGTCACCAACGGTGAAGACCGCGTCGGGTCGAACGATGTTCAAATCTTCCACCGCAGCCAAGAGGTACGGAATGCCCCACGCGCGACCCGTCGTGCGGTCGGGAAGAATGGCGATCCGCTGCACGCGCGGGCGAGCACCGTCTTTGACCACTTGGCCATCAGTAGCACGACCGTTTCTATCCGTTTGGAAGTGCGGCGGGGCGCCTGCAGAGGTGGCGGCCAGAGTCAGGACGATGAGAGCGGCGGCAGAAAGCATGCGCGGATTGTCTCCGCAAATGAGATGCGGCGCATAGCGTTCCGGTTAGAAATTGGCTTGGTTTGCCGAAGCAGCCGTCGCGCGGTTTACGCCTTCGCGGTGCTGGCGCCTGCACCCGGGAACGGGATCGACGGTCCGCGCATGATGGATTCGCACGCTGCGGCCAGTTGATCGGCGCAGCGCGCAGATGCAAATCCAGCGGCGGTTCGTACCGCTGCTTCCGCACCCACGGCTCCGGCAGTTGCGGGGTCAAGCATGGCCTTGGTCAATTGTGCGGTCCATTCGCGCGCGTCGCGCTCTTGCACCACCAGCGCAGTGACTCCGTCAATCAGGTGATCAGCAAATGGATCATCCATCGCTACCACGGTTCTACCAAGTCCCATCGCTTCAAGGACCACGGACCGAACGCCGTGAATTGCTTCCGGCAGCGCAAACACGCCGCAGGCAAGCGCCAGTGGTCGCACCATTTCCAGGCGTGAAACGCCGTTCAACACTCGTTGCACGCCGAACTCACGGGCGAGCGCCCACAGGCGAGGGTCGTGCCCGGGTGGCAACTCAATGGCCACCTGAAACTCAGGAAGCGCGGGCATGACGTCGGCAATGGCCGCAAACACGGCGCGGTATGCGCCAACGTCGCGCCCGGTGCCGGCGATCGCCAGACTTTGTGGGCTGGCAACAAAGGTATCGCGCCGCGATGGCACCGGAACGCCAAGCGGGAGAACGGTGACCATCTGCTCACCCACAACGCGGGCTGCACGCGCGGCGATCGGTGCCGTGGCGGCGCACACCAAGTCAAGACGACCGGTGTGTCGCTTCAACGCGGTGGCATCAAGCTCATCGGATGTAGAGATCATGGCAACCAATCCGGCATCCATGTCATCTGCCAATTCCGCAGCGGCAATGAACGCGCGCGCTCCAAAGCTCACAAATATTTCCGGCGGATCGTCTTCAAGCGAACTACTCAGCGCTCCAAGGCGCGAAGGTCGAAAGAACAGCGAACTATCAAAGTCAAAGGTTGACGCTGCAATCATTCGGAGTAGCGGCGGCTCATCACGCGCTGGTGGCAGGATGCGACGAACACGTACTCCATCCCCAGCGAGGGCGACGGCCAGGCGTTGCACTGCAGCAGCGTCCGTCAGGAGGCGTTCGGGATCGACGACGAGCGCGATGTGCATCCAGCCTCCAGTGGTTGAAAGGCAAGCAACATTTCAGCCGGAATACGCGCAGGTTTGCGAGTGGCTAAATCAACAAGTGCCCAGCACGTCGACGCACTGCACACCACGGCTCCATCACGCGCGCGCACAATGGTGGTATCGCGCCAACTGGTGACGCGGCTGACCGATTGAATCCACGTGAAGACATGCAACTCGTCACCAGGAAAGACTTCGGCGCGGTAGTCCACTTCATGACGCGCAACAAACCACATGCGGCCGCTTGCTAAGAGAAGTTCGCGCGTGTGTCCAAGCGAGTCGGCGTGTAGTTCGGCGGCGCGATCGATCCAACGGACGTATTCCACATTATTGATGTGCGCCACCTCGCGGCTCACGCCATCAGCGGACGGAACCAGTCGCAATCCAAACGGACGCGGGTGGGCAATGGAACTACCGGGCGCCGGGCGTAACGTGGCGTCCGGAATCAGCGGCGCGCTGTTCATGCGCGCGTCTCCAGCGCGGGGTCGATGGAGCGCAGGTACGTCCAACTAAAGATGCCAGTGGAGTGGCCGTCACTAAAGCGGATGCGAACCGCATAGTTGCCAACCAGTTCAGCGCCGAGCGCAGTCAGTGGGCCGGTCGCGCGGCTGGCTGGGAGGACGGTCAGCGGATTGCGTGCCATTTCCTCTCGCAAGACTTTGGCATCGGCGCTGGGGCTGCGGCGGCGCAGGTAGGCGATCGGAAAGAACGACTCGCGGCCATCGCCCCAGGTGATGGCAAGTCCCTTTTCGCGGTCAAGATCAAGGTGCGCCGGCGCGATCGCCGCCGCTGCCGCGGAGGCTGCGGCCGACGCCGAGGCCAAGGATTCTTCCGGTGATGCGTGGGATTCATCCGCGTGCATTTCTCGATTCTACGGCGCGGGCTGAGTGCCGCTGCTGGCTCTAGACTTCGGATGCGATGAACGCCCCAAACAACAACGCTGTACATGCTGCCGACCGCCTCCTTGCTCGGATTGAGGCCGCGGGCGCACCCGTGTGTGTTGGTCTTGATCCGGTGGCGGAGAAACTTCCAGCCATTCTGCGTCCGGCCCCAGGCCACGCGGCTGCGGCGATCGCCATTGGCGAGTTCTCGCGCGGCGTCATTGACGCAGTGGCGGGGATCGTGCCGGCGGTGAAGATTCAGGCGGCATGCTTTGAGCGGCACGGACCCGCGGGCGTTGCTGCGCTTGCCAGTGTTCTGGAACACGCGCGCACTGTTGATGGCCTTGAAGTCATTCTTGATTTCAAGCGCGGCGATATCGGTATCAGCGCGGAGCATTACGCCGCCAGCGCGCGCGACGCGTACCGATCGGATTGGACCACGGTGAGTGCATACCTCGGAGCGGATTCGCTGACGCCGTTCGTTGGTAACGGTCACGGCGCGTTTGCGTTGGTGCGTACTTCCAATCCCTCCGGTGATGCGGTGCAATCATTGCGATTGGCTGATGGCCGCACGGTGGCCGAAGCGGTGGCCGACCTGGTTGCCTCGGTTGGCGCGGCTTCGCTGGGAACCGCAGGATTTAGCGCGCTTGGCGCGGTGGTTGGTGCCACCAAGTCAACCGATGCCGCCGCATTGCGTGTTCGTATGCCGCAGCAGATCTTCTTGGTGCCGGGATTTGGCGCGCAGGGCGGTGGAGTGGATGATGTATTGCCATGTTTCCGCTCTGACGGGCGCGGCGCGCTGGTCACTGCCAGTCGCTCCGTGATCTACGCGTTTGAGCCAGCTGATCGCGCGTGGCATGAATCGGTGCGCCGTGCTGCGGAAGACCTTCGAACGCAGATTGGTGCTGCGCTGGGCGCCCGAGTATGAGTCCCCGTGTGGTAGGTGCATTGCTTGCGGTAGTGATGCTGTTGCTCCTGGCAGTGCCAGTGATTGCGCGGCGTGCTGAACCGACCGTCCCTGTGGGCGCGGCAACGGTGATCATCGTCACGCCGAATAATGAGCAAATTCGCGTGGAGTTCGCTGAGGGATTTGCGCAGTGGCATCGTGAAAAATTTGGTGTGCCCGCGCAAGTGATCTGGAACATGCCCGGCGGCGCTACGGAAATCCGCAGGATGCTTGAAGCCAGTGCCACTGCGTCGTTGCGTGATGGAAGTGCTCCGGGCGGCAGCGCTGACTTGCTGTTTGGGGGCGGTAGTTATGACTTTGAGCAATTGACCAAGCCGATCACTGTTGAAGTGAATGGCGAAGTCCGCAGCACCACGGTGTTGATTCCAATTGACTTTCCTCAGGAGTGGCTCGATGCTGTGTACGGTCACAACTCGATCGCGGGCCGCACGCTCTATGACCCCAACCGCGCGTGGTTTGGTACCGCGCTGAGTGCGTTTGGAATTGTCTACAACGCAGAGATGTTGCAACGCATGGGCATCGCCTATCCAACTGAATGGTCAGCGCTTGCAGATCCGCGCTTGCAGGACAGTGTTTCCTTGGTGAATCCTGCGCAGTCGGGAAGTATTGCCTCAGCCATGGAGACCATTCTTCTGCGTGAAGGATGGCAGCGCGGCTGGGCGATCTTGCGGCGCGCGTCTGGGAACGCGCGCTCCATCGCAGCGGGTGGGCCGCGCACCCCGATGGATGTTTCGCAGGGCGATGCAGCTGAGGGTCTATGTATTGATTTCTATGGTCGCTATCAACAACAAGCAGTGACTGACGGCGGTTCGCCGGGCCGCGTTGGATACGTGGACCCCGTTGGCAAAACCGCCATTGATCCGGACCCAGTGGCCATGTTGCGCGGCGCGCCGCATCCAGAAACCGCGCGGCGATTCATTGAGTTTGTCCTTTCGCCTGAAGGTCAGCGTCTCTGGCAGTATCCCGCTGGTTCTGCGGGTGGTCCGCGGCAATTCTCCTTGCGGCGGCTTCCGATCAGTCGCGCCGTCTACGCAAGCGACATGCCACGATTCGTTGACAAAGTCGATCCCTGGAAGTTGGCGCGGGAAATTCCGAATGCGAATCCAGACGTCCGTGCATTTGTGGTGCCTATCTTTGTTGCCATGGCGATGGAGAATCGATCACTACTGCGCACTGCATGGGCGCTGATTGCTGCACATCCGGAATATCCGCGGGACGGTCGGATGTTGCTGGCTTCGGACGCAACAGATCCCACACTGCGTGCCATGCTGACCGCGTTCGATGCCATGCCAGTGGTGCCCGGTCCGAACGGCACAACCTTTGATCTTTCTGATGAATCCGTGCTCGCTCAAGTGCGTGGAGGTTGGATGCGCGGCAAGTGGAAAGATGCTGGCTTGTGGGGCGCAAACGACGTGCCCGCTGATGTCCTTCGACGCATTCTCTCTGACGGGTTCAAGGCGAACCTGCAGCGCGTCATTGCTATCTCTAGGAGAAGTGCATCGTGACCGAATCACAGCAGACACAGCCACCAACCGCATGCATTTTGTCCATTGGCGATGAACTGGTACTTGGAACCACGCTTGATACCAACGGACGCGTGCTCTCCATCGCGCTCCGTGAGGCTGGCCTTGATGTCATTGAACATCGCACCGTTCGTGATGATCTTGCGGCGATTGTGGATGCATTTCAATCGCTTGCAGGTATTGCCTCGGTGATCATTTCAACGGGTGGCCTTGGTCCAACGGACGATGACTTGACGCGCGATGCGCTGAATCACATCATTGACAACAACGCTGCGCAGGTTGAAGATGCGGTTGCTCGTACGGACCTTGACACCTGGTTTGCTGGTCGTGGTCGAACCATGGCGGCGATCAATCTGCGGCAAGCGATGCGCCCGCGTTCAGCCCGAATCATCCGTAACCGCGAGGGCACAGCGCCTGGACTTGCTGCCACTATTGGCGCGTGTCGCGTGTACTGCTTACCTGGACCGCCGCGCGAAATGATTCCCATGTTGGAGGCCGATGTATTGCCAGCAGTACGTCCCGCGGGAGCACTCATGATTGCCAAGCGCACGCTTGGTTCGTTTGGTATTGGTGAGAGTGCGCTTGCCGAGTTACTTGGCGAACGGATGACGCGCGGGCGTGAGCCAGCGGTTGGCACGACGGCGAGCGGTTCGGTGGTTTCGCTTCAGGTGGTGGCGCGCGGCGCGGATGCTTCGGCGCGCGCGGACGCAGAAATGGCGGCATGTATGGCCGCGGTGGCTCCCTATGGACTTGCTGCCGTTGACGCCAGTCTTGCATCGTCCCTGTTGGCTGAATGCCGCGCGCGTGGGCGCACGTTGGCAGTGGCCGAAAGTTGCACGGGCGGGTTGATCGGCAGCATGTTGACCGCGGTTCCTGGCTCAAGTGACGTCTTCCAAGGTGGGTGGATCACCTATTCAAACGGCATGAAGGAAGCACACCTTGGCGTTTCACCGCAGTTGATTGCGCAACACGGAGCGGTGAGTCGCGAGACGGTCATGGCGATGGCTGAAGGTGCATGCGCGCACTCGGGGGCATCGCTTGCCATTTCCGTGAGCGGTGTCGCTGGCCCCGGTGGCGGGACAGCAGAGAAGCCAGTGGGCACCGTGTGGATCGGTCTGCATGACACGCAACTGGGCACACGCGCGCGGCGCTTTGTGTTTCCTGGTGAACGCGACACAGTGCGTGACCGTGCCGCAAAGACCGCGCTGCAATTGGCGCGCTGGTTGTTACGCGGCGAGGATGCGCCGATGATTTGGGAGCGGACAGGGGAAACTACCGATGCAGACGCCGCTCACCAACCGAGCAAACGTACCTCATGACCACCGCGCGAACCATTGATCCGCACGCGAAACCAGATCACCCAGTGACTGTGTTTGTGGCGATCGGATCAAATATGGGCGACCGATCCGCGCACATGGATCACGCCTTCCGCGCGCTGGCATCCACGGCTGGCATTCGTCTCTTGCGGCAATCGTCGGTCCATGAGACCGCACCCGTTGGACCGCCCGGGCAGGGGCCATACCTCAATGCGGTGGCAGAAATCAGTACGGATCTTTCGCCACACGCGCTTTTAGCCACGCTCCTTCATATTGAAAGTCAACGCGGCCGCGACCGCACGCGCGAGGTCCGCTTTGGCCCGCGCACACTTGATCTTGACATGCTCATCTGGGACGCGTCGCTGCCCGGGTTTGCGCGTATTGACGCTCCCGGACTATCGGTGCCGCACCCGCGGATGCACGAACGCCCATTTGTGCTGATGCCTTTAGCGGAACTTGACCCTGAAACGGCGCGCCGCGCGGCGGTCAGCCCCGTACACTTTGCTTCCGACTGAGTCCATCGGGCGTGACCGATGCCAGTCATTTCCCTAGGAAACCCCATGCGAACTTCGCTTATCTCTGGTCTGGCTGGCACCGCACTCATCCTGTCCGCCTCCGTGTGCACTTCCGTGTGTGCGCAGAGTGATATGCCTGCGCCAACCCGCGTGGCTGGCCAAGTGGATCCGATCACCGGCATGCCATCCATGGCCCCCAAGGCGATGGCTGTTCCATCCGCAGGATGGGCTGACGCTGACAAGACCGACGCTGCCGTGGCGCGCGGAACCGCCGCACTCGAAGCTGCGCAGAAGGCGTACCAAGCCGCTAAGAATCTCACTGATCACACCGAACTCACCATCTCCATGCCCGACGGCGAGCAGAACGAAGTGATCGACATGAGTTTCGGCGCCGGTGATGACCTGATGGTGAAGATGGGCAGCCTGCAGATCATTTCAGCGGGAGGCACGGTGTACTTCGTGCCCGACCAACCGGCGGACAAGTACCTCTCGCGCAAGATTGAGGGCAACGCCAACGCCACCCTCATCGCCATGTTGCCTGGATTCTCGCTGCCAGCACCAGCCTTGGCCATGCGTCAGCCTGCTGTTGGATCCAAGATCACCGATTCATTTGCCATGGGAGCCAAGGGCGGCGTTGCTGTCAAGGGTTTCCGCGAGCGTGACGGCAAGCAGGAAGTGCTCGTCACTGGTCCGGCTGCGGATGGCGTGGTTTCATGCGATCCAAAGACCAGCCTGA
>Ga0209296_1002276_pt1 | contig 13905 bp, 10 predicted proteins | sample S_130206_EF_Meta_FD_187319 | JGI IMG/M metagenome (GOLD analysis project Ga0209296, IMG submission 187319) | Freshwater microbial communities from Lake Simoncouche, Canada to study carbon cycling - S_130206_EF_MetaG (SPAdes) (version 2) | ecosystem: Environmental > Aquatic > Freshwater > Lake ...
TCCGGACCTGTGTATTCATGGCGCAATGATGAGCGAGGAATTGCCGTGGATGCAATTCGAAGCTGGGTCTGCGTATGAATTCCGTTCTGTGTATCCGTTACGTGCTCTTGGTCGCGGCGTCGACCTTCGTAGTCGCTACGAAGTAGTACACGATCATCTCGAGCCAGACATTCATTATTCAGCATGGTGGTTCACCGCTTTTCCTATGCATGTTGCGCCACAGAATCCATTGCCCGTCTTTGTTCGCGGTGACGATGTGGCCTTTGGTCTTATGCACACAGGTAGGCACACAGTCACGCTGAATGGCATTGCTGTGTGGCATGCAGACTTCGCACTGAAGAACAACCCAATGTCTTTGTATTACGAAGTGCGTAACTTTGCCCTGATTGACACTTTGGTGTTCGATAACCACAAGTGGCATCACCTCGCATGGCGTTTCTTGGGCTTCGGTTTCCGCAATGCCTATTCACACCGTTATTTGAGCGCTGAATACATGATTCATGGAATGAAAGATTTCCTTGCTGGTCCAGAGGAATGGATGAAAATCGACCATTCAGCAAAGCACGAAGAGGTGCGACACGTCACCGAGGAAAAAGCTGCGCCATTGACACCAGAACTTCTTAGTCTTGGCTTCACAGCCCCACGCCCAAAGATGATTCGCCTTGGCGGATTCCTTCTCTCGCCATTTCTCGGAGCTGGTCAATGGGTTCCGAAGTTTTTGCGCGCTAACGAAATTGGTGTCGCTCAAATTGATGTTCGAGCTGTCGGTCTCGCCATCCGGCATAGCAAAATTTTGTATCGTCATCCTCGGTTCGATGAAGGTTTTGTTTGCGAGCGTGACTACAAGCGATTTATGGCAATTCAGCGCGATGTGTTCCGTTATACATTGCGAATTGCTCGTACTTACAAGCGTTTGAAGCGCGATTATCGTGATAACTACATCACGATGGTGAGCGATGCTTCATGGAACGCTCGGTTTAAGGGCTAGAAAGCGCAGCTGCTGCGGTCAGCACTTTCCATGTGCTTGGTCCTACTCGTCCGTTCACGGGCAACTTGACTCGCTTTTGAAATAGCTTCACATCGTTTGCGAGTGACGTTGTGAAAACTCCAGTATTTGCGATCTTCTTTTTCAATACTTTAGAAAGCGCTTGCTGTAGTGATGAGACTGCCGGGTGTCGTGACCCGACTTTAAGAACTGCAAGATCCACGCGTCCCGCTAGGCCCAATGCATCCCAGGTGGCTCTATCCACGATGCCTGACACAGGTAGAACCGATGCGGTTTGAAAAGCTCTGACTGCACGCTCGGTACCAGAGCCGAAGGAGCCATCAGTTGCGAGTCGTGTTTTGCCGACGAGATTTAGTGCGATATTCAGTTTCTTTTGAACGACAGTCACCATGGCGCCTGCATCCTTTTTCGCAAGGGGAAGGCCAAGCATGAGTGGCGCAACAGCGGCTGTGGTTGGCAGCGAGCCTGCAGGGCGTAATGCATCAAGCTGTTGACGCAAGAACAACGCAAACTCTGCTTGCCCCGTGGTTGACAAGTGGACGTAACAACACAACGAAGAGTTATCAAACCATCTCCATTGATTTGCAGCTGAAGATGCCGCATTCCAATCAAAGATGGTAATTCCGGGGTTCTTTTCCGCGGCAGCAGTTAAGACTGCATTTGACTGTGCATAGTTTCGTTTGGTCGAGCGCGTGGACATATTTACGAATATGACTCGTTGGACGGCCTTAGAGATGAGCGCTGCCAACATCTGCTGTACTTCGCCTTCAAATGTGGCTGGGTCATCGTTGTAGCCCAATTCGACAACCGCTATCGCGGGCGCATCAAGTCCGTTGACAACACCAACACCATCCGCGTTGATTTGAGGTGTTGTAACAGCGAAGAGACAACCTGCGCCAGCCATGCCTCGACCTGCGCATGATTGAAAATTCATCACTGGATATGCCGGTGTGACAATTGCGGCAAATTCGGTTGCAATGCTTTCGCCAACAGAGTCACCGACAAAGAGAATTGAACCGACTGGAGGAGACGTCGGATCTGTGGCTGCAACGGGAGACGCTTCGTACCAGGGTGAATTCAAGTCGAAGTCACTTCGAAACTGCCATCCAGTACGAGTGACTGAGCCTGCAGTGCCCGTGATGACTACAGACGTGGTGTAGCCGTTCCAGTCACCGCCCAGCCCATCATGTGCTGTTGTCATTGAGGTGAAAACACCGATTGCAGGGAATGCCTTTTGTAAATCAGCAGCTGACAAAAGTCGAGACCATGATTGCAATGCTGCATCGGCTACGACATCGCCATTGTCAATCTGTGCGGGAAATTGTCCACCTGCAGTTCGTCCACCATTTGAGGATGTGAATTCGGTGCGCATGATTGCGCTTCGAGAATCCTTGATGACGTATCCGGCGGTATCAACTATTGCCTGGTCGGTACGTTTGTCTTCAATCACGCTTGCGGTTTTAGAGCCAACATTTCGTAACCCGGCTCCGCCGTACACCTGGCAATCTTCGGTATCACAGGTTTTGGCATATGTGTATCGAGCTTCAGACAGTGAGTAACTTCGGGCTGCAACTGACTGTGCTCGTAATGCGTTCATGCCGAGTCCACTGGCTATGTCGCCCCATCCGGCAGGAGATTCGCGCGGGACTACACCTCGTAGGTATGACTCAGCATTGAGAAGGTTTACGGTTCGGCGATTTCCCAAAATATCGATTGTTGCGCGAACGCTGCCTCTGTAATAACGAATGCGCCCGGTTTTGTATGTGGTGGATGGTGGTTCGCATACCCCCAGAAGATCTGTTGGTGAAACAGCAGTAGGAACTGATCCTTGTGCTGAGACAAAATCAATAGGGCCGGCCACGTTGTCGCCGATAAGCGTAAATCCCGCTGGGTAGTCAGTGTCGGCTGCACAGGAAGCGGTGGCGGAACCGTAAATGTCATACACATTGTTAGACACCATGCGTGCAACAAGACCGCCGTATGAGCCAGCAGCACCAGTCCAGGATGCGGTGACGTTGTCAGAGATGACTGCTGTAGGACGTGCGTCAAGAGTTTGAAGTCGAACGCTCATGATGCCGCCTGGTGTGAGAGGTGCGTCCGCTTCAGTGAGTGTTGCGAGAGTACGGCCACTTCCGCCGTAATAAAAGTTCAGAATGTCTTGCCACGATGATCCGAGTTTTGTAGCCCAACCAAGAGCGCCATATTGACTAAGGCCGCGACCGTGACCGTTTCCGTGACCGCGAATCACAACGCCGAGAGGAGGCAATGGTTCGGCCTGAACGGCCGTGTTCGGAGCTGATGCGATAAACGATGTGAGTAGCGATATAAACAACAGCAAAATGCCGACACGGCGAAGAGGTCTTGTCGGGGTTGCCATGAGATACCACGCTAGGTGGTCTCGACCACCTCATGGTGGCGGTCGGTCTCGTCTCGCTCTTGTACTGCAACGCCTGTCAAAACTAAAGCCATTCCGAGAAGGTCAAGAACGCTTGGAGATTGATCGAGAAATGCAAATCCGAAGATTGCTGCGCAGACGGGAAGTAACGCCAACATGACAGAGAAACGTCGGATCGGTATTCGGCGAAGTGTCGATTGGTCAATGCCGTAACCGATTGCGTTTGAGAGCAATCCGACGAGAATGCATCCGATCAGTATTTTCCCGCTTGAAAATGCTGCGCCTGCATCGCCTGCAGCAAATGGCGTGATGACGATGCCTCCGAAAAGTAAACCAAGCGCGAGGCCCGACACTCCTCTGTCTGCAAGTGCAACACGTGAACCCATCACGATGTAGCCGGCCCACATAACTGAAGCAAGCAGGATGAACACCAGTCCTAATGGTTCATTGCCAAGCTCTACGCCGCCTAAGACAACAACACCAACAGCTGCACACAACAGTGCAATCGTATTGCGCACTGAACGCGTGCGAAGTGCAGCAACCGTAATTGGTCCAATGAACTCAATGGTGACGCCTTTACCGAGTGGCAGACGATCAATGGCCAAATAGAAGAACAGATTCATTAATGCAGTTGATGCGCCGAACGCCGCTACCCAATACAGTTCGCGACGCGTCCATCGTGCATGTGATTGTCGGAACGAAAACGCAAGCAAAATTAGCGACGCGCTGAGAACGCGTAGCCAGGCGACGGTGGCGGGCGAGATGTCATCAAATAGATGAACAGCAATAATTGCGCCGGTGTATTGCGCAACCGCAGACAGTATGAAGAAAAGTTCGGGAGGTGCGGCGTTGAAAATACGATCAGCGCGCAACCTCTCATGAGGGGTCACGAAAGACTGTCGCTAATTAATCGAAAAGATCAGGATCTGTGCGGCAGATCTCTTGCCATAGTGGTTGGAAGTGTGCCCAACCTGTCATGGCATTGCCGGCATTTTCACGTGTGTACACAGCAGAGTCGTGCGGGATGTGCTTCGGTGTGCCTGCGGCCATTGCTGCGAGTTGTGCTTGTGCGCAACGCTCGAAACAAACAAACCAGAACACTGCTTCGTCAACACTTGCACCCACTGTGAAATGACCGTGGTTTTGGTGTATTGCTGCACGATTGTTTCCGAATGCCTCAGCAAAGTCACGTCCTGCTGATTCTTCGAATACAACTGCGCCACCATGCTCTGAGATAACAACGTTATTTTCATAGAACGCACACGAGTCTTGAGTTAATGCGTCAAGTTGAATACCAAGCGAGCTAAATGCTTTTCCGTATACAGAATGTGCGTGCGCTGCAGCGATGACGTCAGGACGAGCAGTATGTACTGCTGCGTGCAGTACATATGCTGCGCGGTTCACGGCGTACTTGCCGTACACAACTTCACCGTGATGGTTTACCAAGATGAGGTCTGACACGCGCATGTGACGAAACGACAAACCGAGTGGGTTCACCCAGAAGTGATCAGGAAATTCTGGGTCGCGAACTGTGATGTGTCCGGCGACGCCTTCACCGAATCCGAGTCGACCAAAGATGCGCAATGCGCCAGCAAGTTTTTGCTTGCGACGAAGACGCTCTTCGGCAACGTTGGCGGCAGGGGCAAGAGCTTCCTGGCCGAGAATGGTGACCTGCTTTGGAGTCAACGGAATGCCGTCGATCATGCGGGTTTCTACGGGTGCATCTGGTGTGATGGTCATGGCCTCACAATACGCCACAATGGTGACCATGGGAATAAGCCAGATACAGCCAGAACATATGGGGGCTCCGGCAGCCAAATACGCACATGCCGTCAAGGTGGATGGCGCACAGTCGATGGTGTTCACGTCGGGGGTCGTGCCAACGATGCCTGATGGCACTGTTCCGCCTTCTTTAGAGGGGCAAACACGCGTTGTGTGGGCCAACTTGCTGGAAATCCTGCGAGCCGCCCAGATGGGCGTTATAAACATCGTCAGCATCACCACATATGTGGTGGCCAGAGACACACTGACAGCCGATCTGGCGTCTGTAATGGCCGTACGCGATGAAGTGATGGCAGACCACAGGGCTGCAAGCACCCTTGTGACAGTTCCCGCCCTTGCTCGAGCTGAGTGGCTCATCGAAATCAGCCTGGTGGCAGCTTCCTAAGAATTTCTAGGAATATGCCGCTAGCAGTGGTGGCTCGTACGATTGTCATCCATGGCTGACGAAATAAAGCGCACTGACTCTGGCATTGATATTGCCCCTCTCTATTCGGCCGAAGATCTCGCCGGCTGGGACCCAGCGACGCAACTGGGTCTTCCAGGAACTGCGCCTTACACCCGTGGTGTCTACCCCACGATGTACCGAGGCAAATTGTGGACCATGCGTCAGTACGCCGGATTCGGTTCTGCTGAATCAACCAACCAACGTTTCAAGTTTCTTCTTGAGGCCGGCCAAACCGGATTGTCATGTGCGTTCGACCTACCAACCCAAATGGGCTACGACTCAGACCACGCCCGCAGTGAAGGCGAAGTCGGCAAAGTAGGCGTTGCTATCGACACCCTCGAAGACATGCGCATGTTGTTGAAGGATTTGCCGCTCGACAAAGTGTCGACATCAATGACCATCAACTCAACTGCTGCAGTTTTGTTGTTGATGTACGAATTGGTTGCAGAAGAGCAAGGTGTACCGTCGTCTGCGATTAGCGGAACAATTCAGAATGACTTGTTGAAGGAATACATCGCTCGGGGTACATACGTGTACCCACCGCGTCCGTCCATGCGCATCATCACAGATATTTTTGCGTATTGCGCTCAGAACATTCCGAAATGGAACACGATTTCAATTTCTGGCTATCACATTCGTGAAGCAGGAAGCTCCGCAGTACAAGAAATCGCGTTTACTTTGGCCAATGCCATTGCATATGTTCAGGCAGCAGTTGATGCCGGTCTTGATGTTGATGATTTCGCACCTCGTTTGTCGTTCTTCTGGAATGGCCACAACAACTTCTTCGAAGAAGTGGCAAAATTCCGCGCAAGCCGTCGCATGTGGCACAAGATCATGACCGAGCGTTTTGGCGCAAAGAAGGAATCAAGCAAGTTGTTGCGCTTCCACACACAAACCGGTGGCAGCACCTTGACTGCTCAGCAGCCGCTCAACAACGTGGTGCGTGTTGCTCTGCAATCAATGGCCGCAGTAATGGGCGGTACTCAAAGTTTGCACACGAATGGCTACGACGAAGCTCTTGGTCTTCCTACAGAAGCAGCAGCTCGCATCGCATTGCGCACCCAGCAAGTAATTGGGTACGAAAGTGGAATAGCTGACACTCCAGACCCACTTGCAGGGTCATATTTCGTTGAATCATTGACTGATGAAGTGGAACGTCTTGCCTGGGAATACATCGAGCGCATTGATGCGATGGGTGGCGCTGTTGATGCCATTGAAGCTGGCTTCCAAATGGACGAAATTGAGCAGAGCGCATATGAGTACACAAAGTCGATTGACGACGATGAGCGAGTCATTGTGGGCGTTAACAAGTTCACAGTAGAAGGCGAAGGGGAGCCCAATGTGTTCCCAATTGACCCAAGTCTTGCCGTTGGCCAATTGGCACGTTTGAAGAAGTTCAAAGAGAATCGTGATCATACAAAGGTCACAGCACTTCTTGAAGAGATTCGTGTTGCAGCACGTGGCACCGACAACATCCTGATCCCGATGAAAGAAGCACTGCGTGCTCACGCAACTCTCGGTGAAGTCAGCGATGCTCTTCGTGACGTGTACGGCACGTATAAGCCCGGCAGGTAGTAATTGTCATGAGCGAACAGAACGTCATTGTTGAACGAGTTGGGAACAGGCTCGACATTGTTCTGAATCGCCCAGACCGAAAGAATGCAATTACGCAACAGCTGGCCGCTGAATTACGCGATGCGTTTCTGAACGTTCCATCTGATGTCGGTTGTATTTTGTTGTCTGGCTCTGGCGGGGCGTTCTGTAGTGGCATCGACCTAAAGGTCGCCGGTGCTGATCTGAAGAATGAACCATTGACTGCGTGGGTAGAAGTCCATGCTGCGATGTATAAGTGCCGCGTGCCAGTGGTCGTTGCTCTCGAAAAGTACGCCATCAATGCTGGTGCGGCACTTGCACTGGCGGCAAACGTTGTTGTTGCCGGAGAATCGTCATTTCTGCAAGTTGGTGAAATTGCAATGGGTGTTGCCGCGCCAATGTGTCAAGCCTGGTTGCATCTGAAACATTCGCAAGCAGTTGCAGATCGTGTTGCACTTGTCGGGGACCGCATCGTGGGTGCCGACATGGTGAAGCTTGGACTTGTATCAGAAGTTGTTGCCGACAGTGAAGTATTGAACCGATCGCAGGTTGTTGCGGACCATATCGCCTCGCATCCACAACGCGGCCGAGAAGGCATCATGCGAACGTGGGATACATTGCGCGGTCGTATTGAAAACCCTGATGAATGGTTCGCAGACTTAATCAAGCGTTTTTAGATCTACAAACATTTTTGTAGCAAATCCCACTTAATTTGCTTGCTATTTATGCGGTAGTAGTAACCACGTGAACCGTATGTTCCAGAGATTGGACACATTTTCTTGTATCCCCAATTCGTGATTCGTTGGTGAAGGTTTTTTTCTAGACCGCGATCAAATGTTTGGAAAATGACATCTGGTTGCAGTTCGCCAATGCTGTAGTTGTAGTCCCATTTGTTGTGCCCTGGGAAAAAGGCACCATGAGGAGCACTGGTTGCAATAAGGGTGTCGTTCTTGCCAAGAAGATCGAGCATTGTTCGATGCGAGTAATAAGCAGGCACGCCGGCCCAGATGGTGGCGATACTGGCGCCCACTTCAGTCGTGTCGCGCATGGTTTCAACTGATTCTGTAACAAAAAGATTTGTACGCGTTAGAAGTAGGTCGCTGTGTCTTTGCTGTTGCGCCATCGGATATGCACTGACAATGAGGCACACAGCTCCAACTACTGCTCCGGCAACATAGCCATCACGAGAGACGAAAGAGAGAACAAAGATTATGAGGGCACTGAGAATTGATACTGCAGCCACAATGTAAAAGTGTTTGTTGGAGAATCCGAACGGATTAACTGTGACGCCAGCGCCAACTGCTGTGAGTACTAAAGCTATGGAAACAACCGCCGGGGTAGCACGTTTGCGAAGAGTGTTAAAAGACAATCCGACAATGAGAGGAACTAAGGGAACAATTGTGGCGTAGAAGCGATTGAGCATCTCGCCTTCCCATGCGTCGCCTCCGATGTACACGGCGTACGCAGCCATCGCCACAAACATTGCTGACGCAATGAGAACAACTCGCCGATGGAACTCAGTTGACCGCAATTGACTAAAAACGGCGATTGCAATGATTGCGAATAGCACTGAAGTTTTAGCGCTAGAGGCCAGGCCACGTGAGATTCGGTCGATCTGTGATACACCATCCATTTTCAGGTGATACGTGTTCGGTAACCAGCTTCCCCAGTACAGCTTTTGAGCGAGGCACACCGATGCAGCAGTCGCAACAATGATCGCCCCATAAAGGGCAACAAGCCGCATTTTTATGTAGGCAGGCCCCCACAGCAGAAGTGCTGCAATCGCAACTACACAAAAGATTGCGAAATCAAATCGCGTGGCGATTCCCAGAACGATCGGGAGAATCATAGAAAAACTGATGCGGACTCTGCCGTCCCGAATGTGGTTGACGGTTGCTCGTAACAGAAAGAGACAAAAGAATGTGAGCGCTCCCACTTCCATTCCTCGAAGTGTCCAGTACGTAAGCGGATATAGAAAGGGCAGAGAACCTGCCGAAAGCACTGCAATCAGGTGATTGTGGCCAACGCTATGGGTGAGCACTAAATCAAAGATGATCCAGGACGAAGCAAGAATGAGAAGAACTCCAGTGAGTGAAATCACTAATGCGGCGGAGGATCCGTCAAAGCCAACAAGGTGAACGAAGGCCATCCAGAGTGTCCATAACGGATTCGTGAATCCTTGAACACGAGGTGCGCCAGGAAACCAGACCATTTCCCCAGCCTGTGCAAGCGTTCGGCCGTAATCCATTGAAATCATTGCATCGTCGAACAATGTGAATCGACGTGATCCCCACGGATTCTCGCTTGATTGCCATTGAAGAATAAGCATAAATATCAGGCCGGGAGTAATTGCTACGGCATACAAGGTTCTTTGGTGGAGGCGAGAAATTGTCTTAATCATGGGTACAGGTATTTCTTTCCACTGCCCGCAACGAGACGTAGTTCTTGGGCAAATGTTTGAGTCTTCTTGTAATTGCCGAGGACAAGAATTCCTGTTGTATCGATGATCACGACAGTTCCGTCACCATCAACAGATGCAAATGTTCTTCCGCCGATGTGACCGAGCGCTAAGAACGACTTGTTGCGGCAGGGGCAATAACCATGCGTGCCCACACCGGTTGTTTCACGCATTGCCCAATCCCACGTTTCTTTCGTCGTGGTTCTGTCAAAGAAATAGCGACGAGTCCAATCAGCGAGGTCATCCATGGTCATGATGATTCCTCCGGTAGAAAAACCAATACTTCCGTAGTCGCCGCGAAACGTAGAGATGTTGTAACCCAGTGAATCGGTAATTCTGGTGCGGAGTAATTCTTCAAAAGTCATTCCGGTCTTTTGTTCGAGAATCAATCCGAGAAGTGAGAATCCTGAAGTTGAATAGTCCACGTACGCACCAGGCGGGGATCGGAGTGGTTGTTTACTTACGTACTTGAGCACATCCATTGGCGTGGTGCCTTTTGCAACGTATCCGTTATTTGTTTTGTACTTTGAGAGTCCAGATGTGTGGGTAAGAAGTTGACGAATGGTGATTTGGCCATGTTTGAATCCCATTCCCATGTCACCGACGGGATCATCGAGGGAAAGAAGACCCTCTTGTACCAGTTGCATAATCAATGTGGTTGTAAATGTCTTTGTCAGACTGCCAATCAGGCTTGGTTGGTCAAAAGATCGCATGTTTCCTGAAATGCCGTGCCAAATGTGGCCGTCGCGAGTAACGACAATTGCCCGTGCTGAACCAAGTCCCATTTCTTTCGTACGATTATCCAAGATTGATTGCATTTCGGTTTCGCGTACTGACCACGTGTTGTCTTTGAAGGCTGAAGAATCAAGAAAATCCTCTACGTCGTCTTCAATAGTGATCTTGACAACCTTCGGGGCGGCCGAAGGCGGAAGTGGTTGATTCAATGGCGTACGAACAAAATCCAATCTGTGACTTATCGGGCCGATATTGATAGCCATCACAGTGACTGCCGTGAGCACAATTCGTGGAGAGACGTGAAGAAGGCTTAACCAGTTTGTCTTTCGATGCTCGAAAAGTCCGACGATGTACGTCACCACAGGTAATGCCGCAAAAGTCAGACCAACTATTAGAAGAATTCGTGCGTTAGTCGGAATCTTGTTGGGGACTAGTTGCCAGAAGAACCATGCCGTCATCGAATGCCACAAATAAATGCTGAGCGGGTACTTATTGAGAAATCGAGACACGGCAGAGGTTGAAAATAATGACAAGGTCTTTGGAAAATGTAAAAGGAGAGCTGTCCAGAATCCACCGACGAAGAGATGCAGCACATGATCGTTGTTGACGACACCATCGAGCGGTTGTCGGTACATCAACCATCCGCATGCACCTGCAAGAAACAGAACTGCTGTGAAGTGAAGAGAACGTGGTGATGGTCGTCCATTTACGAGCCACACCATTCCTGCAGCAGTGCAGGTGGAATACAACAGAACGTCTCCAGCTGCCCATCCGAACCCAGCGGTGTCAATGTTCAACACTCCCAGTGCGACTACGGCAATGATGCCTGCTATCGGAATAAGAGACTTGAACCTACGTGTTAATGCATAGATAAATGGTGCAAGTACCAGGACCCACACGTATGCCCGCAGATACCACATGGCTGAAGTGAACCATTGGCTCGCAATCAGAGACGTCGGTTGACTGAAAGGCAGAAAGAATGTCCACACTGCTGATGTGCGAACATGAAAATGGGCAGACAGCAAGTAAACAGTCAGCGAATAGAACCACAACGGGAGCAGCAGTCGTTTGAAGCGCTTTCTCAGTGTTTGAAATGCTGATGCTTTCTGTAACGAGCGCGCCAAGAGCGCCCCTGTAACAACAAACATTGCGGGAACGGACGAGATAATCCATGTAGTCCACGACCATCCGCTTGCATGCCAGGTAATGACACGGAGAATTGCAAGGGCGCGGAGGCCATCAAGTGCAGCTTCGCGTTCGGGAGTAGATAATTTCCCCTGAACCTCTGCGTTATTCACCTGACAGAGTCTAAAAACTTTCCGTGATGTCCATGAAGAAACCAACATCTTGTGGCATGTAATTAACTTTCAGTTCATTGAAAGTTTGCTTTGGTCTGGGCGACCAAAAAAATCACGTAAGTCGAGTGACTGTGATATTTGGTCGCTGCGGGGCTGCAACTGTTTGCGTTGGCCATCCAAGGTAGATGATGCCTATCACATGGTCTGTGGGTTCCATTGAACACAAAGTAGTGATTGCGTCGTTCGCGCCTTTTGCAGGCGATCCCCACAATGCTGCAAGCCCAAAAGATTCAGCCATCAACAACATGTTTTGAACGCCGGCAGCAACTGCGTACTTGTTCTCTTCTGTCTCGTTTGGTGTAGCGCCTTCGGCAGCAGCAACCACTATGACTATTGGTGATCGCATGAATTTTCCGCGAGTCTTTGTGACTTTCATTTCGTCGTCGCCATGAATCGCCATTGCATCAGCGATTGTGTCGCCAAGAGTTCTTCTGGAGTTGCCAGTAATGACGGCGACGCGAAGTGGCCAGGTGCGTTTGTGGTTTGGCGCCCATTGGGCAGAATTCACTACGCGGTCGACTAAGGCAGAATCAACTTCTTTAGATGCATCAATCAACAGGCTGCTGCGACGCGCCGAAATGAGAGTTTCTAGTTCCTCGGGTGTCATTAGTTCTTATGAAGGTCGGCGTTCAGGCCGCCCCATGAACCTGAGCGTGCGATGACTTCTACTGCGCCTGTTAATGAATTTCGGCGGAACAACAAGTTCGACTGACCAGAAAGGAGTTTTGCTTTCACTTTTGATCCGGAAGGGTCAATGACAACAGTGCCGGCGGTGACGTAGAGGCCAGCCTCCACGATGCAGTCATCGCCGAGGCTGATTCCGATACCGGCGTTTGCACCAAGGAGGCAACGTTCGCCAATGGTGACCATTTCTTTTCCGCCACCAGAGAGAGTTCCCATGATTGATGCGCCGCCGCCAATGTCTGAACCGTCACCAACGATGACGCCAGCAGAGATGCGGCCTTCCACCATTGATGCACCCAATGTTCCGGCATTGAAGTTGCAGAAACCTTCATGCATCACTGTGGTGCCAGGTGCAAGGTGGGCTCCGAGGCGAACGCGACTGGCGTCTGCAATGCGAACACCAGAGGGAACCACGTAGTCGGTCATGCGAGGGAACTTGTCGACACCGTGCACGACAAGATGTTCTCCACGTTGTGCCAGATTCCATGCGACTGATTCCAGTGCCTCTACAGCAACTGGGCCACGTGAAGTCCATGCAACGTTTTGTAGTAATCCGAATGCGCCATCAAGGTTGATGGTGCGTGGCTTGACAAAGCGCTGGGATAAAAGGTTCAGGCGCAAGTACACGTCTGCTGCACTAGTTGGCGCAGCAGAGATTTCAATCTCAACTGTGACTGCTTCAAACGCGACGCCACGATCACGATCCGTATCAACACTTGGTTGATGCGATGGTGCGTCGGCAGGAGAAAACTTTCCGAGGCCGACAGTGCGAAAGCGCACGTCAAGTGTGGCTCCGTGTGAATCAAGTGTTGCGATACCAACACCCCATGCGTGATCTGACATTAGAAAGCCTCCAGGCGAAGAGTAGGGAACAAGATGACGTCACGAATTGATTGTGCGTTACCAATCAACATGACTAAGCGGTCCATGCCAATACCAAGGCCGCCGGTTGGGGGCATTCCGTATTCCATGGCACGTAGGAAATCTTCATCAACAGTGCCGGCCTCTGCGTTGCCGGCTTCTTTTGACTTTTGTTCGTCTTCAAAACGAAGTCGTTGTTCGACGGGGTCATTGAGTTCTGAATAAGCATTTGCTAATTCGCGCCCACCAACAAACAACTCGAATCGTTCTGTGAGGTGAGGGTCGTTTCTGTCTACGCGAGCAAGCGGACTGATTTCGACAGGATGCCCTGTTACAAAGGTTGGTTCACGAAGTGCAGCTTCGCAGGTTGCTTCGAAGAGTTCTTCGATGATTTTTCCTGGACCAAAATGTGGGAGAACTTTCACGCCATGTTTTTCGGCAAGTGCAACAAGTTGTTCACGTGGTTGCGACGGATGCACTTCAACGCCGGTTGCTTCTTTTACAAGGTCAATCATGCGTACTCTGCGCCATGGCTTAGCAAGATCCACAGGAATGTCATCTATCAAAACTGTGGATGAGCCAGTCGCA
>Ga0209296_1002277_pt1 | contig 13904 bp, 31 predicted proteins | sample S_130206_EF_Meta_FD_187319 | JGI IMG/M metagenome (GOLD analysis project Ga0209296, IMG submission 187319) | Freshwater microbial communities from Lake Simoncouche, Canada to study carbon cycling - S_130206_EF_MetaG (SPAdes) (version 2) | ecosystem: Environmental > Aquatic > Freshwater > Lake ...
TATCTGCTGCAAGCTCTTGTCTTGCCATTAAACAGTTCCAGGCATGAGATCTAAATACTGCATTACGAATACTTTCGTATCTTGCATTACAAAGTCTTGCATTTTTAGAATCTTCTGTAAGTGAAAGTATTGTTGAAGCACCAAGCTGGTTTAATGCATTATTACAAATTTCTACAACTGATGCCATACTAATCTTTTTTTATTATATATTTACGTCTTAATTGTCTAGGTTTAACTTTAGCAAAGATCTCTGCCTCTGTTAGTTCTAGACTTTTATCAAAACCATGATGTGCTGTTGATGTATGTTTAAATCTATCAACTAGAACATAGCGATAGATATAATCTTTATTTTGTAAATGTAAAATTGTTTTTACGTTGTCAGTCTTCTTCATAATAAACAGTGGGGATTTTACTCCCCACTATTTAAAGTAGTATTAATCTACTACGTATCTTACTGTTAATTGAACAAGACCAGATGCTGATCCACCAGCTAGCGTAATGCTAATTGGTAATCCATCTTGGTTTGCATCAACTACTGATCCAGATCCTAATGCTTGTGTAGCAAATATATCTGTTCTAGCAGCAGAAGATGTACTTGTAGCAGCTAAGTAACCAGCTGTTGATAAAGCAACAGTTGTTCCTGCAGCATTTTTATAAGCAGCATATCCAACTGATAAAGTTGTAGAAGCTCCTAATGCAGCATTTGATAAATAACCATCAATGATTCTTGCACCATTTGGTAAATTTACCATTTCCACAACATCGCCTATTGAAGCAGAAGCTAACGTAACGTCAGCAAATGCTATTCTTAATCTACCTGATTGCTCATTCGTATCTATCTTTTCAGAAGGTACGTTTTGCGACCATTTAGTTTTTTGTGTTGAGTATAATGTAGCCATTATATTTTCTCCTAGTTAGTTATTATTCGTCGCAAGGAATCTGAACAACTTTTTCTTCTTCCATACGAGTTGCACCAATACTCATGCAGTAGTAAACTTGAGTGCTGTACGATTTGTCAGCTCTCTCATCTATTCTTGCCATAACGTCTTTACCAATAGCTAATTTAATAGCATCTTGAGTAAACGCGTATACAAGTCTGTCATCAGTATTTGTTGCATCAAATTGCAGTCTGTTAGACACAATAAATTTAAAACCTAAGAAAGAATCAACTTGACCCTGTGCTAGTGCTTTAACTGTATTGAAGTCAGCAGATGTAACTTGTGTTGTTCCTAATAAATCACTTATTTGAGTTGGACCACACACGATATATCTTTGTATGCTCGGATCAACATCATTTTTATCTAGGATTGTTTTTGCAGACAAAAGTTTAGCAATCGTTAAACCATCTGTTTGGCTTGACGTTGATGTCTTTTGTGTTGCAGGAAGCGCAACAGAAGTACCGCCTGTTTCTCCTGTGTAAGCATTTCCGCTTAAAGCTGAAATGATAACATCATCCATAGCTCTTCCCATTGCAGCAGCCGCAGCTTTTGCATAAGAAGAAGTTGGATCAATTAGCATTCTAACTTTATCTGCATTGTCTATTAGATCAGCCCACTCATAGTCGCCAAGTGTTACGCGTCTACGACTGTGTGGTGTGTCTATTTGTGGTGTGTCTGAGTGTCGAGACGTTCTTAGAACAGCAGTAGTTTTTCCTACTTGATCAAAGAATGCACTCTTACCAACAACAGTTTCTACATCCACAGCTTCTCTTAATGCTGATCCCATTTGTTGAGATAGCATTTGTACGTTTGAACTATATTGCTGTACAAAAGCAGTAGTTATTTGATTTGACATATTGTCATCTCCATTGGTTAAGTTTAATTTAAATAAACGAATGGATTTTCCACAACGTGGATCTATTCTAGAGTTTTACATCTTCATAGATGTTTGTCTTTTCCAAATGCCAATAGGGTCTAAAAGATTATCCTAGTGATTTGCTCTATACATCAGTTAACTGCTGACGTAAAGCGAAAACTTCTTGAACAGCTTTATCATGGTTTGGATGTGATTTATTCCAATAAGCAGATCCTGGAGCTTGTAATTTAGCTATTTCATTCTCTACTTCATTAGGAGTTAAATAGTTTGGACCAGATTGCGCTACAAAGCTATCTTCTCCTACCATTTCAGCTAATTTAGCAAATGCTTTAACAACTTGTGGATGATCACCTAATTTAACACCACTTTCTAAATTCATGTTAAGAACATCTTCTCCAACATACTCTCTAGCTAATTGTGATGCTTTAGTTATCTTTTGTTCAAAAGCTCTACCAAATTCTTTACGAAGTTGTTGTTCACTTTCAACACGAGCTGTTTCAGCAGCAGCATCTAAACTTTTTAAATTTTCAGACATCATATCATTATAAAATTTAACAACACCATCTGCTTGCTGTGGTAATAAACCTAATTTGTGAGCTTGCTCAGAAAATACTTTTAAAGCGCCTTCATCAATGTTTGCATCTTCAGATATATTATATTTATATTCTTCCGGAGATTTGGGTCTTCCTAGTTTATCATAAACTACATTCCAATCTTCTTCAGTTGCATGTTTATTAGGTAGTGGTATTTTTTCTACCCCAACTAATTTTTGTGCATGAATATAACTTTTAGCTAAACTATTAATATCTTTAATAGGTGCTAAAGATTTATCTGCTCTAATATCTTCTGTAAGACTTGTTTTCCAATCTACTGCAGCTTGTTCAACTACACTTGTAACATTATTATTTACTGGAGAAGTCGTTGGACTTCCAGATGGTTGAACTACTTGTTCTACCACTGCCTGTTGATCACTCATTATTTCCTCCATGTTTTTTGTTGATCATTGATTTAATAAATAGATAGACAGATCTTTGTCCCTCTAAATATGCGCTCTCATAACTATCTCCTTTAACAAAAGTAGTTACGTTAGCATTACATCTTCGCTCTAGATCCTCAAGAACTTTTTCTCCATTCTCAGATCCAAAACAAATCTTATAACTTGTATTTAAATTTTTTATATCTTTACTGTTCATTTATCGCTTTTAGTGCAGGAGCAGCTTTTCCAGCAGCTTCAGCAACTTGCATTTGTTGTTGCATTTCCATTTGCTGTTGTTGCATTTGTTCTCTTTGCAAGCGAATTTGTTGTACTTGAATATCTGATTTCATAACCTTAGCTGGTATTCCTAAAATATCTTGTATGTATTTTACTAAACCATCTATATCTATGTGATCAAACACAGGTGCCATATTTTGTAAAGAACCAAATATTTCAACACCTCTCATAATTGAGGATAACTCTGAAGTCTTTTGAGCTTTAGCTAAAGGTGATACATATTCTATTTCAATATCTTGATCTCCCAAAAATTCTGGTGGTTGTGGAAATTTTTTATTTCTCAATAGAATATTAAAAGCTCTAGTAATTAATGGTTGTAATAATTCTGATTGTAGTCTCCCAAGAACTGGACCCAACAATCTCATTTTTTCTTCTGTTCTTTGTAATACTTCAGTTGCTGTCATTTGTGGACCAGTGCTTGTCATTAACTGATCTACAAAAAAATTCTCTCTAATTGCTTTACGTCTTTGTTCTTCCATATTTAAACCTAATGGATTATTAGCTCCAATATTCATTGGTTCAATTTTATCTCTAGTTCCTGCTCTATAGTAATTTAATCCTCCAGGTATAGTTCTTATTGGTAAAAGAAAACCATCATCAGGTACAAGCAGCGGAGGATCTATTTGTTTTTGTGCAGCTCTAATAGTTGTTTTAGACATTGTATTTAACATCTTAACATCTGCTAAAGCATTCATTGCAGGTGATCTTCCATAAATTTCGTTAGATGCTTTTAAGTATCTAGGCACTACATAAGGAAACTCTTCGTAACCACCTTCTTTTAAAATTGCTCCACTATCTGGATCTACATAAATTGAATAATAAGGTTTACCTTTATTACCTTTTGCAATTCCAAATTCTTCATTTGGCATTACTAAATGTAATATGGGAACTTCATCATGTGGTGATGACTTTGCTTTGTCTTTTAAATTTTTTGGTAAGTTTGCTTCACCAAATTTTAAAATTAAAGTTCTAGCAGGAAGATAAAATTTTCTAAGCATACTATCTACCATGCCTCGTTCATCTTCGGTAATATAAATTTCTGCAATATAAATAGTTCTAAATCTTAAATCGTCATTAATATCTTCTTCAATCAACATTGCTGCTGTACCAAAAGAAATTAAATCATGGTATAGTTCAAATATTTCTTGTTGAAAATTAGACGAAGAAAAAACTTTGTACATAACATCTGTACAAGATTCTAACCATTCTTTTGCTTCATCATCTTTATCAAGTTGATTGTTTCTATATTTTAAATAAAAAAATGGTGATGAAATATTAGTTAACATTCCATGTAATGATGCTGACAATAATTCTAAAGAATGAATTGCTGTACCATCAAAAATTAGTTCGTGTCTTTTGTCTCCCTTAGATCTTTTTTTTGTAATGTCTGCTTTTCGCGGCATCATATAATCCGCAACTTCTTGCCAATGTTCTTCCCAAGTTTGACGTTGAGTATTTAAACTTTGGTATCTATCCAATACCAATTTTGCTTTTGGGTTAATTGCCATGTTATGCGCCTAATAAAGTTTTAGTAGAAAGAGTAGTCTGATCGCTTACACCAGAAGGTGATGTAAGTATAGTCATAGATCTACCTCTTCTTTTTGTTTTTAATAATCTTGTTGCTTCTCCTTGATTAACTTCTGCAGTTGTTGGAGAAGTCATAGGTTGTGGTTTAGCAGCATTAACTTGTGGTGCAACAGAAGCTGGGATATCAGATGCCTTCCCTGTAAAAACAGATTTAACTAAATTAACAACTGGTTTTGCTCCACCCATATTATTCTCCTAATAAAGTTTTTTTTTGTAACTTTTCTTCTTCTGTTAATCCTTGAGCGCCAGTTAAAATTGTAGATGCTCTTCCTTTACGTTTACGTCTAATCTCAGCTTGTTGTGCCGCAACTTCTTCTGCTCGCGCTGTATCATTATAAGCAGGAGGTTCAGCAGGTGGTGGAGGTGGTGGTGGAGGCGATGGCATTTTTGGCATTAAAAATCCCATAACTATTCTCCTAAAAATTTTGTTAAGTTTTGTAACATGTTAAATCCATATTATATTATTTGCTATTGGTAAATACATTATTTAGAAAAGATCTTATACTCAGAATCTGTAGCTCTAGGCATAGATGTGCTTTTAGTTAACACGTCATTTACTGATAGTGCTAAATATCTAAATGCATCTGCAGCATGAGAAGACCAGGCATGTACAGGTTTACTATGAAATATCTTCATCTTTTCGTTATATTTTCTATGGTAGTGTCTTAATGCATCAACTAGATGTTTACAATTATCCATGTCAATCCAACATCTAGGTAAGATCATTTTAGCTGAGTGTATTCCATCTTCTAGTGGCAGCTTCGGCAAAATTTTAAAATTTATACCTAGCTGATAAGCAACATCTCTTCTAGTCTTGCCAGAGGAAAATTCAGTAACTTCTATATCATGCGGTGCATAATGCGTTTTATAAAAGTAATCTTTCTTGCTAACAATATCGCAGTAGTGTGGTAAACCTTCTTTGTTGTTTTCGTAGTAATCTATTATATGAATTGCAGCGCCAACTTGTTGGTAAAATATTATAGCTGTAGAATCTCCAACTCCAATATCCCATGAGGTATTAACTGGGTATGCTGGATTATAAGGAACTCTAGTTAATTGTTTTTTATCTTCTAAATCTTTTATAATAGATCCAAAAATAGATCCTGATATATTTGCTATCCAGGAGCATTCAAATTCTTGTTGATATTTTTCTTCACCCATCTGCTCTCTTGCAGCTTTTAATTCTGCTTCATCAACTATGTTTGTTTTGGATGCTGGAGCTGTATAAGCAAACCAATCATCATGGGTTAATGCATACTGATATAATTCATAAAATTGATTTGACATTCCGGCTGGTGTTCCAATAAAAACGCACCATCCTTTTCTGTCGGATAAGCAGGGTCTAAGAACTTCATTCCAAAGTGTTGGATCTATTTGTGCCATCTCATCGCAACAAGCTCCATCTAAAAATATACCCCTAATGCTATCAGGTGTTTCAGAAGATAGCAGGGTTATTCTAGCGCCATTGGGTAGATCGCATCTCAATTCTGTTTCGTGGAATTTAACTCCAGGAATAACTCCGGCATATTGTTTTAAATAATCCCAAGCAATGTTTTTTGCCTGGCGATAGGTTGGAGCGATGTAGGCATATCTCGGATTCTTTTTTGGGTTTAGCAATGCCTCAATAAGTAAATGATTAATTAACATTACTGATTTGCCGAACCTTCTATGACAAGCAAGTACAGAAAAACGGAACTCTTTTAGCTTTTCGTGCAGTTCTTTTTGCTGTGGTCTTGGATCGTAAGGTATATCAACTATCATTAGTGTATCTTTGGCATGTCAGAAATATCATCTATTTTATGATAATCAATTCCAATCTTTTTTAAGATCTTGTTTGCAAACTTATCCATGTGATCGCTATCTTCAAAACCATTAAAATGAATGACTAAAGAATTGCTATCTTCATTTATAAATAACAAAGCTGTAATTAATGCGTCTTCGTTTTTAGGCATGGTGAGTGTGTGGCTGTGTGTGTGAAATTCCCAATATAGATATAAATAATTTTCGCGCCTGCCTGCTTGGGTATACCCCCCCAAATGTTCTTGGTTTGTTCGCCAAAATCCAGGCAATACAACCTATAATACAGTTCCGATAATTAAATGTTATCGGAAATGAACTCCATAACGCGCGCGCAAGACTGTGTGTCAACGTATACATTAACCAACTATTCCACATTATCAGCATCAACCTGTATTGTTTTCTTAACCTCTCCACCCCAACGTATTGTGATTGTGTTATCCTGTTTAATCTCTTGTTTAGACTTCTCACCAAAGATATCTGATATCAATTTACTAACCATCCAACGCACATGCGTTAACTTCTCTCGCCAATACATCATCTCCTGATTACTCTTTGGGTTTGCTAACTCTTCGTTAATCTCATCAAGCAAAGTGAATGCACCAATCCTTCTTGCTTTCATTACTGTTAAATAAATCTTATCGTCTTCACGCATCCATTTGTAAACTGTAGATAAACTTGGCATCGTTTTATCTTTACAAATTTTAGTGAGTGGAATTCCCTTCTCTAGCTCAGTAGAGATTTTATCAAGTGTTATTAATTGTTGAGCTGTCTTCTCCTGGAGATCGCTGCTTAATGTATTTTGCTCTGAGTTCATCTTCAGTTAAATGTTTTAAAAACTTTAAGTTACGTAATGCTTTAAGTTTACCTTCAATCGTCTTAGCATTCCAATCACTCATCCCACCATGATTTTTACATCTATAAAAACCAGACTTCATCAGGTAACCTTTTGCCTTACATCTTACAGTGTATTTACTACCCCTCGTCATACTATCGCACTGAATCTTATGTAAAGGTTTCCCAACCATATCTTGTGGATTATCTAAGCGAACATACAACCTATTGCAACACATAAGTTATAAACACTAATCCGGTATTGGTTCTTGTTTTTTGAACCTGTGTATTTTAAACCTCTTGCCTGAAGCTCTTTCCTCAACGCACACAAATTCCCCCTCAATACCAATAGGTTTAAATTTAACTAAGTATTTATCATCCATAGGGATGGGGGATCTGGGATTAAACGGAATTGGGTTTTTACTAAAATTTTTATATCTACTATTATAGTTATATATATCTAGTTTATTATTATGCCTGTGAGGCACATCTGAGTGTTCTGTGAGGCACATCTTGTTTTGAAGCGGTAATGTATAAGATTGCGTGGATCTTAGACGATGCACAATAATAACCTTTAGTCTAGCAAGCTCCGCAATGGAACGTCTTACAGTTGAATATGATAAACCTGTTAGCGAACTGATAGTTTTCATCTTGGGGAAGCATTTTTTCGTCTTCTCATTCCAAAACGTAACTAGCGCATAATAAACCAGTTTAGATTGTGGGGATAACTTATCATGTCTCATAATCACAGGATCTAATTTATGATACAAGCTCATTTATGATTTAACCTGTTTCCTTAATACAGAACTTCTTGTGATTAACATGATACTCAGTCATTGTCTTGATCCAATCTTCAATCGTTAATTGGAACATCTGCGATTTGAATGGTGCTATTTTTTGTACCCTAAAACCGATCACAGCACACTTAATTTCATCGTATTGATAAAATACCAGGTAAGCATCCAACTTAGCTCTCTCAGCTAACCTGCGCGTTGTGGTAGATGTTTTGTATGCTTGGTTTTTATCGTAACAAGTCTCGGCAAGAAATAAAGGTTCGTAACACTTCCTGCATATTTCAACCTGATCTAAATCTATCATTCCCAAATTATCGGAAGCATAACGATGCCATTGTGAGTATTTGTCCCCTTCATTATAGTAATTATCTCGTGCCATTATTTATTTTTAATTAATTTAGAAATTTGTAATTGATTTACTTGTAGTTCTTCTGTTAAAATATCTACCTTTTTTTTTAAATCTAAAATTATAAATTCTTGTTTTTCAATACAACCCTTCTGATCATTAATAATTTGTTCCAAACAAAATCTTAACGCAGCAACACTATCTTCAGATATGTTTTGGTTCATGCTATGCTACAAGTATAGGCAAAAACTTCCTTGCTTTTATAAAACGTACCCATTTGTGTAGATTTCTTGCCTCTTACTTTTCCGGAGTAAGTTAATTTTTTAAATGCAGCATCACAGAAATAAGGATTATATTTGTCAACCTTATATTCGTAATTAACTAGCACACCATTCATCATAATAATTGTTAAAATTATTTTCATTTAGTCTTTTCAACACTAATGATAACTGAGTTTGGAATAATATTTGTATTAGCAATCTCAACATTAGTGTCATCATCATTATCAATACTGTAGTCAGCAAAAGTTATTGTATCTGTTTTTGTTTTCTTTAAAATATGACAAAGACTTTTAACAACAGCTGTTTTCTGATTTGTAGCATCGTCAATAGTTTGCCAGGAGCTGTCTGAAACAATGTCTCTCCAGGTTACAATGTAGCGAGTAAAATCTATAGCTGAGTTTTTATACTTTTTAGATTTCTCTTTTCTATTAACCATAAAAATCTTGCGCTTTAACTTTGCTTGCTGTTTTGTTTTGAATATTAATTATATTAGAGCTACGTGGTATTCTTTCTCCTAAACACCATTTACGAACTGTGGCTGTTGGGTTTGTTCCTTTAATTTCTAACAGCTTTGCTAATCCGCTGTATGTAAGTTTATTCTTATTTTTAAAATCTAATAACTTCATAGCTAAATACATATAGCCAAATAAACTATTAATACAACCGGATAACTTATGAACAATGTCAATAACTATTTTATTGTTATTTGTTCTACATTAATTCATAAGCTGTATTGAACGATATGGAAACATTATCAAACTATTTACCAGATAAAGTTTTATCTGAGTATTTTTCTGCTAAAAAAAATAGAGAGCTTTTACCGCTCTGGTCCCAAAAATATAATATAGATCACATGTCGCCATCACAACTAAACCAAAAAGATGGTGTATGGAGTTTTAAATATTTATTTTGTGATGAAAGAGATCGCAGAGAATTTGAAATAAATTCTAAAATGCAAGCAGGTAATGCTGTAGGTAAAGCAGGAATATTATTACATGGAGACGTAGAGTGGGTAGGAGATAAACATGTTATTCATAAACCATATTCAAAAATTGACGATACAATTCTTGATAAAGTATATGAGCAAGCAATATCATATTACATGGAATATAAACCTGTAGATGATTTAGATCGTCAACAGTTTCAAAACAACAAAGAAAATTTAGTTGAAACAATTAAAACTTTTTTTAAAGCATTTAATGAAATAGGTTTAAAGAAACAAGTTCATTGCGAAAGAACTATTGCTGTTAAATTAAAAAATTGTGTGCTGCCAGTCATTGGAAGAATAGATTTTGAAGACGATAATTCTTTCCTGGAGCTTAAAACGAAGTGGGGAAGGAAAGCTCCTAAAGCTAAAAAAGATGGAACAACTTCTTTTTATAATGTTAAAATAAATGACAAACCGGATCCTGCGCATTTATTACAAGTTGCCATCTACTGGCTAGCTACAAAAAAGAAACCTCATTTATTATATATAACAAAAGAAGATTATAAAATATTTACTCCAGAAAATTGTGAAGAGCTGCAACCAGAAAGATTAAACTTTTATATTAACCAGGCGCAGATCGTTGCTTACAGAAGAGAAAGATTAATGGCAAGACACAATGGTGAGCATAGTTATTTTACTGATCTGGACCCAGACTTTGATCATCCTTATGCTTGGAACATTGGATCTCAATACAAAAACAAAGCAATGCAATTATGGGGTTTTACTAAATGAAAAGAACTATTGAAATGATCGTTGTTAATCCAACGTGTGAAATTAATAAATTTAAAAGCAGACAATTCGTTAATAAAATAAAAAACACTATAGTTGGTTTTATTTTGTTCTCCCTTTTATGTCTGATTTTAAATAACCTGGAGAGTGTGCAAGCCATTCTCCAGGCAATAACAATAAAGGTAATAAAATGACAAATAAAGAAATGTTTAAAGACGTAGATTTACCTTCATTAGCTATACGTATGTATAATGTAATGAAGAATGCTAAGTCTGTAACAAAAGAAACAGCTCGTGGTGGAGTTCCTTACAAAATTGTAACTCACAATGAAGTAAATAACACCATCAAGACTGAGATGATTAAACAGGGAATTATTGCAATTCCTTCTGTGTCTAATCATTCAAGAGAAGGTAACTTTACAATGGTGTCTATAGACATGAAATTTATGAACGTAGATGATCCAAAAGATAGTTACACAGCGCAGGGATTTGTTGGATATGGAGTTGATCCATCAGATAAAGGAATAGGTAAAGCAATTAGTTATGCAACTAAATATGCTTTGCTGAAAACTTTTATGCTTGAAATAGGTGATGATGAAGAGAGTGAACTTCACAATCTAAAAACAGAACCAGTTTCAAAGTTTACACAAAGCTCTGCAAGAAACAACATAATCAACCAAACCAAAATAGGAGGTTTTAATGGCTGATGCTAAAAACAGTGGAGGGATATTTTTTACAGATCCTTCAACTAAAGAAAAAGAAACAGACTTTGATTTCACAGGTACAGCAATACTAGCCGGTTATAAGCTAGTTGCTGATGCAAGTGCATCATCAAAGTTATACATAGGTGGTTATAAAAAAGTAGTTGGAGCAGGAAAGTCTATGCCTGAAGGCACAGAGTTCTTGTCTATCTATTCTGTTAAACCAGCTAAAGATGGAGCTGCCGCAGCTAAACCTGCAGGCACTTTTCAAAAGCAACCCTACAGGAGATAAGTATGAAATATAGCTTAACAAAAAAACAAAAAAAGATTTTTGATTTTGTAAAGAGCTATATTCAGAAAAATAAGGAAGCTCCCTCGTATGAAAGAATCATGCGAGGGGTTAACCTTAAATCTAAAAATTCTGTATATAATTATGTTAATCAACTAAAGGATAGAGGATGGATTACAACGAAGATAGGCAAATGCAAGAGCATGACACTGATAAAATAAGTTTATCAGATATTACTAGAGATCCGATTACTCAAAAAGTAATTAATAAAATAGTTCATAGATCAATTAGTGGTATGAGTAAATTTGGAGTTACAATGCACGACAATCCAAAAGATGTAGATCAGTGGTTATTGGAAGCTCAAGAAGAAGCAATAGACTTAATAAATTATTTAGAAATTGCTATTGAAAGATACAGGAAGTTAAAACAAAAACTTCACGCGCTGATGCAAGACAATGGATAAGTATAAAAAAACTATTTATGGCGAGTGCATGTTTCGCATTGAAGAAGAGTTTGAAACTTTGGAAGATGCTAAAAATTCATCTCCTGGAATCAAAGCAGTTTATAAAGTTGACAACACAAAAGTAGTTAGAACTTTAATTAAAATAAAAGATTCAGAATAAGTTATTGATTTATCTACATTATTTCTTTGTGTAGATATCTAGACATATTGGCTAGACGATGTCATATATAGGTTATGCCAAACAAATCACAGAAAGGAAATAATATGAAACTACTAACTAAACAACAATATGAACAGCTAGTAAAAAATAATAATGAACAGGATGGTTCAAAAGATTTTAAAGTTGTAGTTAAACTTTTTAATCCAACTGGTATTGGTACTTGGTACTTATCAGAATTAAATCCTGAAACAAATGTTGCTTTTGGATTAGCTGAATTACATGAAAAAGAATTTGGTTACGTTTCACTTAACGAACTAAAAGAATTTAAAGGAACTTTTGGATTAGGAATTGAAAGAGATAGATCATTTCCTATGAATAAATATTCTTTAGAACAATGCCAAAATTTAAACCAACAAAAGGAGGCAGCATAAATGAAAAACAAAAAAACAAAAACTGTTTTATCATTACCTGTAAATGATAACATAATAGATATTCCAATACTTGAAAAAATTGGTTTTAAAAAAATACCAAGTGATGATGGTTTTGTAATGTACGAATTAACACCATCAAAATTTAACCAACAAAAGGAGACAGCATGAACAATACAGAAAAATTTAAATGCACTGGAGCTATAGAAGCAGGTTATTCTGTAAAGGTGCAAGTAAGCAGAATCGGAGCAACTAAAGAAGAAGCATTAGAAAATCTTTTAGCTGTGTTTCCAAAAGCAGAACCAGTTTTCCCTTCAAAAGATTTTCATTATTCGGAGGTGGCATGATCATTAGTAAAACTCAATTAAAAATAATTAGAACTGCTACAGATGAGATCTTATTAAATAAATATGATTATTATAGCAGCATGCCTATTAGAACTTTGACAGCTCTACTTAATTTAAAAGCAATTAAACAAGAACTAGATAGGAGAAATCTTTTAGATTTAAAAATTAACGAAGATCAATATGAAATGGAGGCAGCATCACTATGAATAAACTTATTAAAGACAAATATGTACTTGCACAATCATTCTTACAAAAATCATTAGATGAAAAAGATCCAAGTCTATCAGATTTTTATTATACTCAATATGTTGAGATGTTATTTAAAGCTGATGATGATCAAATAAAAGAGAAGGAGGTAACACAATGAGAATAATTAGATGTCCAGACTGTAACAGCGCTAGGATTAACTACATCGCAGTTAAAAAAAACTTAGTATATTTACAAAGTGAATTAACTCAAGAGTGGTATACTCCTAACCTTACAACTAAGGATATTATAGAAGATCTAGAACCTGCATTATTCAGATGCGTTAAATGCGAAAATGAATGGGTAGGAATTAATGATTGAATTAATAGCAGAAATTGGTTTGTGGTATATAATAATTATTATAGTTATTAGTTATATCTGGTGGATTTTTTTTAAATAAATTTTAACAACAGGAGATAATATGCTTACATACATAGTTACGTTAATGCAGATCCTTATAGTTATAGCAGCAGGATCATTAGTTTATGATGTTGCTAATTATATATTTCAATTTGATCAAGGAGATATAAATGAGTGATTTTACAAAAGCCGCAATCATAAGATTAAAAACTTCTATTAAAGGAAGAACTAAAACAATTAACAATAAAGAATATAGAGAAGGTTTTATTACTGGGTCCAGACTTGTTTGGGATTTCTTAAATAGTGAAGTTAATAAATATAAAGCAAAATACTATGCAGTTATTTCTAAAAAGAAATTATATTCAATTAAAGAACCAACAAAGAAAGCTACTATAATTAGTATATTTCCAGAGGTTAATCATATCCTGGAGAAGATATGTAAAAGATTTGATGTATCTATTGATGAG
>Ga0209296_1002278_pt1 | contig 13904 bp, 8 predicted proteins | sample S_130206_EF_Meta_FD_187319 | JGI IMG/M metagenome (GOLD analysis project Ga0209296, IMG submission 187319) | Freshwater microbial communities from Lake Simoncouche, Canada to study carbon cycling - S_130206_EF_MetaG (SPAdes) (version 2) | ecosystem: Environmental > Aquatic > Freshwater > Lake ...
ACAGACTGCGACATATTTTAACCGGTTTAGCGTAACGCAGGGCGATCGCATCCAGTTCAAAAATGTTACCTTTGCGGCTGGACCCGCGACGACGGGTGAAATAGATTTCCTTAATTTCATTAATAGACCAGAGGGACATCTTGTATCAGATATCGGATGCAGCAATGGCATTACATATGCTACCGGCCCCAATGAAGTGGGATATGCAAATGTAATCGCTATTAAGAATAAATTCATGGACCCGACAACAGGCTCGACGAGTCTTACTCTCTGGGGTGGCACAATCGCTTCCAATGCGGCATTTTTAACTATCCCAGGAGGTAACTTCGCGTCTGGTCGCTTTATCAACCTGAACCACCAGATTCAGATTATTCTGCGGGTCATTACTCGCGACATGGACTCGGCGGCGCGGCTACGGCCGGATAACTTGCAAGCATAAGAAGGGGGACGCAACCCTAGGGGGACGCAAGCCTAGGGGGACGCAAGCCTAGGGGGACGCAAGCCTCCCCCTCGCCCCCTGTCCTTGAAGTTAACAGATCCCTACGAGTTATGTCAATAACTTAATAGGCCCCTACGAGTTATACCAAGAAGTTAATAACCCCCTTTCGACTTTCACGCGAAGCTCAAATATAATCATATAACAGAATGAGCTGTAAAGAAGTAAAGACCCCCAAATACCAGACGAGAAAGTCCCCGCCCTTTCACGCCGGTGAATGTCCCGGAAAAACCAAAAAGGGAAAGGATGGCCTCTATAGATCCAAAGCGGATGCCAGAGGAGTCTACAAATGGGTAAAGGGAGTGCCCACCCCAGCAAAAAAGGGCGTTAAGATTCAGACAGCTACAAGAAAGGCGGCAAAGGCGGCAAAGGCAGCAAAGGCAGCAAAGGCAAGAGGGACTTCATATTTCATCCACGATAACGGCGGTCGGCCCTACAAGGTCCAAGTTTCCGGCAAAAACGTCGAGATCTACAAGGGCGAGTATCGCAGAGATCTGGCGAATACAAAGGCCACTGATTACAATCACATGGACTACGATAAGCTATTAAAGAAGCTTACGGTCAAGGAGGTCCACGTCGGTAAGAGCCCGTGCATTCCTAATGCAGATCTGTGCGGCTCGGCCGCCGTAGGAAATACAATACTTCTTCACGTATCTGGAAAGAAGTATATGCATATCGGTCGTGACATATTTGAGTTCAACATGGATGACGATTTCGACGCCTATTATTCAATCGTAGGGAACAACGACGTGCCGTATCCGGTTCTCGTCGGCACCAAGTATGTCTATTTCATGCTCGATCACGCCACCATGCCGCGCGAAGCCTTCAAGGCTAAGATGGCCGCGGCCGACTGGGCTGATGCTTACCGGTACTTCTACGGAATGACGGATCTTGAGACTGGTGAGCCTGTCGAATGTAAAAAGGCTGGCAAGGATCGGTATAAGTGTATGCAGGATCGCGATAAGAAAAGTAAACAGATTCAAAAGGAGTTTGTTAAGAAGATGTCTGGACTGAAGAGGTTATAAGGTTGGGGGTTGGGGGCCCCGCGTCACCCAGGGGGTTGGGACAGGGGGCGGGGAGGCTTGCGTCCCCCCAGGGGGGCTCGCTGCGATGTCCTTCTTGAGCCGCTCGAGATAGAGAATACCATCCATGAGCTCGTCCTGCGCGTGCTGGATCCAGTCGAGCGGCTTCAGATCCGTGCGATCTAGCGTGACGCCATATTTTTTGATACCCAGTTCAGACCGTTCCTGGAACTTCCGGATGACTGCCTGCACGATGCTGTCCATACTGCAGTTGTATCTTTATGCGTTTAGACTCTGAGGAGAGGTAAATCACTTTAGACTCCTCTTATAAATCACTTTAGACTCCTCTTATAAACCCCTTCAAAATTCTAAAAGAAGTAAGGTGAGGGGTCTAAGGGGGCGACCGCGCCCCCTTGTTTAGACTCTGAGGAGAGGTAAATCCCTTCAAAATTCTAAAAGAAGTAAGGTGAGGGGTCTAAGGGGGCGACCGCGCCCCCTTCGAGGAGTCTAAGGGGTTGCCCCCCTTTTATCTAACACTATAGAAATGGCAAACGCGTCCATGTTCAAAACAGTCACTGGCACGTTTCAAGATAAAAAGACAATAGATGATGTTAAGAAGTTCGTGTTTGCAGAATACAAGGAAGAGCTAAAACTTCGCCCATCTTTTCACAAGTATATATCTGGCCTTCCAGCTAACTTTCAAGAGATGGTGAGAAAGGTGCGCGATTCTCCACAGATAAAAGCAGATATCTGTAAGCAATATACAGATTGTGACATAACAGCTCTGCCTGATACAGATGAGCTATACGTATCACACTATAACATCGACGGAGGAGGAGACCAGGGTCTCTTTGAAAAACACTATGACGGTGTTCTGAGACTTTTAAATGATGCGACAGTTGTTAGAGCTCTTATCTATGTGAATTCCAACGATGACTTTACTGTTCATTTTATAGATAGCGGGGTCTCAAAAAACTTTAGAACCTATGACTACGGCATCCTAGACTTTAATCGTGAATATCACTGGGTCGAGGGTAAATATGACGATAAGATGGATATTAATGACACGCGTATACTTCTTAAAATAAACTACCTTGTTTGCCCCAAATGCTCAACTGCATACGCTCAGTTTGTGATATGGCTAAACCTGATGGTCTTTTATATAGTGAAAACCTGCATGGAATACTCAAAGAGTCCCAAGACAGTTTTTCAACATATAATAGGCTTTTTCTGCAATCTCTTTCGAGTAGTAAATAATATAAGCGTTTATTTAAGCATATTACTCGTATTCGCAGTTATCGCAGCCATTATAGGAGTAGGGTATGGAGGAGTTATAGGGACTTACTATCTAATGAATAAGTTAGGGGCAAGAAAACCCCGTCGTAACCGCCGTTAAAATATCACACTATACTAAGTATGCGGCTAGCTTATTTTGTATTAATAAATATAGTATTATCTATTATATTTATTGATAAAAATATATTAAACTATATGACACAGCTCATATATACAAAAGGAGGAGGTATATTCTTGACATCTACAACTAATATGGAATATAGTATGAATGCAAATATTATCCATAATATTATTATTCGAATCGGTATAGTGATATATCTTACATTCAGTATTCCAGCGGCCTTACTATTTACTTTAAACTCCTCAAACAAATACGACTATCCTTGGTATAAACAACTCCAGCATCTTATTACAAATCCATTAATAAATCCATGGTTCGAATGCGCCGCTCTGAATGGTATGAACGTAGCATTTAAGGATATACCTTTATTTAATATCTTACAGGATAAACTTTTCTGGAATGACACCTTTATTAAAAATGGAGTGCCTACCCCGAGAGTTGTTGGAACGATTCGATCAGGTAAAGAGAATATTAACTATGATTACACACCAAGCGGTTCGTATATTATTAAGCCTATCGTTGGCGGGCTAGGAAATGGCATTAGTAACTATGATAAGTCGAATCTACCGAGTTCTGGTGATTATATAATTCAGGAAAAAGTAGAACAGCTTGATAAAAGGGGTCATTTCCGTATTATTACTATCTATGATGGTACTTATCGCTTATCAAATATGTATATGTGCTTGAATAAAACTGATCAACTTGCCTCAAATAATCATGCCGGTGGAAAGTGCCACGAGGTAGATATCGATACTGGTAAAGTAAGACATATGATTGGAAAAGAACTGCGAGAGTTGAGTGACTATTTTAAAATAGAACCCTTACGAAGCTCGGTAGAAGACGCCATTAAAATGCATGCATCCATGTCAACAGATATAATAACAATCGGGTGGGATGTTATGATAACGGGTGGAAAATACTACTTTTTGGAGGGCAATGTTCCTCATAGCACCGTTTTTCAATCTGATATCTTTTATTATCAAAAGGCTATTCCTATAAATGCGGCGATTTATAGTTCGATTTTTGGGCTAAAAGCTGCGAGAGATTCTCTATAAATGGACATACCCGCCTACGTCCTTTGTCATCCTGAAAAGGAGAAGGCGCGCTATGAGAGACTCATACCGCATCTTCTAGAGATTGGGCTGAAGCCCGAGATTTGTGCGCCCACCTGGGGATCCGATCTGACCGTCGAGGAAATCTTTAAGGCCTACGATCCGTATTTGGTGAGGCCCGTGCCCGCCTTCAGCTTCAAGGCGGCCTGCCTGAGCCGTGGAGAAATCAGCCTATGTATGAACTTTCTGGCGGCGGCTAAGCAGGCGGTGGCTCGAGGCGGCCCGGCACTGATACTCGAATCCGATGTCTGGCTCCGGCCCGACTTTAAGGACCGGCTGGCCTCCATTATCACGCGGCTGCCAGAGGACTGGGACTATGTGAGCCTGGGTGAGGGCTGTAATACGCGGCCTACTCAGGGAAGCTACTATGCGCCTACGAGGCTTTATAAGCCGCCTCACCAATGGGTCTTCCGCTGCACGGATTCCATGCTGCTCTCCGAGAAGTTCCTGAAGGCTGTCACGACAACCATGACCCCCTTTAAAGAGTGCCTGGACTGGGAGCTGAACTGGCAAATGATGCTTCATAGGGGCGTGGCGCTATGGGCGGACCCACCGCTGGCTGAACAGGGGACGTGGAATGGACGTGAGGGAACGAGCCTTCCTTGAACCCATCTAAAAGCCCATCATATCCCCTATATAGATCCTTTGCACCATATGACGGCCCACTATGGAATCATGGCGACGGCGACAACCGAGTTTCATGCCATGCGCACCTACGAACAAAAGGTAGGCGCCTATCGCATGTTATCTATCATATCAGACAAACTCTGGGATATGCAGTTTGAAGAGAAGCTCCGCCTCACTTCAAAGGACATTGTTAAAACCCTCGACGCCATTAAAGAGAATATGTTGCAGGATCTTCTTAATTTAGGATTACCGTGAATACTAAACGTAAGTTTAGTATGAGAGGATAAGGTTAAATCATTGATTTAAGGTTACCGTGAATACTAAACGTAAGTTTAGTATGAGAGGATAAGGTTAAATCATTGATTTAACGTTACCGGCGGGCCAGGCTTTCCACCCTTCACTCCAGCCGTCCCAATAATCTTCGTCATAGTGGCATCAGCATTATCAAACATCTCGAATCCCGTAACGGAGCCCTCGGTGAGGATTTCCCGCATCCTATATGTAACTCCTCTGTATTTCTGGAAGGAGACCTTGGCCACCGGTGCCTCGCTAAATGAGAATTTCGCCGCCTCTGCGATATCCTCATCTAGATCCGGTGTGTAGACAAAATCGCCCACAGCACCCTTTAGAGGCATGCATTTGAAGGTCCCGTCCTTATTCTGCTTGTAGCTGAGCTCGCAGTCGACGGCCGCCGACTTCATGGCCGACTCCAGCTCATCGATAATCCGCTTCTTCTTCTGGGAAATCACATATAGCCGCTCGTCACTGGTCAGCACATATTCGGTGGCCGTGGCTGGAATGGGCAGAGCCATCTTAACTGCGTCCTTGCGCTCCACGCGATCCACGTTCCGAATGGTCTCGTCTATCCGAAAATCTCCGTCACGGGCGAGCTGGGCCTCCTCGCTAAAGACGGAGACATAGGTGTAGATTGACACATCACGATCGGCTTCCGGCAGCTCCAAATGGGAGCCGATACGAACGGCGCGGCCCTTGACCTGCTTCAGGCGCACCTCGTTCCAGTGCGGCTCCATAATGTGGACGCCGCGCACATTCTTTAGAGAAAGTCCCTCGGCGCCGGCCGACGTGATGCAAAAGACGCGGCACAACTGTCCCTTGCGATTGTCCTTGAAGCCGGCGGCCGTGAGGATATCGTTCATGGCCTGAGGCAGCTCCGAGAACTTGGCATTAAAGAGATTCAGGGCCATGCGACGAGCATCCTCCTTCTCACCACCCGTGAAGGAGAGATAGCGGGGCTGTTCCTTTTTAAAGGAAAGCTGGGTGGCCTTGGAAAAGGCGAGGCCGGTGGCTGTTTGTATGATCTCAATGGGTGCGTAGCCGTTCGCCTCCATACAGATGCGGAAAATGCCGATGCCCTCCATGTCGAGGAAGTTCGAGTAGACGAGACTGGAGCCGTCGATGGAGCCGATGCGCTTCAGCATTTCGGCGAACTTGGGGGAGTAGGTTTCGAGCTTTCCTAGACGGAGCCGGTCTTTTAGAAGGACACGGAGACACTGCTTGGCCCGGAGACAGGCGTCGACGTATTTCTCTCCGGCCTTGCGACCGGCCTTGCAGTCGGCGAGGAGCTCGTCGCGAATGACCTTGAGGGACTTTCCGGGCTTGACAGCCACCGCGGAGAAGGAGTTTGCAGCAGGGGCTTCAGCAGGGGCTTCAGCAGGAGCTGATTCCAGGAGATCGACAACCAGCTGCGCAGCCTCTGGCGCTGCCGATGGAACTACTTTGACGCGCGAGGCGTTCACCAGCGTGTCTACTATATTCGTTCCGGATGGATCACCGCCCTCTAGAGGGCCGGAGGCTTCTGGGCTTTCATCTGGAAAGTTTTCCTCATCTTTGGGAGGGTAGTAGTCTATAGGGGCACTTTCGTATGCTTCAGGGGCTTCGGCTTCAGCTTCAGCTTCAGCTTCAGCTTCAGCTTCAGGAGCTTCAGCGACAGCTTCGGTTTCAGGAGCAGCTTCAGGGGCTTCAGCTTCAGCTTCGGCTTCGGCTTCAACTTCAGTAGCATCCTCGGCAGCATCCGCCTCATCCCCAGGCTCCAGCTCCATATCCTCCCGATAGTTCTCCAAATCCTGTAGCAAATCCGGAGATAGCGTCAGCAGATCCTGCGTAACCGCTCCAGCATCCGCCTCCGATTTTAGCTCCGCCGCCGATCCCGTAGGGCGAACAACCTCAGAGGGAAAGGCGAAGTTGCACGCCTGCCGCGAGCCCATCTTATAGTTACTCGAAGTCGACTTCTCCGATACCTCATAGACCTGTGCCCATATTGCAGTGAACCCAGACGCAGCATCCTTTTCCATCTCCTGCGAAGCCTCCTCGCCGCGCTTTAAAGAATAGGCGCGCTGGGCAAAAAGAGAAAAGGGTGTCCGCACGACCTCGTCGACCTTTACACGCGGCATAAGATCGAGGCGGCTGCCCTTGTAATACGAGATGAGGCCATTCAGGCGTGTCACGAGAACAACCTTATTCTTCAGCCCCGACCCGTCTCCCTGAATAAAGGAGTTCGCAAAGGCATCCTTAAAGGGTGGTAGTAGGGGGCTCGAACGCGCCGTCATCTCACCTTTAAAGGGCATGCCGGCGGTTATGAAGGCCTCCTTTATAGAGGCCATGACGGTGTCGATATTTGGTGATTCCTCCTCAGGAGGGATGCGCTCAACTCCTCCCTCAATCTTCCGGATTCCATAGGGTAGCAGAGTTATTGTGAGCTTGGTCCCACCAGCAAGATCCTGCTTGACGCCCACGAAATCCGTAAAGGGAAGGGATCGCCCCAGGGCCAGAATCTGACCCTGAGCCTCGGCCCCCACGCGCTCAATAAGGCCCTCTATAATGTTAATATAGCCGTGCAGAACATTGGCGAGAATGCCAATCTCCTCTGGGAAGTTGATTAGCGGCGTGCCCGAGAGGCCGACAATCTTGCTGTTCTGGGCATCCATGAGAAGCCGATAGAAGCTGTAGCCGCGGGCGTAGAGGCGGCTCTCCTGCCCACAGAGGCTCGGCTTCCAGCGTCCCGGCGCCACATCCTCTGGAGCAATAAGGCGCTTGAAGCCCTTGAGCTTGATGAGATAGGGGTCAATGATGCCCTGCATGTAGCGAATCAGATTGTGGATCTCATCAACGACAATGACGGAGTTGTCAAAGAAGCGGTCGGTCCCCTTTTCACAGGCAATGGCCTGGAGCTTCTTGGCGGAAATGCCGTTGTAGTTGATGAACCGGATACGGCCCGTGGGATTCTTCTCCGGGTGCCAGTCGAGAATGGAGACGATCTGCTTGCGGATTTCCAGGCGATCCTCGTCAGGCAGAGAGTCGTAGTTGGCCTCGGCGGCGGTTTTCCGGAAATCGGGAGCCCAGACTGAGGTGGCCTTCTTAAGATAAGCCCCCGAGAGCCCGAGGATCTGGTTGGCAAAGAGGGTGACGGTCGGATCGGCGGGATCGAGCTTCACCCAAAAGTTCCTCAGCTGAAAGTGGCGGAAGCCACAGAAGCTGACTTCGGAGAGGAAGTTCTTACGGAGAGAGGCTGGAGTCATCACAATGATCTTCTTTTTGGCGGAGGCGTACAGGGCCTCGGCCGTGGCAATGGAGGTACACGTCTTTCCAGATCCGAGACCGTGGTAGACGAGAATGCCTTTGTAGGGCGACTCCTTGCGCATGTAGTCGCGCACGAACTTCTGGTAGGGATACTTGTCACCTTCTTCAATGCTCACGGGTACCTCTGGGAGCTCGAAGGTCGAGTAGGTCTGCTTGATGAACTCGGAGAAGCCACGACGGGTCTCTGGGATATAGGCTTTAGGGGCCGTTGTTGAATAGAGATTGCGGCTTTCTTCGGCGGCAATGAGGTCGGCCATTTCGCGGAGATTGCCTAGGGGATCCTTTGGGCCCGAGACTTCGACCGGTTCTGGCTCCGCTTGGGCATCCAGCATATCTGCCAGGGACTCGGCATCAGGCACCTTGGGCGTTATGGCTGGTATTAGAGGGGGAGGACCCTCTTCAGGAACGATTCTGATTGGTGGTGGCGCTGGAGCTGGCTTCGGGGCTGGCTTTGGGGCTGGCTTTGGGGCCGCCCTTGTGCTCTTTGAAGCCGAGAACATGGCCTTGACGCCATTTGTGAGCTTCGATGGCTTCACGTTCAAGTCCTCTTGTGGCTTGACCTTGAAGGCCTCGGGAGCATGTTGTCCCACCCTCGTCTTCAGGGTGAATCCACGCTTCGCACCCGACATCTATAGGTAAGTGCTGATTTTAATCTGTCCTAACGTGTTGTACCAAAGTTAAGAACTCCCTAAAAGGGGTTCTTAACTTTGGCACTTGACGGTAACAGGACGGATTAAAATAGCCTACTTGCCACTGCATGATTAGATTTTCAACAAAGCCAACCGACTCGCCTCCTGCTCAGCCTCCTTCTTGTTCTTCGCCGTAGCCGTGGCAATCACCTTTCCATCCGGCGACAAGACGCCCATCGTGAATGTGCGATCATGAGAGGGGCCGTCCTCGCTCACGACCTTGTATCTCGGCGGCTGGTGATACTCGGACTGGAAACGGCGAAGCAGCTGGTCCTTGTAGTTCGTGTTCTTCGTTATGAGCTCTACGAAATATATGTGGCGCTCCATAACATTCGTGACGAAGGTCTGCACACCCTCGAATCCGGCGCCGCCCTTGCCAGCCGAATAATAAATGGCCCCGAGCCAGGCCTCCAGCATACTCCCGAGCAGCCTCAGATTCTGGCGTCCCTCGCACACGTCCTCTACATGACGACTGATCATGAGCCAAGGCGTGAAGCCGATCTTCTTGGCGAGTTCCCCGAGCCGGTCATTATTCACGATCTCCGTGCGAATATTGGTCATGAAGCCCTCGCCCTGCCCCGAGAAGCGCTCCTTAAGATAGGTAGCAACAACGGCACTCAGCACCCCGTCCCCCGCATACTCGAGTTCCTCATTGTCTGCCGCTTGAAGAGGCAGACAATTCGGGGGTCTAGGCACAAGGACCATGGGCTCCTCCTGCTTGGACCAGGCCTCCGACTTGTCGACGTAGCTGGTGTGGACACAGGCCTGCTTGAAGAGGCGGAGATCCTTGAAGGCGTGTGTAACACCGTAGGTTGTGAGAATACGGCGAATCTCCGTATCAGTGATGACGACGTTTTTGGGATTCCATGGGTTGCATAGCTTGGGTTGGGCCATTATAGATATATAGCGGCGGATGCTTAGGCCTTTTATGTGTGGATCTAGTAGATAGAATGGCTGGGGGCGCGCCATCGAATATATCGACACTATTACAAAAATCCGGTAGGGATAACTATGTTCAGCAAATGAAAATATATCTCGGGGAAAAGAATAATGGTGCTCTTAACAGTGTTATCATTCGCGGTGAGCTGTATTCTAAAGTGAAGACGAATGCATGGAATGATTGGCAGCGCGGCAATCCAGGAAAGCCATATAATGAATATGTTAAAGCCATCTTATCACCGGGCTATATAATATCGGATGATGACGTTGTAGCTTTGGGTGTTGCATCATCATACACAATAAGGACTCCTATTATTATAAAAAAGGATGGTGCAGAACTTTTTGATACAAGAGATATACCAAAACTTATGGAGCTAATTCGTACATCGACTCTAGAGGAGGATCGTGGCAGGCTTGATCGCCCTATCACCTTGACTCTTAAGGATGGGCTGTTTAGCTTAGAGGGGGGAGCCCCTGCTCCTGCTCCTGCTCCTGCTCCTGCTCCTGCTCCTGCTGCTCCTGCTGCTCCTGCTCCTGCTGCTGATGCCTATGATACCGCTGAGCTGCCTCCAGGTTGGTCTAGGGGGCGTAATGAGACAGACGGGGCACGATGGTTCGTAGATCCCGCAGGCGAGTCGCACTGGACGCTCCCTGATCCAGCTGCCGGTGTCGGCCTTGGACACCCTCCGCCGCGCCCTGTAGCTCCTGCAGCTCTCAATGATGATCTACCACCTGTAGTTCCTGCCACTACTCGTGTTCATCGCAGTGCTCATCTTCCGCTTCCACCAGGCTGGAATAGAGCTCAGAATGATGAGGCCGACTGGTTCGTAGATCCCAGTGGCGTTTCACATTGGGATCTGCCAAATGCTTCTGGCCCTGCTTCTGGCCCTGCCCCTGCTTCTGGCCCTGCTCCTGCTCCTGCTTCTGGCTCCACCCCTCCTCGCCCTACCCCTCCTGCTCGCATACCCGTAGAAGTCGGTGGCTCCACGGTATACAACCCGCTCACGAATCCCCTACTAAACCCCGTAGTCGATACGGCCGCGGCCAGTATAGGTGTAGGAGCAGCCGCAGGAACAGCCGGTGCCGCCGCAGCCGGCGTTCTCGGATCCGGTCTCGGCGTGGCGGCCGGCGTCGGCGCGGCCGCAGGTATCGGAGCCGCCAGCATCGGTGCAGCCGCAGCCTATGGCATCGACGCCCTTAACAAATCATCCTACGGTAAGAGCGCCAGCAGCGGCGCAAAATCATACTCTGGAATACTACGCGCCGGCCTCGGATCAGTAAGCGACCATCTCAAATACGGCAGAGATCAGCTGATAAAGGGCTTTAAAAAGGACGTTATAATCGCCGGCGAGCGTGTACGCCTTATTTTGAAACCATCGCCCAGCTATTCGAAGCGGCACCCAGATATCGCCTTTACCCAGGACTACTATAAAGATCCAAACGAAAACGATATTACACTAATGAATAAGTACTTTGGCAGCAAATCGGAGTTCAAGGAGGATAATCCCTTCAATATTTGCGACGAAGCCGAAAAGGCCCGCCTTGTCCAAGGCCTCACCTATCGTCTTGGAGTCGTACAGGAAGAAATCAAGGACTTCTATAACAATACGGAGTTCACTGTTCAACAAGTCGCCAAGATTAATCACGCGCAGAGGCTCATTTCTCTCATTAAGAAGATTGAGAGGGCGACTGGAAAGTGCGAAACGCTGAGTGAAGAGGGTGGAACAATAGAGACGCCTGGCGTCGACCCAGACGAGGAGAAGAAGTTCGAGGATCTGGCAAAGAAGTTCGCCTACATTGTCTTGAGGCATTTCGATCCAGAGATAGAGGATAAGGGACCGACGAAGGATATTATTGAGGGTGTTAACAGAACTGTCTATGATGAACTATATGTGAATAAGTATGCTAAAAAGCCCGTCTTTATACAGCGGCTGCTTGGCCTCGACGGCGATCTACAGCGTCTCCTTTTAGCGGAACAGGAGAAGTTGCTAAAGACACTTCTGGATCTCATGGGCACAACTGTGGTTCCTGGTTTAGATGATCAGGTCGAGGGCGTCGATCCCACGCCTTTCGATAAGATTTCAAAGATTATAGGCTTCGCCGTCGATAACTATAGGCGGAGTGCGACCGATATCGCGGCGCTTAATGAACGTATTGCTGCGGCCGAAGCTGAAAAACGGAGACTTACGGAAGAGCTTGCTGACGCAGCGGATAAGTTCACGGCACTGGAAAAGGCGTGCGAGGAAGCTGCTGCGGCACATGCTGCGGCCTTGGCTGCCGCGGAAGCTGCTCGGGTCGCTGCTATTACCGCTAAGGGGGCCGCCGAGGCTGAGAGAGATGCGGCTATAGCTGGGACTGCGGCGGCTGTAAGAGACGCGGAAGCGGCTCGTGATGCGGCATTACGTCAGATAGAAGAGAAGCAACGGGCACTGGAGGCTGCAAATGGAGAAAGGGATGCCGCTAATACCGCTAGAGCAGCTGCAGAGGCGGCTCTTAGAGCTTCACAGGATGCCTTGGCTGCAGCGGAGGCTGCCCGTGATGCCGCGGCCGCCGATGCGGCCGCTGCCAGAGCTGAACTAGCGGCTAAGACTGCTGAACTCGCGGCCAAGGTCGCGGAGTTAGAGGCGCTTCAAGCCGGTCAAGGTGGAGCGGCCGCAGCCAACGCGGGATTAACTGCGGAGCTTGCGCGAGTTCGGGCAGATCTTGATGCTATGACTGCTGAACTTGCTGCTTGTAGAGCTGCTGCGGCTGCTGCTGCGGCGGCAGCGCGAGATGCGGCGGAAGCGGCTGCGGCGGAACTGAGGGGCGCCATTGCAGCTAGAGATGCTGCTAAAGCCGCCGACGACGCTGCCGATGCTGATAAAAATGCTCAGGTGGCGGCTATTGATGCACATCTACGGCGTATTGCGGAACTCGAAAAGGCTATTGCAGATCTTGAGCGCAGTCATACAGGGGGGAATGAAGAACTTAGAGGTAAAGCTGATGCTAGCAATGAGTTAGCCATAGGTCTACAAGAGCAGCTCATTCAGGCCAAAGCCGCGCTTAAAATCCTTGAGGCCAAGCTCGCTGCCGCTGAGGCGGCAGCCGCTGATGCAAAAAGAGAGTTAGAGGACTGCAATGAAGCCAGAAGAGTATTACAGGAACAGCTAGAGGCATTGACGGCGAAGGCTGCAAGAGATCTTGCGGCTGAAAGAGAGAGAACAGAGGCTGAACTCGCTAAACTACGCAGAAATGCGGGCATCGATACCGAAATGATTAAAGGGCTCACGGCGGCGGCAGCTGTGCATGATGCCCTTATACGCGATCTTCAAGCACAGATTCTTAAATTGAAACAGGAAAATACGGCGCTGCACCGGGCGAATCAAGTTTTGACAGGGGAGAGAGATTCTGCCCGTAAGGCGCTGGCCAATCCCCAGGTCGCAGCAGATATAAAAGCTCTTTCGGACGCACTAGATACGGACGGGCCCCTGCCTCACTCGGATCAGCTTCGAACTATAGTACAGCGGATCACAGAGCTTCGCGGGAACAAGACGGCCTTCAATAAGAATATGTGTCTCTTTTCGAACTACGTCAGCTATTTTATGAAGCTGCTTTTTAGTAATAATGAAGATTACGATGTCTTCGCCCGAGCCGTTGATCGTATAAAGGTCGTAAATATAGGCGGGACATACCTCCAAATTCTAGAAAAACTCGACCCCTTTTTGAGATTTTATGATGGTGCTAAAATGCCGGATCTGGCGCATTCCGTTGAAATAAGCTCGCACTATAAACCGGATCCCGATATTCAAAGACGATTGAGCGAAAAACTGGGAGGCCGTGCGAGTTCGGGCATAGATAAAAATGATTATTTCGCCCTTTTTGTGGTGGCTAGTCAAAAGTATCTGGCGGAGTATATGTCTGTGAGGGATATAGGATGCGCCGTGCCTGAGGCGATTCGCAATCCTGCGGGCCTCAAGGGTAGTGCGACGTTTCTACCTAGACCGGTAGCCTCTGATCCATTTGCTC
>Ga0209296_1002284_pt1 | contig 13874 bp, 16 predicted proteins | sample S_130206_EF_Meta_FD_187319 | JGI IMG/M metagenome (GOLD analysis project Ga0209296, IMG submission 187319) | Freshwater microbial communities from Lake Simoncouche, Canada to study carbon cycling - S_130206_EF_MetaG (SPAdes) (version 2) | ecosystem: Environmental > Aquatic > Freshwater > Lake ...
AAATAAGAATATCTTTGAAAAGATTTAAAAGAATGTATGATGGTATTTTAGGTGGATTTTTAGAATAAATCTATTTATTACTATGAGACCGAAAAGAAATATAATAACGTTGGAAATTGATTCAGCGTTATCGTTAATGCAAGAAATCTACAATGATATTGTAGAACAAAAAAATACGGCATCTTTGATTATGAAAAAGATGTTATCGTTTATGAAAGACGCCGAAGACATGAGCGTTATTGGACCTGTCATTAAAGAACAACAAAAGATTCTTAATGAATGTACCGAAAAGAAAATATCATTAGTTAAGCTACAGGGTGTTATGTTGAAACAACAACAATCAAGCGGTGCTGCCGGTGGTGGATTTACCGGTAAACTGACATTATCAGATGAGGATAGAGATATATTGGATAAGTTAATGAATGATGATTCAGATAAAGGTACAAACAACTATAAGATATAATGAGCAAGATAAAAGATTTACGAAATAAGATTAAGTCTAATATCGAGTCCGTTAAAAAAATTAACGACCAGACTAAAGACAAGGTTGGTGAGGCAAAAAAGAAAGCATCTGATAATTTTGATAATTTCTTAAAAGATTTACCAACCACAGACAAATTATTTGGTAAAAAATTATCTGATTACTCAAACAACAAAAAAAATAATAAACAACAAAAAAATAAAATTTTTGAAGATTTATTAGATATTGTTGAAGGTTTTATTGGTGTTAATAATGTTGTCGAATCTTCCGACCTATTAACCAATAAACAAAAATTAAAAAATATCACATTAAAGTCCGCAGACTATACATTAAAAAATTCACAAAATGTGATAATGGACAATGTTAAAAAGTCATTTTTTGCTGGTGATGGTATTTGTGGTGGAAATTCACTTATGCCTGTTAGCAGTGTAACAATCAAACCAAGTGAATTTGATTTAATGAATGTATTAACCGTAGACCCCGATACCAATAGCGGTAAAATTGTATATGAGGGCGATAATAGTACCGGTTTTGTTAAGATGAATAAAAAACTTTATGACGCATTTTCAGTGCCACAATCATTTGAATTAAAAAATAATGATTTTCCACTTTTTGATGTAGAATGGAGTGAAGCAAATCAAGAATACACCTTTACAAACTTAACAGGTTCAACGACTGATATTGAACAATGGATTTCATCATATTATAGTAACATTGAGTTTTTAGATATAAGTGGTGTAACAAAAAATGCAATGTTAATGACATTAAAAGGTGACGGTAACGAACCACCATTATTTGATAAAGGTTTTAACGACTTAAATAGATTATTAGCTAAATTAATGGCATCTTGTGGCGCACCAAATACGGGACTTAATCCAAGTACCGCTGCTCAATTTAACGAAAACGACGAAGACCCCGAATCTTATTTTGATTTTGAATCGACTGAAGGTATTGATGTTGATGAAGAAACTGCAAGGTATAATAAAGTTTTAAAATTTAAAGATTGTAACAATTATGAAGTAAAAATTAATCCACAACACTTTGAGGATTTTGTTTACATGTCACAAAAGAAAAATATTAACGATGCAATAAACGATGCATTACTACATAGTGCAGGAGAAGCGTATGAAAAATCAGGTCAATCGCAACCGCTAGATAATTTTCATATTTCTATTATGAATTCGTTTATTGCAAATTTGCCAAATGCTTTGATGGGCGCAGTATTGGCTCCAAAATATATATTACCCATAACATTAATTTACAAAGCAATAACGGGAACAGAAGAAACTATTAAGGTTGTAATGAGAAAATTATCAAAATTATTTACTCAGATTTTAAAAGACTTATATTGGTTATTTATTGAACATTTTTGGAGTTTAATAAAAGTTGAATTGTTAGCACTTTTAGCTAAAACTGCAGCTAAAATATTAAAAAACAAATTTTCCGATTATACATTAATTATTACAACATTAATATCTCTATTAACTGATTTGTTAGATAGCTCATTAGACAATTGTGATGGTTTATATGGTGTGATTTCTAGAACAATTGATGTGGCATTAAGTGGTATTCGTGGAACACCTTCAATACCGGGTTTATTACTTTCAATCTCTGATTTGAAAGGTGGTTACAGTACAGACTTAGCACATATGGATATCATGCAAAGATTAGATGGTTCGGGTGTTAACACATCAACAATTAATGGAGAATCAAATAAATTACAAGATTTAGTTAAGAGTGTTTTGGATGGTCAATGGTTTACACAAAAAAAACATAGTTATACTGAAACATCCAATCAGTTGGTTATATTACCACCACCGGTACCGGGTATTCCAATGGTATTACCACCGGGGTTTATAAGGTCAGTAGGCATACAAAGATAATATGGACATAGAAAAATTAATTGACGTAGCAAAAGATTATGAAAACAAATCAAATAAAGACTTATTTGATGCTGTTAACATTTTATATGATGAATATGAAAAAACTAAAGAAATTATTATAGAACTAACAAAACACTTAGATAGTGTTGAGTATTATTATAATAAGGTAAATGACGAAGTAGGAAAAAGACTTAATAAATGAAAATAATTGATATTGCGGTTTGTATTGATAATAGAGACCCCGAAAATTTAGGAAGAATTCGTTGCATACGATATAGTTCATATACCGGACAAGTAGAACGTGCTATGGATTATGAAGCATGGGATGATAAGGACTTATTTACCGCTTTGCCATTCTTACCTAATAATATTAATTTCATACCGGAAATTGGTCAAACAGTCAAAGTTATCAACTATAATACCGATAAGGAAAGTGCTAACACCGAATACATTGCGGGACCATTTACAACTCGTCACGATTTTAATTCACAAACTCACTCAGTTCAAATAGAAAGAACAACATATGGTAATGCCGCAAAACACGGTAAAAAAATAAGTGATGAGTATGGTAATTTTACTGATGAAAAATCAAGAGGTGTATTTGCCAAACATACTGATTATGGAATCTACGGAAAATATGGTTCCGATGTATTATTTACCGAAAATGGTTTACAGTTAAGAGGTGGTAAATTAACAACCAAAGATTCTGCAAATGGAAAGCAAAAAAAGGATATGCTATACAAACCGTTGATGAGTAAAAAATCGGCAGTATTATATTTAAAAAAATTCCCAAAGTCTAAAGAATTTAAAGAAGAGGAGATTGAAACCAAAAAAATAGCAACAGCAGATATTAGATATTTTATTGAATATGACATAAGTAATTTTGATGGTGGTAATGTCACTATTGATTACTATGTATATCAAGTAAATAAAGTATATGGTGATGTATATCGAACATCAAATCCCGCACTACTTGACGCTAAATTAATTGACGGATATTATAAGTTAATTAATACTGATGGCACAACCACAACACCCACATTTAGTAAAACTGCAAGTGATTTAATTGAAACGTACGTAACGATAAGAAATGATATTAAAACACTTCACTATAAAGGATTAAATGAATTTAATGTAACATATACAATCGATGATTTACATCCATTCTATTTTAGACCAACAAAAGAATTAAGAGAAAACTTAGACTTAACAAGTACACAATTTACTAATAGAGATAAGATATTTAAAAGTATTTCAATTAATGAAAGCTCAGGTTCCGAACACGGATTAGCTTTTCAAAAAACAACAATATCCCCACCTGAAATTATTATCAAACAAAAAAAACAAGTTATAAAAGATTTAACTGGCGGAATGGAGCAAACATTTTCGGCATTAAAGTCTGATAAAATTTATTTTTTAACTACTGACCCATATAATGCAGCATCAAAAGTAATTGATTTTGAAAAATTAGATAAATACGAATTAACTCAAGATAATTACTTAAAAGATATTGAACCAAATACATTTTCAACCGTTAGAGGTGAGACACTATTAGAATTTTTACGCTCAATGTATGATGTATTAACAACGCACATACACAATATTAATGACCCATACGCTAAGTTATCATACGATGCACATAACAATATGGAAATATTATATCAAAAACTTGAAGAGGATATTTTAAATAAGTCAATTAGAATAAATTAATTGATATTTATAATATAAAAAGATGTCATATTTTCGTTCATATTTTGAGAAAAACAACACATTAATAAAAAACACACAAGTTAATACGTCAAAAAATCCAACTTGTGAAATTTTTTACGGTTCCGCATATTCAAGATTTATCTTTAAAATTGATTTAACTGAATTACAATCAAAGATTGATAATGGTGATTTAGTTGTTAATGATAATACCAAACATTATCTTAAAATGACTAATACCATTTTTGGTGATGAAGGTTTAAAAGGACAAAATAGACAAACGGGCAGAAACAGAGCGACCGATTTTGATTTAGAGTTATTTAAAATAACTGAAGATTGGAATGAAGGTGTTGGTTTTGACTATGAAGATGCGGGCTATGATTTTACATCAGGTAATAAAACATTTGATGAAAGACCATCAAATTGGTTTAAAAAGAATACACTAACAGATTGGCAAACACAGGGTGCATATACGGGTACGGGCTCAACCATTTATTCGGGAATTACTTTTGATAATGGTAATGAAAATTTAGATGTTGATATTACCGGATATGTTAATGGTATTTTATTATCGGGACAAACTAATAACGGTATCGGTATTAAATTTTCTAACGATTACGAAATACTAACGGCAGATACGGACCGTTCTGTTGCTTTCTTCACAAAATATACACAAACATTTTTTGAACCATTTATGGAATCTGTTTTTGACGACAGAATAAGTGACAATAGACAAGATTTTGTGGAAAAAACATATCAGAATCTTTACTTATATGTTACAAAAGGAACCAACTATTACGATTTAGATGAATTACCCACTGTTGATATTTTAGACAGTACAAATACTCCAATTGTTGGATTAAGTGGTTTAACCACAACAAAAATTAGAAAAGGTGTATATGAAGTAACATTTGGTATAGATGGTGAAGTCTTTAATTGTGACGGTAAGAAATTTTTATATGATAATTGGAAAAACTTATCAATTGATGATGTATCATTATCTAATGTTAAACAAAAATTTATTCCAAAACCTTTAACCACAAAATATACCATTGGCGATAATCCAAAAGAATTAAATAGATATTCTATTCAATATTTTGGAATCAATCAAAATGAAAAAGTAAAACGCGGTGAATTACGTAAGATTGTGGTTTCATTCAGGTCAATCAATGAACCTAAAACGGTATTATTTGACGATGTTTATTATAGAATGTTTATCAAAGAAGGTAGGGTAGATGTAATGGTCCATGATTGGACACAAATTGACAAAACAAACGAGAATTCTTTTATGTTAGACACTTCTTATTTAATTCCAAGAGAGTATTATATGGAGATTAAAGGTAAGACACATTCAGAAGAAATTTTTTACAATAACTATATAAAATTTGAAATATTATCAGAAAAATAAAAATATTTATAATATATGAAAAATTTAGAACAAATAATTAAAGTTCAACTTAGAAAAATCTTAGAAGAGCAAGAAACTGAAAACTATATGTTTTTTAGTAATTTAGAACAAATCAAAAGACAATGTGAATTGTTATTGAGCTTTGATAAACAAATGATTGAAAATTTGTTACAAAATGGACATGATTGGGCAGATGACCACATAACTGTAGCTAAAGAAGATATTGACCAAGTTTTTGACTTCATTATGAATGAAAAAGAAAGTGGGAAGCAAGGTGAATTAAACGAATCTTGTTGGGATGGTTACAAACAAGTTGGTGGTAAAATGAAAAATGGTAAAATGGTTCCAAACTGTGTACCAATAAATGAAGCATCTTCACCGGCACAACAAGCGGCAATTGCAATCAACATGAAGAAGAAAGGTATTAAACCTAAAAACGAATCAGAAAAGGAGATGTATGAGGCCATGGAAATTGACGAAAGTAAGAATACACCAACAAATCCAAAATTATGGGCATCATCATTAGCTTGGGCAAGGTCAAGATATGATGTTTGTCCAAGTGCATATTGTAATGGTGCGGCGGCCAAACACTACAAATCAAAAGGTGGTGGATGGAGAAAATCTAAAAAATAATTAATATGTCAAATTTAATTCAAGAAGAGGTATCAAAAATCAGGAAAATGATGCTTTTAGAAAATTCGGTTCAAGAAAATGGAGCAAAAAAACTAAAAGACACCTTAGACGTATTAAAAAAGAAAAAGAAAGTTTTAATACTAAGTTGTTCCAATCGTTATAATTGGGACAAGAATGATATTGATATACCAAAATCAAAAATTATTGCCACTTATTTGAAAGAAGAACTTGGTGATAGTTGTACACTTATTGACGTATCTGAGTTAAATATATTTGCATGTGAGGGTAATGTATCAAGAAAAGATGGTAATCAATGTGGTATTAAAGATGCGGTACTAAAAGATGACAAGAAAAATCCTTCGGGACATCACAGATGTTGGGCAAGTATTAATAACAAAACCGATGAACTGTGGAAAATCTCAAAAGAATTATTTGAAAGTGACGCGGTTATATTTTTTAGCTCGATAAGATGGGGTCAGACTAATATGTACTATCAAAAATTAATTGAACGTTTAACTTGGGTTGAAAATAGACAGACAACATTAAAAGAAAAAAATATTGTTGAAAATATTGAAACGGGTTTTATATGTGTTGGTCAAAACTGGAATGGTGAAGAAGTAACTAAAGTACAAATGAAAGTTCATGAATTCTACGGATTTAAACCGAACAAAAAATTATATTGGAATTGGCAATATTCTAAAGATGCTAACGATGAAAGTCAATCATCCTACAAAAAGTCACATAAAAAATTCATAGATGATATGAAATTATAAAATATTTATTATTATGAAAATCTTAGTATCAAATGAAGATAAGAATTATATTTTTGAGTCAATTAAATCGGGTGAGGTTTTAGTTGAAGATTTAAGACGTTGGTTCAAAGAAAAATGGGTAGACGTTAGTAAAAAAGTTAATGGTAAACACCCACCATGTGGTAGAAAAGATGCGGATGGTAAATCATATCCAAAATGTAGACCATCTAAAAAGGTATCTAAAGAAACACCTAAAGTTGCTTCTTCTTATGATAAAAAAGAAAAAAAAGCAATGACCTCTCAAAAAAGAAGAGCAGAAAAAAAAGACCCTAAAATTGGAAAAGGAAATAAACCAACAATGACTCATTTTGATGAGCAAAATCGTAAGAAAATGAACATAACAATTACAGAACAACAATTTAAAAGATTGTTTGAAAATAACAAAGAAACACCAGTATTAATATACGAAGACGAATTTGGTTCAGTTGAAAATACAGACTTTGTGTGTGATAATTTATTAAATGAAGCTGAATACCAAGGACGTAAAGTTCAATTGGGTAAAATTATGCAAGGTGACGTTAAAAAATCAAAAGTATATGTGAAAAACGATAAAGGTAAAGTTGTTAAGGTAAACTTTGGTTTTGGTGGTAAATCTGCACATGGTAAAAGAATGGTTATAAAGAAAAATAATCCCGCAAGACGTAAATCATTTAGAGCTCGTATGAATTGTGATAATCCAGGTCCACGTTGGAAACCACGTTATTGGAGTTGTAGAGCATGGTAAAATAAAAACCTCCACTTGGAGGTTTTTTTATTGTCTATTATTTTTCTATATTTGTGTTATGAAGGTCACGAAGAATGGTAATGGTTATATTTTTGAAATATCACTTAACGAAAAAGAAAATCTTTATAAGATTGGACAACTTATACTAAAAAAACAATGTAAGTTTTATTATTTCGCTACCGATAAATTATACTACATTTCAGATGTTAAATTAGAATCATAATAAATAACATCAACACCACACTCACCTAACATCTGTTTAGACATTTCCTGAGACTCTAACCACTTATCTTTGTTTTTAGTGGTACATTCCGATTTACAATATACTGTAGTAATACCTGAGTTAATTATTGCACGTGCACAATCTGCACAAGGTAAACCCGAAGTTAAGTATATTGTTGCACCCTTAAGTGAAACACCTATACGAGCGGCGTTATATACTGCATTCCTTTCCGCGTGTTCAATCCAAAAGTATTTCTGTGGTCTTTCCTGACGTTCAGGTATATCGTCTCTTAAACCACGAGGAAATGAGTTATATCCTGTCGATAGTATTTCTTTATCTGCACCAACAATTACCGCACCAATTTGTGTTGATTTATCTTTTGATTTGAATTTGACTTGTTCTGCAATATTTAAAAAATAATTTTTCCAATTCATATTACAAATATACCAAAAAATTGATAATAAAAAAAGGGACAACTTCGTGTCCCTTTTAATATTACCACAATTCTATTGATTAACGTAAACTATCCATAGAGAATGTTTGTAAACCACTTACATTAATTACACCAAAGTAACGGTTGTTAACCATTTTCTTCGCATAACGAGTCATGATACCTTTGATAGGTGTGAAGTTAAATGGATTGTACATTGTTGGAGTTAATTGTAATGGTACGTATGGTGCGTAGATGTAACCTGCATCCAATAATGACTTACCTTTGTGTCCAATCAAGATTTTTCCTGCTGGGAAGTAAGGGTCACGGAATACTTGGTAACGACCTGCTAATGTACCAACTTTTTCAATACCCATGTTGTATGAGTCTTGCTCAGGACCTGCGTTTGAAACGTGGAAGTACTCTAAATCGTCAAATACTGCAGAAACTTCTGAAGAAATAACAATCCAGTTAGCACCACCTCTCAAAGTAGTCTTGTGGATTTGTGCTGAAATTTGGTTAACTTTAGTAATTAAAGTTTGGTTCCAGTCTTTTTGAGTGTAACCTTGTAAAGTTGCACCACCGTTTCCACCATATTTCCACTCATTGTAATCCCATTTCGCCGTCCAAGCAGCACCTTTACGTAAGTCACGTAAGATTTCACGGTCAACCTCAGCAGCAATTTGCTCAGATAACAATGCAGTTAATTCTGCTTCAGCATCAATATTGTGGAACGCTGAAACGTCTTGAGCTAACTCAGGAGACCAAGAAGCTCTTAATTTTCTTTCAGTTACAGAAACTGTTACAGAGTCTAAATCGAAAGAAACCTCACCGATTGCATCTTCAAATTCTAAACTTGCATAACGACGATAAGATGCTGTAAAGTCAGTACCATCTAAAGATGTTGCACCTGTTACAGAGTAGTTAGAAAAACCTGCAGTAGCTGAATAAGTTTGTAAATCAATATTTAAATAGATTACACCATCTTCATCACAAATGTCTTGAAAGTTAAGACCATTTGCTCCTGTTGATTTTTGACCGTACTCAACAATACCTTTACCGTATTTTTGTGTAACTACGTTAAATGGTAAATATGTTCTACCACTTAAGTTAGCAATACGAGGACAAGTTATTGTCAATGAAGCCAAGAATTCTTCTGTATCCATTTCGTTACCGTCTGGACCCGCTAATTTACCTTGACCTGGTTTAGAGAAACCAGTTAACTTTAAGATAACTGAACTTAATGAAGTTACAGTTGAACCTGTAGTATAAGTTGTTGCATTACCTTCAGCACCCGCTGCGAATTCATGAAGTGATGTACCAGTTAAAGAAATTGTGGTGAAATCACCTTTAGAGTAATCAAACAAACCTTGGTCGTTTGCATCACTGTTCTCGTAGAAACGGTCATAAAGATTAGTTCCTGTGTAACCAGTTGTTGCAGATGCTCCACCAGCACCACCGGGAATACCGTATGGAGAATAGTGTGCTCCTGAATTTCTTTCCTGAATTTTAGGAATGAAGTAAAATAATTTACCGATAGGCAAGTTCATAGCTTGAACTGAAACGATATCGTTCGCTAATAATTTAGAGAATACACGACGGATGATAGGAAATACCACTGTCTCGAATGAACCTGAAGCATCAGATACTGCTGCTTCGTTGATTAAATAAGACGCTTGGTTTTCATATAATTGTGCGATGTTATCTCTTTGGTGACCGTCAAGACCTTCTAAAAAGCCTAAATCGTCCCATTTTTTAAGGGTATCTTCTTTGATAACACGTAGGTGCTTAAGACCGATGTTACCAACCATACCTGATTCTAATAATGCTCCCATTTTTTAGTTTTGTTTTTGGTTTAATTTTTAATTTATTATTTTATTTTTGACATCAAATCCTTCATTCTTTTGAATTGTGGATTTTCGTACGCCTTTGATTCCGCTAACATTTCTTTAGAAGAAGATGTTGTTGGAGTGTTAGAAATTTTATTAGCCACTGTTTCTGTTATTGGGCTTTTTCTATCTAACTCATTTTTTATAGTATTAAAAAGCGCTTTTGATTCGTTCATATTATTGATACCATCAAATCTTTTTAATATGTTTAATTTTTCTTGTTTTGTTGTTGAATGTTCTGTGAACAAACGAGTTGAATAAGCTAAGTTTGCGTTAAAAACGGCAACCTCATTAAGTTTCTCTTTGAATAAAACTAAGGCTTTCTTATATTCACCATTTTGTTTTTTCAATTTTTCTACATCTTCGTTGATTGCTCCTGAACCTGCTTTGTATTTAGTTTTACTATCTAAACCTGCTCTGTTTTGACCACCTTTGTTGCCATGTACATTTGATTTAGTTCTTGCAGCTTCTTCCATTTCCTCTTCGTGAGATGATTCTTCTACCTCTTCTTCTTCTTCGTCTAATTCGATTTCGTAGATAACCTCGTCTTCCATCATATCTTCATCATAAGACATGTCACCACCTTCAGCCATATCATCTTGGTCGAATGACATTTCGTCTTCGGCAATCTCTTCACCCATTTCGTCATCAAGTTTAATGATATAATCATTATCCCCATCACTAAAGTGAACATTATTACCATCTTTTTTTACGATAATACCATCTTCAGGTTTCATTGCTTTGAATACTTTCATTACTTCTTCATCAGAAGCACCTGTCATATCCATTGCATCTTCCTCATCTTCAAAAGGATTTTCATCTTCTTCACTTTCTGAAGAAAACTCATCGTCTTCTCCTTCTTCTGAATCTAAATCTTCACCTTCTTCAGAATCTAATCCTGCGGGCATTTCGTTATCAAGGTTTTCTTCATCATCAGCAACTTCAGCACCTTCTTCATCGGCACCTTCGTCTGACATGTCGTCTGCTTCCTCTTCTTCAGGAGTTGGTTGCTCGGCAACGTCCTCCTCATCTTCCATACTTTCTTTAAGCAAGTCATTTAGTTCTTGTTTCATTGTTGAAGCAAGTATACCCTTTGCATTTTGCTTTACGGCTTCTTCAAGTGTTTGTACTTGAAGTAACGCTTGTTCTAAAATTGATTTTTCAGTCATTTTTTTGTTTTATTATCTTATAAATACTATGGTTTTATTAAAAAATCTGTTTTAATGGGGTCATAAACAAAATAAAATCCATTATTTGGATAAAAATTTATCTAAACCACCCATTAATTTTTTCATTCTGTCACTAAGTTCAGGTTTTTCTTCAATTGACTCCTGATATTGGTCTCTATCTGACGGGTCGTTAAAAACATATGCACCGGGTGTTGATGGTGACGATACCAAGTCAAAACACACTAATTCAAAATCTTCTTGAACTATATTTTGACCTCTTTCAGTTTTCAATGAACCAACACCACGTGATGATATACCTAAAGTTGCACCATTCATGATTAACATAGCTGCTTGGTCACCTTTAGTGGAAACAATACCCATCTTCTTCCAACCCGGAGAAGTGAATAACTTTATCTTACCCATTAATATTTTTCCATCCCAATATGTTTCAAGAATTGAATGGGATACCCTATCTAAATCGATAAGAGACGACGATGGGTGATTTAACTCATTAAGAGCACCACCTTTTTTAATAAGTGTTTGATATTTTTCAACTTCTCTTTTAAGAAGCATTTCAGGATATATTCTCCCGTTCTTATTTGGTGTATCGTATTTCTGTAAAACAGCATAAAGGATTAGGTCTTGTGAAAAGTCCATATCCCTCATTTCTGATATAATTTTTTTATTATCGTCAGGGGATACATGGCCTGCATCGTATTCGATAAGAATACCTCTCCCCGTTTCGTTCGGACCTAAAATCTTCATTTATAGTTTTTACTATAAATACATCGATAAATAAGTTATTTCTTTGTTTTGTGAAAATTGTATAAATTTTTGTTAGTTAAACTATCATCAATTATACCTGAAATTAGTTTTTTAATAACGTTTTTTATTTCTTTTGTTTTAATATCAAATTGGATTTCAGCAAAAAGAGTAATCTCCAAGTTCATGAAAGACCTTTTTTCAATTTTAATTCCCTTAGTTCTTATATCCAAATCAACAATACATTGGGGTTTAAACAAAGGATTTCTTAATTCATAAATTGAGTCTTTTATTTTTCTTCTTGTTTTAAAAATTGATGAATCGAAATCATCAGTTTCATTTTCGGGTTGAACCCAAGAATTTAATTTTAAGTAGATTGTTTTTAAATTTTTGTAATCAACGGTACCATAACCTATTTTTACATTATTGTATTCCCCTAATGGGATATACTTACCTATTTTCATTAATTGTTCATTTTCTTATATATTTTATGGTGTTTTTAAAATATAAACAAAAAAAATTAAAAAAAGAAAAATAATATTTATATTTGTAATATAAACTAACTTATATATGTTAATAATTGATTTAAGTAAAGAAAAAAGTATTGAGAGTGCTTTGAGGACTTTTAAAAGTAAAGTGATAAAAACTAAACTTGTACAAAAATTAAGAGAGAGAGAGCAATTTACAAAACCCTCAGTTACCAAAAGAAAACAGAAATTGAAAGCTGTTTATCTACAGAAAAAAAATGGTCTTGATTAAACAAGACCATTTTTTAATTGTACTAATCTGTAATAATTAAATTTTGATGATTTCATTTCATTAACCTCGTCTTTTACCTTGGTTAACTTACCTGTTAAATCACCATCTTTAGATTCACTTAGGATACTTCCCACTTGACCTAAAATAGATTCTTTTAAATCGCTTATTTTAACTTCAAGGTCTTCATCGGTTAAAGATAAGATACCTTGTAATTCTTTTTTCTGCGATTCGTTTAATGAATGATTATATAATACATTGAAATTGTTTGCTAAAACTGCATATAGAAGATTTTCGTTTTCTACTAATTGTGCATCTTCTTTTTTAATTATTTCTTTTTTTGTTGTTAAATGTTCTACTAATTTTTTCTTTGCAATAATTTTTTTGTCAACATTACTTAAATTTTCTGATTGAACTAATAAGTCTAAATTCGAATATAATTCGTTCTCGTTAATTTCTACGTCTTTTAATTTTGTATTTAAATTCTTACTAAAACTTGCGATTTTGTCCGACTTGTCTTTTAAGACCGATTGTATTTCTTCTACATACAGTTTAGCAATTTCTTTATCATCGAAGTATTTGTTTTCGATTTCTTCATAAAACAAATACATTTCTTTGAAATCTTTGTTTTCTTTAATTGTATTCAAGATATCCTTTACTTCATTCTTATTTTTATTTGAATAAGATTCTGTAAGTTTCTTTAATATCTTGCTTTTTAATACTCCAAATTTGTTCATCTTTAGTCGTTTAATATGTCTGTTATTTTAGTTTCTATTTCATAAATATTCTGTTGTGCTTTATTCATATCAAATAAGATATTAAAATCTTCTTTTTCTTCACCCAACATACCCAATATTTTTGATTTTCTTGATGTAGATTCACTTAATGGCTCCGCTCCGGCTGCCGGTGCTTCTGCAGGTGCGGCTCCACCGCCACCCATATCCATTCCCATTCCACCTTCGGCACCTTCAGCGCCCGCAGCTCCTGCTTCAACTTT
>Ga0209296_1002288_pt1 | contig 13854 bp, 20 predicted proteins | sample S_130206_EF_Meta_FD_187319 | JGI IMG/M metagenome (GOLD analysis project Ga0209296, IMG submission 187319) | Freshwater microbial communities from Lake Simoncouche, Canada to study carbon cycling - S_130206_EF_MetaG (SPAdes) (version 2) | ecosystem: Environmental > Aquatic > Freshwater > Lake ...
CCAGCCTCAATACGACCCTCAACGTAATTCTTGATAGCGAGATAAGTAGAATCGCTATAGTTGTGGCCTTCACTGATATTGCAACCACAATCGTCGTCGCAATCGTTTTCATCATCAATATCGATTTGTTTATCGGTATTGTAATATGGTTCATTGAGCGGAGCTTCAGTTTCCTTAACACGCTCGAAAGGAACTTCACCAATGACCTTATACTTAGAAACACGAAGCTTCTGGAAGTTGCAATCAGTAGGCACACTAACCGCATCAGAAGGATTAAATTCAACCATCATTAGATGGCCGTCATTACCAGCCCAATCCTTTGCATAATCATAGCTACCAATGTGTAGACCATGAGAACAATGATTGTCCTTATTGTCATCGACACTATTACGAGCCACTTCAATGGTTTCGCCAATCTTATTAAGAATGCGACCATTTGCATCTACAGCACCAGTAATGACAATCGTATTCTTATTGCCATGCTTTGAATAAAAATCGGTATCGACACCTTTATATCCAATAATATTGCCAGTCTCAGTCAATGGCAAGCTCTTGTAAGAAAGAAAAGTGTACAACTGATCGACACTGTTCTTGCTAGGATTAAACATAAGCTTCTCAATAAAATTGAGAATAGGTTGAGCGTCCTTAGCTCCTGAGCGCAAAAACTCAAGCAGCTTATCAATTACAAAACCCTTAAGTTCGTAATTACCGTAATAAACCTTTTCAGCGACAACCTTGATGCTGCCGTGAGAAAAGTCTTCGATCTGCTTCTTGATATCAAGAAAGCGACCAATACTGTCGTATTCTGCATTAAGCAGAGCGTTCTTCAATCCGGTATAATTGGGATTATCCGTATTCACCGTGTACGGTTGACCTTCCCAAATGACCGTGATTGCGTTGCTGGTGACAATGTAAGCTGGCTTGTTCATAATATTTTTTACACCTTAACCGTTCAACTATGCTAACTCAGATTTTCGAAAAGTCAACCGAATTCTGCTGGTTGATGGAGGAAATATACTCCTTAAATTTTACTTCATTTTTGTTGCGATCAGAATGATAAAGATCGCGGTGAACTTCAAGCATGGGATAATTTTTATAAATTTCTTCAGCAGCTTGATTTAAATATTTTCCGCAGATAGAAACTGGAGTTTCCTTGTCATGGAACATATTAATTTTAAGATTCTCCAATACATGCCGCCATTTTTTAATAAAATTAGCGAATTCAAGCATATTTGCTTTCTCAAGAAGTTCTGAACAAAATTTTAGTTTGTAATCGTATTTTTGATAAGTGATAACGTCTCCAACCATAGAAACGAAAGTCATAATATTATACGCATCATCAGTCTTGCAGGAAATGTATTCAAGAATCAACGACTTAACTTCATCAGCGCAACTATTCCATTTGTCTTGGACATACTTAATAACATCAACGAAATCGGCGCGATTTTTAAATTTAACAGTTGCGGCTACATTATTAGACACAGCATAAACATTAACATTGAATAGTTTTCCTATTTCATTAACAAAATAACTATTGAGTTTATTTTTTTCTTGACAAAAATGCGAATACTGATTGATAAGCTTACCGTTAGAAATAGGAAAATAAAGTTTAACAACAGATGCGTCGTTTATCTCTTGAGAGTAAGAATTTGAAGAATGAAGAATACAGCCATCAACCTTGTAAAAATAACTAGGCGTATACGAACTAGTAGAAGCTTTCTTATTAGAAGGAAGCTTTACTGGAGTTAATTCACTAAGATTGCAATAACCAGACTTAACAAGATCAAATCGATTAATCTCTTTGAATTTATCAACGCCATTGATAGTAGCGGAACTAACGATTGATTCATCGTGAGAAATAACGATTATGGTTTTATATTTTTTAGCTAATTCATAAACGCGAGGAACAACTTTAGCATTATCCGGTAAATCATTAAATACGATATAAGTGTCTTTATTATTACTGACTGTATAGCATTTACTAATAATTATGCGATCACCAACTGAAGTATAAATTTTAGCATAAACAGGGATTCTAGTAGCCCTACCATTTTCTTCGTAACTGCCACGATTAAAATTGTAAGTGTCAATTTTATACCCTTTAAATACAAAAACATCCTGCGCGTTAAGATTATCAAAAACGTTTCTAGGAAAAGTGTTTTTAATATCAAAATAATAACTCATAGCATCACGCAAACAATCGAATTGCGCGAGCTTGTTCTTGATTGAGTCAGTGAATTCTTTGCAGAAAGCTTGATAACGAGACTTTAAATAAGTTTTAGTAGTCTTGTTATACTCAAGCGACTCGCGTGAGTGATGTAGCGAAACAGATCCAATATCAGCAATAAAAACAAGCTTACTAAGATATCTAGCCCATGCGTAATCCTCGCCAATCTTAAAATCAACAAGTTCAACATTGATAGGATAATAAATACCACCCATCACGATACCTTGTTCGCCAACTGAATAACTATTATAACTACTATTACATTTACGAATCTGCCAATCATTACCAGAAGCAACAATCTCAGGCTTGACAATATGATATTGAATATTGAGGAACGTAGGAAGAACCTCAAAATTAGTAAAGAATGAAGCAATCTCTTCATTGAATTTATTTATATCAGACTTCGCGACTCCGACAGAAATACAAATACCGTTATCTTCTGAAGTAGGTTCAGAAAATATTTCATCGATCTTAGTGTCATTCTGTTCAGAAATATAAAGACTATAGACAGATTTAGTGCCTTTATAATAAGAAGTAACAGCAAAACTATCTTTGTAAGAAAGAGGCGCGAATCTACCAATGCCATAAGCTCCAATTTTTGTATTGGAATCTCGCTTAGTAGACTTGCCAAACTTGCTATATAGATTAAAAATCTGATCGCGACTCAAACCGGGACCAAAATCACGAACAGAAAAAGTCTGATCAAAAGAGGTTGGCGATTTAATCTCAATGCGTTCGGGCGACAATCCAACTTCTTGATTAGCGTCAACTGCATTAGCGTAAGGTTCGCGAATTGTAGCAAGAATTGTATTCGAATAATTATTCCGAAGAAGTGAGGAAATATACCTCATATCTTCAGGATCAATCGTACAGTTTACGGTGGGGAAATCGTGCGAAGTAGCAACGGCCCTATCAGCAACATTCAGTTTCATACGCGAAGACCTTAGACGATTTCTTGAAGCCTGTCAATGGGTATTTTGTCGGATTTCGAAAGATTTTCGTGCGCCCAAAGTGGTTGTAAATTTTTATAATTAAAACATTTTAAACAGTTTTCTTTTTTCGATAGGTCAAAAGCCGCGCATGGAATTATGTGATCGATGTGCCATTCGCCATGATTTTGCCAAGTCATACCTTCTTTGAATTGATTTTGTAAATGAGTTTTTAATTGATCAACGCTACAACCTAATAATTCTATAGTAGAATCTTTCTTTTTGTATGTACCTGCTAGATGATATTTTAAAGCTTGCCTTATTCTTTCACTAATAGTAATTTTTAATTTATATAATGGATCATTCTTTTTTCTATTATTTTTTGAATCGTTATATTTAGATCTATTATTCTTTTTGTATTTTGAGTTTTGTTCAATTATCCTTTCCGCATTTAAATTGTAATGCTGTCTTTTTTGAGCGTTAATTTTTTCTCTATTAGTTTTCCTGTATTTATCTCTTTTTTCTTTGATGCGCTCAAGATTAGAAAAATAATATTTTTGTTTCTCCTTATTTAGACAGTTGTTGCAGATTTTTCTGTCTTTTCTAAATCCTATTAAATCTTCTGTAGTGTTACATATTTTACATATTTTCATAAAAATCCCCTTTCCGACACTACTCGAAAAAGGGACGATGCGTAAACGCACCTATTTAGCGATTGCCGCTAAAAATTGATTTTTCATCCTCCGATTTCTCGGGTAGTGTAGGATCTATTATATAATACACTATTTATTGATTTATTCCAAATCGTCAAGGGGTTTTTCAAAAAAATCATCAAGGTATACACTACTTAATTCAAGATAAAAAATAACTGATTTTTCATCTTCAAACATTCTTACTGCATTGGAAATGCTTTTGGCGCATTTATAAAATATATCACTGCTATATTTATCTACGCTTTCTTCATTGGGGACTAACGCTCGTATAACATCTAACACTAAAACGCGCAAATAAAAATCAGAATTGTTTTGTATCTGGTTGTAGAATTTTTTATCTACAATTACTGCAAATTTATGAGTCATAAAATTGGAGCGAGTAGGTTGAATCGAACATCCATGTCGAATTTGGAAAAATCGCGCTTTACCATTAAGCTATACTCGCTTTAAAATTACGGATTTATTACTTTTTCTAAATCACAAACTGGCTTTAGCCTTAGTAAAGCTTTACCGCCTTGTTTATCGTCATGTTGAATAGCAAAACATTGTATAAAAACAAATTCATTAATAAATCTTATGTCTATTAATTGTACACTATGTTGTTTGCCGTCTTCAGTTTTAAGAATAGCAAGCGGCGGTGAATTGATATCAATATCCTTATACAAAGAATCCAAATGAACTTCTTGCCCAACATAGTTTTCCAAGAATTTACCACCAGCATTGCTGCCGTCTATGTTGAGAATGAACTTCATACTTCGATATCTATAATTTCGTTCTTGGGATTATTAAGAACTTGCTTAAGGATTTCAATAATAAGCAAGTCTTGTTGAGCTTGAGGCTTAAAATCAGCTTCATTTTTAAAGATATCCTTCAATGCTTCAAGATCATTATCTCCGATCTTAATTGTTACATTTTTCATGTATTAATAATATATATAAGATATGACTTTTCAATTGACAGTTTATTCGTTTAATAAATTATGGACTGTACCTGCGGTCCATTTTCTACCTGTTCTGGTGGGTATATTTTCATTATTTAAATAGTCAGCTTTGCTTTGAAGAGTTTTGAAGCCATTGTTTTTTAAATATGTTGTGATAGGTGACATTTTGATTCGAAATTCTTTTTTTGCTTTGCTTGCGCCATCATTCATTAACTTCACCGACAATTTAAAATTTGGATTGCCAAGTTTTACGCCGCGTTGTTTTGCTTTTTGTAAGGCTCGTTTGGTCAGATTAGATAGAGAGATGTTTCTGAGTTTTACGTCATGTACTTTGTCGTGACATGGTTGACAAAGCGGTATGGTATTTTTACCGCCTAGTGATTGTGGAATTACATGATGATTTACTATATTAGATATAGAATTACATTCGAAACATTTTGCTGAATCAAACGAGACAAGTAACATTTTTCAATTATGAAGACGCTTGATTAGATGAATAAAAGCTTTATCTTTACCTTTCACTTCGATCTCCCAAGTAACATCAAGACCCATATCAGGAGGAGCGGTAGTTAGGTTCTTGGCGTGATTCCTTTTTGTACCGGCTTCAGCTTCAGACCAATGAAATACTGGAGAAACGCTCCAAGTCTGAAAGAATTTCATAAAGTTATTTTTGAATGGAACCGCAGAACCATCTGGTAAAATACTTGGATTAGCAGTGTCATGTAGATTATCGTAAGTCAATGGAAAATAAAAGCCATAAACTTGTTTCATATAATTATGAAAATAATCATGAAGATTAGTGCAATTCCAAAACCCTTTATCTTCGTTTTCCAAAACCAAACGATTTCGAACTCCCATGTCACAACGAAAAAAGTTACGAACAAATTTGTCTACAAACTTTTCGGCAGATTCAAAATTAGACAAGCTAGGATGAATATTGATAGGGCATTCGTGAGTTTGCGGTATTTTCATTTGATCCAACAACCAAGCATGAAAATTAAGTTCTGCTATAGATTTATTGCAAACATCATCAGAGTCAGAACCAAGAACCACGAACTGATCAGGATGAATTGACATCGTAATATTTAGTTCGCGAGATACACGGCCAATCTCCATCAACTTTTGCTCAAGAATACCCCAGTAAGGAAGCAATTCAACTTGAATCTTAAGAGTAGGATCAGTAACTAAGGGAAATAGTTTGCAAGACAAACGATAATGTTTAATGCCTACTTCTTTACAATGCTTCAGTGTTTCAATCGTAACCGTAAGATTATGAGAGATGCGGCGAGAAAGTTCAGCAATAGATTCGTCGCGATTCTTTTTAAGGAATTGAGTACGAGTCATAGTTTTGAACGCCAATTCGGGATTTTTATCTCGCAAAAGCTCAGAGATGCAAACGAGTCCATATTTCATCTTGATCACGATATCAGATTTTCGAAAGATGTCAAGGCACAAAAAAGCCCCCATTTCTGGGGGCTTCGCTCATTCACATTGGAACGCCATCATCATCTTCAGCAGCAGCCGCTGGTTGCGGTACTCGCTTCGGCGGTGCAGTCTTTGCCTTTGCTGGTGCTGTAGCAGCTTCGCCGTTCTCTTGCTCATTAGACAGATAAATAATAAAGTCTGGCGACTTCTCATTACTCTTAGTCTTGTTACTGAACATGATTACTCGCTGCTTCACCTTGTTTCCTAGCTCATCGGAAATGACGTAGCCGGTACAAAACGAACTCTTTCCATTGGCGGCTGCTTTCTTCCAAAGCGCACCAACTTCACGATTCTTCCAATCTGATTGCTTATCTGTGGTATTACTCATATTTTTTATTGTGATGTATAACTAAAACTAACGAAGTGAATATTATTATTAATAGTAGCACTAATTTTTATCTTCATGTTAGCAATTATTTACGCGAACTCACTTTAGCAGATTTTTTGAGGCTGTCAAGAGGTGATTTCAAAAATTATCGAGATCTCCCAACATTTTCACTTCTAAAGTTATTCTGTTTTTTAATGCGATCAATTGTTTCAAATATTTTAATCTGCTTTTTTCTGTTTTTGCTCTCGTTGTTTTTAAAATAACCTTGTCAACCTCTTTATTAAAAAATGCAGCGGAATCTTCAACTATTTTTTTATGGTTTGACATATAGAGCTTGTAAAAAATCTTGGTCTTTTTTGACCCAATGCAAGATTTTTTCGATACTCTTATTATTCAATTGGATGTTGTTTATTCCATAAAATTTAAATATTTCTTGGTACTTTAAATCAGGTTCTTGAACCGAGCCTTTTATATATTGTTGAATGAAATAAACATTTTTTATTTTTGAAGCCGCAATAGTTTTGGCGCAATGAACACACGGGCTGTAAACCATACAAGCGTAGTGCGGTTGACGAGATGCATATAGTATAGCATTGATTTCGGCATGATTAATTAAACAAGATTTAGTTTCACGATCTTTAAAAACATCTTCTTTTGGTAAAAAACCGGGACCGAATCCGTTAAAACCAGTAGACACTGTTCGCCATTCTTGGTCGAATAGCGCAACGCCTACTTGTGTGTGAGGATCTTCAGATCGCGATCTTGCAGAAAGAGCGATATAACATCCATATTCTGGTTTACTTAATCTTGGGTTATTCGGATTGAAACTCATAATACATTAATTCACTATCCCCTGCGGTCCACTTGTGAGCAAGACCTTCACAGGAAAATTCTTTTGAAAACGGTTTCCATGTTTTCGCTTCTGGAGGCAGTTTATTAGATATCCACGCTCCACTGTCTCTAAAAATTATTCTATTATTTGGTTGAGCAAACATCTGTCCGCCTTCGCCCCAAAAAATATGAGCGCATTTGTGTCCAGCAGATATTTCAGAATAGCCTAGATTATAATTTTCTCCATTGCACCAATCAATGGTAAACAGATATTTTCCAACATGCATTTTCTTATCTTTAAGAAAAATATATGCACTGCTATTTTTTAAATATTCAAACTTTTGAATTGTAAAATAATAACTAAAACTATCCCATAACTGCAACCAGTCTAACTCATATTTGGTGATGGGTTGTTCACTATTGGAGAGATAATGAATAGGCACTCTGGCAAATTGTGCGCCATATTCACTCATGACATTAAACATCAAACAGCGTCGAGGTATAGAAACTATAGAAAATATTTCTACAGGAATGTATTTCCCAGTTGTTCTTGGTGCGCTGTCAGTAAGAAAAGAGGTATCTAAGTATCCTAACTGAGTTGGTATATTTGTCGATAGATAGCTCATTATTCGCCTTTTTTAAACGACTCCATGAGATCATGCACGGATTTTAGCATCGTGTCAAGAGTGGCAATGCGATTGGCGTAAAGATTTTCGGTTTTTATCTGTTCTTCTTTAATTAGTTTTTCTAATTCTTTTATTTTTTTATAAGTGTTAATTGGTTTTGTCCTTTCGAATTCAGAGATATTCATAATTAAATTATTAAAATTTTATTGATTTATTATTATAGTGCTGTGTATTTCTAAATCGGTTTTATAAACTTTTTCAAATATATTATTTACTTTTAAAGTTAAAGGAAATTTTGAAAAATCAAAACCATCTACAATAGAGTATATCCAATTTCGATATCCTACTTCGTGATGAATATGTTGAGTTTTATTATCAAAAGTAATATAGTAATCGTTTATATCTATATTTTTATTCATTGTATTCCAAGTTATGATAATTAATTCACCAGTAACTTGTTCATTTTTAAGAATTTTTGTTAATGCTCTTTTTACGCCAAATCCATTTGGTGGAGAAAAATTTATATCACTGTCTATAATATTGACCGATGAATTTGGTACTATTTTTTTGAGAAAATCCGATTCATCTATAAACTCCATTTCAGAAAAACTATCTTTAAAAGTCAAATAAGAAAAACGTTCTGCAATTTCAAATTTTTTATTTTTATTTTTATTGAAAATAAAATTTTGATAATCAGTTTCATTATAAATTTTAGGAAATTTTTCATTCCAAAAATTTAAATCTACCATCCAAAAATGATATGGCAATTCTGGCTCGCCATGTATGTTTGAATTATTAACAATAAAAAAAGCTTTTTTATTATTATTTATAAAATCATATATAAGATCTTTAATAGTAGTGAAATCATCGTCGTGTATTAAAAAATCCCATTCAATTCTAATAAATTTATTGAACCCTTGTTTAACAACAAAATCACAAGATTTTGTTAAATTACATAAAACAGACAATCCATGTTTTTGTTTTGAAAAGTAATAATTTTGCCATTTAAAATTTTCATTTTCTATCCAATAGTTAGAAGATGGATAAATTTCATATTCATATTCAAATAAAATATTTTTTTTATCATAAATAAAATAGTCCACTTGATTTTGAATATCAATTGAAATAGAGCTATTAGAAATTAAAAGAATAGGCAAATCAATTTGTTTTATCTTTTTTAAAACTTTTTCAAAAACTTCTATTTTAACTTGAGAATCTAAAAATGCATCTACTATTATTATCGCTTTGTTCATGGTTTCTTATAAATAAAATACTTTCGCCATTCTTCTCTATTGTTTACTGGTTTATTGGGTAGTATGGGGATGGGCATTGGAACAGACTTGATATCGCGATTCTTATTATCGAAGAATGGATATAAGTCCTTCTTTATTTGATTACACCGCGCACAGGTAAGTGTGATGTTTTCTATTTCTTTGGTTCCCCCTTTTGAGCGAGGAAAAATATGTTCCACAGTCATATCTTTTTTATCAAATTGATCGTAACAAATTTGACAAGTATAATCAAAAATAATGCATAATTTTTGAAGACTTAATGTACGAGGTAATCTTTTTCTTTTTGAATAAAAAGAAGCTTTGATAACAGCGGTAGTGGGTAAAAACCAAATTCTATCTTTAGAAGTTAAGAAAGGTTGATCTTCGTGAAAATCAATTCCTTGATTAGAAATCCATTGCAGATTATTATCTATTAGATTCTCGCTTGCATCGAAGCATTTGATATTGTTTTTTATTAAATGCAAGAATGTAGCCCTACCCGTTAAAAAGGTGTAGGGCATAAACGAAGAATCTAAAAGTAAAGTGGTTATTTGATTAGAATAACTTGACATACTATGAAAATAACAGAAAAATCAGAATTGTCAACACAAAAAAACCGCTAACTTTCGTTAACGGTATATTTGACTAAATATCGTTCACTATTAGAAGTTCCAGCGTACTCCTGCAACAGCGACTACATCACCGCTGAACTCTTGGCTTGCGAAGTTGTACTTGGAAGACTGAAAATTATTGTCGTAGTATCCAACTTCAGCATAAGGTTGAAGGTGATTAAAGAAGGTGCGAGAAACACCAATCTTGGCTGCTACGGCATCATAATCAGTGAACTTACCATATTCGACAGCAGGAGTAACGGTGAACCAGCCGAACACATCGGTTGGGCGTTCAACACCAACGGTATAACCTGATTGCTCAAGGTTAAAGTCGTGTGAACCGCGAAGATAAGGAGTTAGATACGGATTTACCAAAGCAATCTTTGGAGCGATTTCAGTAGAATTGCGACCTCCAAGAATTGAACTTTGATGGCGAAGTACTTGCAAATCACCGCGAAGCGAGAACTTTTCGGTAATCTTCAGAGCCTTGCCAACACCCACCTTCCAATGAGACTCGTCGATGTTATTAGAATTAGGAAGAACGATACCACCGACATAAGCATCTACACCAAAATAGGTCTTTCCGATATCAAAACCAGCAAATGCTGATCCGCTAGTCTTGGCTAGACCATTGACGATGTAGTGGTTGTTGTAACCAGCGTTAATGCTGGCATTGAGTGTTGAATTCGTATCCGCAGCAAAAGCTGCGACTGAGGCTAGAATCGATACGATGAATAACTTAAATGACTTAATCATAGGCGTAAGATTTTACGCTATTTTAGAGAGAAGTCAAGAAATTTTTTTGATTAAGCCCCTTTTATCTTGTTCATTAAATAATTAGCTCCAATTGAAACTGCTGCAACTATTCCTGCTAAATAATATTTAAAATACTCAAGACCAGCCACTCTACTTTCTAAGTTTTTGTGGCTTTTTTTAATATCGTCTATATTGTCAGATATAGTATCTAATTTCTGCTCCATTCTTGAGAGAACGGCATCATAGCTATTGTTATTGTAATCGTCTGACATACCGTTTTTTACACTAGAAATTCAACATTGGGAGCGTCATTTTTTTTATATTATTTTATCCATTTTTGCTCTTTAAGTATATCGTCTACAAGGTCTTTTTCTGGTTTATCCATTTCTTTATCTAATTGATTAAGTATATTTTGTACAGTAAAATTTTTATATGGATTTCTAGTTGCGTCCACCTTAAATTCTTGAATAACATCTATAATTTTTACAAGAGGAGATTTGTATTGATCTACTTTAGATTTAGTTGAAAAGCCGCACATTTCAAAAGCTTTAGGCGTTAAAGTTTTAACTGCGGCTATTAATACAGATCCAAATATATTAAATATAGAAAAAGCTGCGGCAGCAATAGGATTAATTGCAGCTAATATACGAAGAATAGTAAAAATTACAACAAAGATAATTATCGCAGTCAAAGCACTAAAAAAGAACTTTTTCAATCCCCAAAATACAGCATTCAAACCAAACATTCCGCTCATTGTATCTAGTACGGCTTTATTTTGATCCGCTTCTTTAGCGACTTCTTTAGCTTTGTCTGTTAATTGCCAAAGTTGATCATCGTATTGTTCACTTAAATCTACTTTTTCTTTTTGTAATTTATTAATTAATTCGTCTCTTTTCGCAAGCATCTCTTGCCCTTTTTTACGTTCTTCTTCTACTGCGGAATTTAATAAATCGACTGTGGCTTTGATTCTATTTATTTCATCAATGTGAGGAGAGCCGACAATAGAAACGACTCTTTCATTTAAAGACTTTGCTGTGTCTACTTGAATTGGTGGGTTAGTTACTTGATTAAGAGAATATTGAATGCCTTGAGCTAAAGTAGAAGTTTGTATTTTTTTACCTTTATCATTCTTTTCTATCTCTACTATAGTAGCGTCTACTTTTTTTTCTTCTTTAGTTATTATTTTTTGATTGTCATCTATTTGTTTAGAAGGTTTAACAGTAGAAAAACATCCAGTTAATAAAAAAACCAATATAATAAATATTGGTAGTTTGGCAGTCATATCTATGATTACACAGATAATGATAAAAAGAAAATATAAAAATTATCTGTTAACTTCTTCCCAATCTATAGAAGCAAAAATAGTTTCATTACCAGTCGCAGCGGTAACAACAAGTGTTAATTCATTTGGAGTTGAAGTTAGACCGTTTCTTTCTAGTTGAAACTTAAAAACGGCTTCTCTGAGAACATCAATTGATGGAGAACCTTGATTTGATGAATTTAAAAATCCACTTGCAAGTATTCTTCCTCCGCTAAAAGAGGTTCCAGTGATATTATATTCAACTGCGCTATCGCTTCCAGCACTGACCCAAGTTCCTGCTGATGTTGTTCCGGCTACTATTATTCGCCAATTGTAATTAATACCATTAGCAGTTCCCATCATAGAAAATGCAGTTGGAATCACAATTGCATCTAAAAAAGCACTTTTTAATCTTATACTAATTATTGGATAATAAGTTCCAGCGGTAGTCAAAGCTCTTGGAGAGGTGATCGGTATATTTATTGATTGTTGCAATCCATTGAGTTCAAAACCGCCTTCAGAAATAACAGTAGAGCAAATTTGTTTTAATGTGCTATTACCAGAAGTTGCGGCAGTGTTTTTAATTTCATAACGAAGCGGCAAAGATGCTGATGTGATATACGTTGAGGTTATTAAATTTGCATGATAAAATATATGACATAAAACAAACTGACCATTTATAACAAATCCTGTTCTAACAGAACCTACACCCAACCATTCAATATCCATCCATAAAATCTGAGCTTTAGAAATGTCTAAAGTTAAGCCAGAAGGCCCGCTTCCATCTAACTTGTCGTTGCTCCAAGAAGATTGTGCTATTCTAGTATCTACTAAAACGCCGCTTACAGAACTTCTTTTAACTATATATAAAACAGAATTGGCGAGTTCAATATATATTCCATTATTAGCACCATAATATCCAACTCTTTGACGAAGACCAGTTTTTGCTGATTGCATTACAAAGGTATTCATTACTAATAATGATTTTCCCGGTTGATAAGCAAACACTTTTACAGTTTCTCTAACTACTTCGGAATTAATAGTATTATCAACTTCTAAATCAACTAGACCTTCATTAGCGTCGAATGTCGCTGATGCTGTTCCTGTAGTTGCTGTACTCCAAAGATTATTATCTTTAAATCTATGAGAGCTATCAAATAAAGTAAAAGGATTAGAAACTCTTTGGCGACCAAAAGCATCGTTAGATGGATTGGTGACTGAGTTTCCTCCATAAAAATCACTATCCTTGAATGGTCTATAATACTCTTTTTGAGTATCGTAAATCAAATTAGTATTTACATTCTGAGGAAACTGAGCGGCGAACAATTGGGCCATAAAATTATTTACACTTGCTTTTTTCTATACACGGAGTTTTCTTTTGTTATTTTCATTTTTAAAAGATGGTCAGAATCGCCAATTTTAACATATTGATCGTCGTACAGTAATATATAATCATCTTTTTTAAACAACTCGCCTATTTTAACTAGGCTGTATTTTTTAATATCTTTGTCAGTTAAAGTAAAAACATTAACCGCTCTATGTATATTTGAAACATTATCGTTCACTATTGGAGCCTTTTTTAATTTTCTTTATATTCTTACGTCCCCAATTGATTGAATCGTGATTTTCTTTATATTGTTTGCTAAAACAATTCCTTGGTTTATCGCCTTTACCAGCACTCATAATTTTTTATTTATATAATTCTTACGCTATAAAATGGTTGTCCGAACAGGATTTGAACCTATACAAAAAGAGTCAAAGTCTTTTGTGCTACCGTTACACCATCGGACAATTTAAATTGGCGGTGAGAGAAGGATTTGAACCTTCGGTACTCTTT
>Ga0209296_1002292_pt1 | contig 13835 bp, 14 predicted proteins | sample S_130206_EF_Meta_FD_187319 | JGI IMG/M metagenome (GOLD analysis project Ga0209296, IMG submission 187319) | Freshwater microbial communities from Lake Simoncouche, Canada to study carbon cycling - S_130206_EF_MetaG (SPAdes) (version 2) | ecosystem: Environmental > Aquatic > Freshwater > Lake ...
CCGGCGTCGTTCCAGTACACCATGTCCGCCGCCCGGCGCATCGCCCAGGCCGCGCTCGTGCCCCACGGCATGACTTGGACCGACGCCATGAGCCCAAGCCGCACCCTGCCCTACACAGCCGCGCGCGCCGCCGTCTACAAGGCGCTCCGCAAACATGGGTGGTCGCTCATGAAGATTGCGATCTTCTGCGGACGCGACCACACCACCGTCATGAACGCCCTACACCCAAGAAAGGACCGAAAGAAATGAGCATCACAGACCAGATCCTATCCGACCGCGAACAGACCCACGGGCTATTCCGTGAAGTTGCGGGCTACTCGCAAGCCATCAAGCAACTCATGCGGACGTCGCGCAATTGGAACAGGCTTGACGTCGCGCAAGCGCAGGCGCTGGAAGTGGTCGCCGACAAGGTGGCGCGCATCCTGTGCGGCGACCCTAGCTTTACCGACCACTGGCAAGACGGCGCGGGCTACTTCGAACTGGTGCTGCGCGACTTGGCGCAGGCGCAGGCGCCCGCCACCATGCCCCGCGCGACCATGCCCGACCGGCCAGACGATGAGCCGCTGGACGCGCCTGCGTTCCTGACGGAGGGCCGGGGATGATCCTGCAGCTAAACCCGACCATGCCGCTGACAACCCCGCTAGGGCGGGCGCTGGCGCACTTCCTGATCGACAACGGCGACGAACACCACCTGCTGTGGGTGTGCATTCAGGACGACACTGGCGAAATCTGGGTATGGCCTAACACTGACGTGCGCGGGCGCAACAACCCGACAATGGGGAGAAAGTTAAATGAGCGATGATCTTGTGAGGCGGCTTCGCCGTGCAGACACCTGTATCTTCCCAACAGAACGGGATCGTTGTCACTGTGGTGAAGCCGCAGATCGTATCTTGAAGCTAGAGGCGGCGCTGCGGAAGATAGCGGAGATGGGCCACTGGGACGACGACAGCACGCGCATCGCTCGCAAAGCACTGGGGGTGAAAGATGACTGATGATCTTGTGAAGCGGCTTCGCCGTGCAGACACTTGCATCTTCCCAACAGAACGGGACGCAGAATAATCCTTTACGCCATCGCGCTGGCGTGCGATGGTCCACCGTCAACAAGGGGAGCCTGACATGTTTAAGATCGGTATCAACGAACACGATGAAGTTGCGTATGTAAAGATCCAGATCGCGGCCAAGGCGATCCATGAAGCGGCGCTGCTGGCCTACTACTGCGAGGGCCGCAAGAAACAAACATTCCATGATGAGATGGAACGCGAGATTGAAGAACTGCTGATCTTGCTGGGCGTTGACGACCGCGCGACCGCCTGCGCCATTAACGACACCGTTGAAACGTTGGAGTATCGCATCGAGAACTTGCGCGCTAATCTGCGCGTGATCGAGGATCTGCCACCGCGCGAGATTGAAGACGCATGGCCTGCGGCAACGCACGCGCTGCGCGAAGATGATGAACATGCGGCCCGTGCCGCTAAACAGATCCGGTGAAGACCGGATCGCTGGGGCGTCCGCCCCGGCGTAGATTGTGAGGTGTCTAGTAGCCTAGTCCTAGTGTTTGTTCGAAACGCAACTTGCCCCCGGTCGCTAACGCGCCGGGGGTCTTTCGTATCAGGGTTTCTTGCCGGGGAAGTCGCGCACGTTGCCTTCCGCGCTGGCAGCGGGCTCTAGCAGGTTCCGCAGATAGCTTTTGGTCTGCGACCGTGCCAATTCAGGCGCAGCGTAGATGTGGCGCTTACTAGAATGCTCGAACGATCCAATGCGCCCCATATCCACCCATCCGGCTTCTTTGAGGGCGTGCAGCAACGCTGCCTGCGGAATCTTGACGCCGCCAGGCGCGTTGACCGTTAAGAACTGGCACAGCTTGAAGAACGGCGTAGAAACAACGCCCTTCGAAAACTCGCCGACCTTGGCGCGGATTTGATCCAAGATAAACGATTCTGCGATGCTCATGCCTGACTCAATAAGGTTTTCCTTAAACTCGGTCCACATGGGCGGCGCAGACGGATTGAAGGCGCTCACGTCGCGGTCAGCCAGCCAGCGGGCGATGGTCTCGAACCCGCCATGCTTGTACCAAGTCCACAGGCTCCGCGCGGCGCTGGCGTCCATACGCCCGGCGGCGCTCCAGATGCAGAACCAGCGGCGGTCGCCCGAACTAATCGAGATCGGGACAGGATCGTTCGTGAACGCCAGCACCATCATGCGGTTCACCATGTCGTAGGGGTGCAGGCCCTTGCGGTTGATCGGCAGCGTCTCAGGCGGAGCGGCGATGATCGGCTTCATCTTGTTGGCGAGCGCGCGGCGCTGTGACGCTTCCGGCTCCTTCAGTTCGTTCAGGATCAAAATCTCCGACTCCAGCGCGTAACCCCACTGGGAGTTGAGCCCATCATTGTCCACCAGCCCACGGTTTTTGAGACCTGGCCCGCACACGGACCAGATGAACGGAGCCCACATAGTGTCCTTGCCGGAACCCTCGTCGCCGCCGTGCAAAATGGCGTGGTTGATCTTGACGCGCGGGTTCTGAAGCTTGAACGCCATCACGTCAAGACAGTGGTTCAACTCGGCCTCTTCGGGCACCAGCACCCGGCAATGGTCCAGCCATCGGGACACGTCGCCAGCGGCCACACCGGTCAAGTCAGGCCGGGCGTCGCGCCAGCGGTTGCCGTACACGTCGCCGTCACGCGAGACAAGGACGCCATCGCCCGCAGCGTAGGTGATGCCGCGCAGCAGGCGAGCGTTGGCGGCGCTGCGGTTCTCGTCGTAGCAGACGCTGGCCTCGATGCGCCGCGCGGTTTTGCCGGTAACGTGAATGGATTTGCAGAACACATGGCGAAAGATGGCGTTGAAGCTGTGACGGCTCAACTCGGTGCGGGCGTCCATGTCAAAGTAGGCGTCGTCTTCGATAACGTAAGCAAACCGTTCGTACCAGCCCGCCTTGTCAACGCGTCCGACCTCCTTGCGGTTGACCTCCTCGATCACGCGGGCGGCCTCGTCAGGGAACGCCTTGGTGGGCGACAGCTTGGACAACGTGGATTGCATGTGCGCGGCCAGCAACTCGTCGCGCAGACCTGGCGAGACGCGCGGGCCACCGTTGTCGTGGACCCACGACAGGAACGCCTGCGTGTTGAAGCCCTCACAGTGGCCGTGGTAGCAGCAAAACGAGCGGTCCAGAGGCTTGTAGCGGGCTCCGATCTGGCCGTCCGTGTGCTCGGCATGGTTGGGGCACACGATGCCCATCCAGCCCTCAGGGTTGACGTGCGACAGCACTAGCCCCTTGTCGTTCAGCCACTCTAGGACGGTGTCCTTGCCGGTGTCGCGCAGCTTGAACGACAGAACGCGCGCGGTATCCGCCTCCGCTGGCGTGACGCCCAGCGCCTCGCAGATCTGCGGCAGCGTGTACTCACGGTCAGGGTGGAACTCAACCAAACGTGAACGGAAGAGATCGCGACCGGGCTTCAAGTTGACTGATCCGGGAATGCGGAAGTTACGTACGGGGTTGGTCGCGCCGGGGTCCGTGTAACCCGCCTCCGCAATGGCGGTGATGGCCGCGCTGAACTCGCCCTTGGACGGCTGATCGGTGAAGCCGTAGCCCCACTGGAATGACCCCTCGCTGGTCTCCATGATCCATGTCGGGGGCAGCGGGGGCACCTTGGACTTAGTGCCGATGTCGTCCAGCATCATACAAAGGACGTAGTCACAGTTCGCGGCGCTGGCGCTGGGCTTGCCGTCGAGGAAGCGTGACGCCATGAATGAGCCGGTGTTGAGATACCACGCCTCGCCTTCCTTGCGCGGCTTGGTGGGCATGTACGCGGGCCAGGTGTACTTTAGCGAACCATCAAGGAACGTCTGCTGCTCGCCGTCGCGCATGACGGGCTTCTGGCGCACCAGCAGCGCCATCTCGCCTGCCGGGGCAAGCCCCGTGATGTAATCGTAGAATTGTTGTTCTTGCATGTCCTACCCCTTCCCATAACGTGTCATCGTCGTCGTCTCGATCCCTAGCGGCAGACCTGCGGCCCATGCGGGCGGCGTACACATCGCGCGCTGCATGGCGTCCTCGGCTGCTACGGGATCTGCGGTCTCCAGCACGATCTCATCGTGGACGTGCAGGACGGGTTCAAACCCTTCTGCATCGAGCGAACGAAGAGCATGGCGCAGGATGTCGTTGGCCGTCGCCTGCGTGACGTTCTCGCAGGCCAAACCACGCCACAGGCGGGCGCGGGGCCACTCCTTGGCGTCTGCGGCGGGCTTCCATGCCGCCTTAGCGTAGGTGACGCCGTCTTCCTCCAATCGAGCGTATGGGTAGCAAAGAATGCGCCCAGACGGCAAAGCGTACCAGAGGTGAACGCCATCGAATAGGTACGTTATGCGCCCGGCGGTAAACTCCTTGCCCTTGTGGCGCATGGCGGCGGTGTAGCACCGCTCCAGACCTTCCCAGAACGGCATGGCCCACGGGTTGGCCCGACGCCACCCGTCCACCATGCGCCGGGCTTCCGGCTCGGGCAACAACAGACCGTAGATGCGGCCCATCGCGGCAAACGCGCCCACGCCACCAGCGAAGCCACACGCCAGTTCCTGCACCTTGCCGACCTGGCGTTGATCGCCTGTCACCTCGGCGACAGGGACGTGAAAGGTAGCGGATGCGTTGACCTTGTAGACATCCTCACCACTGCGAAACAGATCCAGCTTGGCGTCGCCCCGGCCAGACAGCCACGGGTTGACGCGCGCCTCGATGGACGACCAGTCGGCCACCACCAGAGCGTTGCCGGGCTCGGCCAGCAGCGCCGGGCGCAGCATCTGCTTCAGCACGTCAGTGACGCGCTTGCCGTACTGGGGCACGATCTCGCCGCCCAACACCATCGTGTCACGGACTAGTTGAGGTTCCTTCGCACACTTGCGGGGGAAATTGTGGACTTGAAGTCCAAAGCTCGAAGCACGGCCCGTTGCTGAACCTCCAGCAAAGACAAAAGCCCCACGCACTCGTTCATCGTCTCGATCAGCGAGATTAGCGGCGCGTTGGAACTTCGCGACCGACGAAGCCCACAGGTCGTCCGCACATTGAATGACTTCAGCGACATCAGGCGGCACTTCATCAGGATTTTCTCCAGCAAGAATTAAAAGGTTGCCGCGCACGGACTTGTCTATAGAATATTTGGCCTCGCCGTCCTTGAAGACCGTCATCAACTCCAACGCCTGCGGCCCGACACGGTCCAGCACCCACTGGCGCATCTTGGGGCTGCGGACGCTGGTGATCGCGCCCTCCGTCACCTCGCGCACGATCTGCTGGATCTCGTCCAATTCGGTGGTGGCGTAGCGCACGGCGGCGTTGCACAGCGCGACATCGACGCGAACACCCCGGTCGTTGACGCGCTCGTTGACGTGGTAGTCGGCCAGCTCGTCCGCAGACAAGTCACGCATACCCTTGCTGATCGCCCGCATGGCGCGCACGTCTTGTTCGCAGTACTGAACCATCTCGGTCATCAGCGTCTGATCCTGACGGAAGAACCCGTCAGCCTGCGGGACGGACAGCAGCCGAATCAGTTGCGAGCCCCGGTGGTCCTTCTTCATGGACGCGCCAGCAAAGCGCCCCACATCTTCTAGCGAGCCGGGCGCGCAGTTGGCGCGCGCCTGCGCCGCCGTGCAGTAGAACTGCGCCAGCTTGGGCTCAGGGATCTTGTGATCAGGGCACAACACGAACCAGAAGATCAGGCGCTCGAACGCGGCGTTGTGCGCGCGGATCTGGCCGGTGTGATTGGCGACAGCGGCGGGGAATGGCTGACCGGGCACCCAGGTCACCACCTCGTCGTCATCGAAGGCGTAGGACATGCACAGCACCTGCGTGCTGATGTCTTGGGCGTAGTTGTACACGCCCCGCGAAGGCAAGTCGCACTTGCTCCGCGTCTCGAAATCAAGCCAAAGAATTTTCATGGGCTGTAGATACTCACGGGCGCCAGCGGGGGGAGGACCACTGGCGCCCGCTTTCACTCCTCCTTACGCGCTGCGACGACGGCGACGCGACTCGGTAGGAGCGTCATCTGATGCGACCTCGTCCGCTGCATCAGATTCCGCAGCCGCACCATCCATCCCGACCCACTCAATAACTTCGAAGACGGGGGTATAGATGCGGCCATAGGACTTGTGAACGTAGTGTTCCTTCTTCAGGCGCACCACGGGAACCGGCTTGGTCTGGTCCTTATCGACCTGAGCGGCGATGGCGAGCGCAAGTTGCTGCACCGCTTTCTTGCCGCCCACGGACGTGACCGTGTAACGGCCTTCCAGATCCTTGTCCTCGCCGGACATGCACTTCAGGGACAGACCAACCTGCACCTCCCAACCGCGCTTGGCGGCGGGCGGCGCAACGTCGAGTTCAGGCAGCGGCTGTGACACCGGCACCATCTTCTCGCCAAGCACTTCACCTTCGCCCCAAGCAATAAAGCCGTGGACAAAGCTGAACGGATTAATCGCCCAAGTCGAGTCATCCTCGATCTCGGTCTGGTCTGCGCCGAACACCCAATGGCCGGTCTTGTCCATCTTGATGATGACAGAACCCGCGCCGTCAGGGACGCCTGCGCTGATCGAACGCAAGCTAGAGGCAAGAGACGAAACGGAAGGAAGGTTAGCGCCACCGAATACTGTAAGATTTGACATTACCATTTCTCCTTAGACAAGTTTACCAAGAGCGGCGGACAACTGTGCGCCGATCTGCAACACCGCTGGGCGAGGATCATCCTCTGACGCCAGCGTGTTACCCGATGAGACAGAAACGACGTGATCCGCAGGCAGCGCAAGCTTGTGCTTCTTCAGCACCTTCTCGGCTTGTGCAGGACTCAGCAACTTCGTCTCTGTCAATTCCTTTACATCGAGCCCCAGATCGCACATGGCGTCAAGAGCCTTTCCTTCATCCATCCACTGGCGCATGGCGCGCTTGGGGACAAGTTTGTAGCCAGGCACCGGCAAACCAGCTTCCAACGTCTGCATCGCCAGCGCCCGCACTTCCTTGATCCAGCCTTCCAGCTGGTCGGCCATCTTCAGATAATCGGACATGTCAGAAACATCGACGCTCTTCAACGCGGCGACCATTGCACGATCCGCAGCGCCGGTCATGATGGGGCAGATCGCCTTGGCGGCGCACCAGCGGCACCAATCGCCCTGCGCCAGCGGCGCGTCAGGACGCTGGGCAACCTTGACGGCCTGCATCAGCTCCTTCTCAAACAGTTGGATGCGGCGCGGGGTGGTCTCCCAACGTTTGACGTAGGGCGGCTGCACGATGACCAATTCAACCTTGGTAGCGCCTTCGAATGCCCACTGCGCGGCGGGGGTCCGCATGGCCGCAGCGGCGTAGAACATAAGCTGGGAATTCTCTTCAACATCGACGGCCACGCCATCGCCGAACTTCCAATCGACAATGTAAGCCGTGTCGCCGATACGACCGACAATGTCGGCGGACCCGAACACGCCGGGTAGCAGATCGCCGAACCCGACGACTACCTCGGTCTCAAACTCCATCTGCCTGTCAGGGTCAATCTCGTTCAGCGCCGCCAGCGCGGGCAGCAGCTTGTTGTCGATCAGATCCTGATCAAGCGTCACGTCCGCATGGACCGCGCCGAGGAAGTCCTGTGCAGTAGCCTTGCCGTCCAGTACGTCCGCGATGACATTGTGGAGCAGGGTGCCGGTGTCGGCGTAGACGCTGGAGGGCTTGGGCGGCATCTGGGCGACGAGCGCCACGGAGCCAGGGCAGTTGATGACGCGCTTGGCGGTGGACCCGCCGACAATGCTGGAATGTTGAGCCATTAGATTACCTCAGTGGACTGTTGACTGACGGACACTAGACTTTCTTTTACGAACATGCAATACATTTTTTTATGCGCGAAAGTGAGATCGAACGATATTTCGTGTGGGCGGTCATGCTACGGCAAGGGCTTACCTACAAGTTTAAATCGCCAAACCAAGCTGGGGTGGCGGATCGGATCGCGTGTATGCCCAACGGTGAGACGTGGTTTGTAGAACTCAAGACGAAGGGCGGGCGTCTTGCACCGCTCCAGAAGATCTTCGCTGCGGACATGCAGCGGCTAGGGCAGCTCTACATCTGCTTGTGGTCAACGGAAGGAGTGGATGAATGGGCCTCACGTTACGCCCTTACCAAGAACAAGCCGCCGATTTCCTGTTCGAACGAGACCGCGCAATGATCCTAGCGCCCGTGGGCGCAGGCAAGACGGCCATCACGCTGACAGCCATGACCGAGCTGATCGCGGAGGGGCACGTCAAGCGTTGGCTGGTGCTGGCCCCTAAGCGCGTCTGCACGGACGTGTGGCCGGTCGAGCAACGCAAGTGGGCGCCAGATTTTGACATCGCCATCGCCACCGGGACGCCAGCGCAGCGTCAAACGGCGTTTGACAGTGCCGCACCTATCGTCGTGACCAACTACGATAACATCCAATCCCTGCCGGATTTGTTGGGGTTTGACGGCGTCGTCTTTGATGAGCTGACGCGGCTCAAGAACCCCAGCGGCAAACGCTTCAAGGCGCTGCTGGCGCACCTAGACAAGATTCCGTTCCGGTGGGGCTTGACCGGCTCGTTCACGTCCAACGGGCTTGAAGACGTGTTCGGCCAATGCAAGGTGATCGACCAGACGCTGCTGGGCCGGGCCAAGGGCGCGTTCCTTCAGAAATACTTCGTATGCGTCAACCGCGACTTCGGCGATTGGCAGCCGCGCAAGGGCGCGCTGGAGCAAGTCATGGACGCCATTCGTCCGGCAACCTTCGTGCTGGAGCCAGGCGAGTACAGCGACAAACTGCCGCAGTTAAATGTTGTGGAAATGCGCTGCGACATGGCCGACCGCAAACCTTACGAAAAGATGAAGCGCGATTTCGTGCTGGAGTATGACGACGACCGGATCATCGCGGCCAACGCCGCCGCCGTGACGAACAAGCTCCAGCAGATGGCGTCTGGGTTCGTCTACGACACCAAGACGGAGGCGCTGCCGGAGCCCGGCAAATTTCTCCAGAGACAAAAGGCCATCTGGTTTTCGACGCACAAGTTCGATCTGCTGGACGAGATCCTGAACGAGAACCAACACGCCAACACGATCATCGTCTACAATTACAAAGAAGAACTTGCCGAGTTGCTGCGCCGGTATCCGCTGGCGCGGACGATTGACGATTTCAACGCCATCAAACGATGGAACGCGGGCGAGATCGAGATGCTGCTGATCCATCCCAAGTCCGCCGGGCATGGCCTTAACCTTCAATTTGGCGGCTGCAAGATGATCTTCCTGTCGATGCCGTGGTCGCTGGAGTTGTTCGAACAAACGGTGGGGCGCATCCACCGAGGCGGCCAGACGCGGGATGTCTGGTGTTATCTACTGATCTGTAATAAAACTATAGACGAACGGATCTGGGGCGCGCTTCAGGACAAGCGAGCGATCTCAGACATAGCACTTGAGGAACTGAAGGCATGAACTGGCGCGAGATCAACAAGGTGTTGCCCGATCTGGACGAAGACACCATCAAGAAGATGTTGGACGAGGAGCGCGTGGGCGAGCAGCGGCAGTCGGTGCTGATCCGCCTGCACCAACGCTACACGATGTTGCGGGCGGCGCGGGAGCGCATGGAGATCCTTGGCGATGCCGAGTTCCCGCGTGTGATGGCGCTCACTTAGCGCACCAACCCTCGCGGCGGGCGTTGTTTTGCTTGACCTCGATGATGGTCGCCGTGGTGTCCTTGGACGACCACGACACGTCCTTCCAGACCGTGCAGACCGCGCCGTTAGTCTCGACGGTGCTGGTCAGGGTCACGCACCCGGTCAGGGGAAGTGTTAACAGCATCGCCAAAACGAATCGCATTGCCTGTCCTCCGTAGCACGTCCGCAGTCGCAGCGGCCTCAACCTCGGCCACTGCGTCCCTGCGAATCTTGTAGTAGACGCCGGACAGCGCCATTACGATAATGACGCCCATGACGGCGTAACGCCCGACCGGCGTGAACAGCAGACTAAACACCGTGTTCGTCCATGTGCTTTTTGCGCCAGAACCAGATCGCCGCCGCGAGCCCCACAACGGCCACCATGATAAGAAAATTAGGGTTAGCAAATAAGCCAGCAAGTTGATTTGCTGTATCAGAAGCGTCCTGCGCCTGCGAAGCGACCTCCTTAGCAATACCCAAGCCTCCGAGCCCTGCCGTGAGTACCGCCGCGTTACCTTGCTTGCTGTCTGCCATTGTTCTTTGAGGGCTAGGCGCGTCAGGCTCAAGGCGGTGTTCTTGTTCATGGTCAAACACCTGTTCGGGGGTGACGGGCGCTGCGCCCGCCGTCCACCATGCGCCCGCCGCCTGGCGGCGGCGGACGAGCCCCGGCAACACCTTGCCGCCGCCCTTAGTCCATTTCATCAACTCGGCGGGAACCATATCAAGATTACCCGAGTTTATCTTTTTCAGCATTGTCGAAGATTTGAGGTTGCCGACGCCCGCATTGTAAGCAAAGTCCGTAAGGACATCGAACTGGTTCTGGGTCAGTTTGACCTTAACCAAGTCCATCACGGCGATCTCGTACTTGACGATGTCGCGCTTGAGGATGTCTTCGGCCTGCGCCTGCGTAATGGTCATGCCGTCGTTGACCATAGGAGCGCCCGCAGCCGACGTGTGGCCGTAGCCGATGGTGCAGACGTTGGCGGGGCAACGGTACGCCTTCAGCTTGCAGCCTTCAAACTTCTTGAGGAGGTTGTCTAACCCGCCTTGGCTCATGTGCATGGTTATTTTCCCTTCTCTAAAAGAGTGACACGCTTATCCAGCGCGGCGATCATTTGTGCTGTGTCAAACCGGATGGCGGCGCGGGCAGCAGCGGCATCCGCCACCATGTCCATGCGGCTTTTCTCAATGGCGGACATGGAACGCTCACGGTCCAACGTCATGGCGGCGCGGGCCAAGGCGCTTTCCTTCTCAACCTTGCTGATCTGATCGCTCAAGTTCTCGCGGATCTGCGCCATGTCAATGGTCGTGCCTTGGGGCGGGATTGCCTTGTTGTCTGAGTTAACAACGACAGCAATCTTGGACTTCAATTGAATAATTTCGTTGTTAGCACCGGATAGGGCGCTCATGAGATAGACAACGCAAGAGAACAAGATCGGGATGCCTGCGAAGGTGATCTTCTCGACCAACGCGCCCTTGCTGGCGCTCGCCGCCATCTCGATGGCAAACTTTTCCTGCTTCTCTTCGGTCGTGCTCATATTTCAGTTCCGGCTTTCCAATCACGAACGGCGATGCGTATGCGTATGATAAGCAGCACGAGTGTCGCCAGCGTGACGCCAAGCCCGGCCCACGCGCCCATCTCCATCGCCCACCACGGGAGCGTCAGCGCCCCCGCAGCGATTGCACCATCAACGGCCAGCTTCGTATCGTGCATCAAGGGGCCTCTTGCTGGTTGGCGAGCGCGTTTACGGACCTACGCGCAGGCGCTAAATTATTAGCGCCAGCTCGTATACTTTCAACCGTTTTCTTTTGTTTAGCCGCCGCGTCTACCGCCGCCACAAAACGCTCAGGGTTTTCGTAGATAACTTTAAACGCTTCAGCAGCTACGCGCGCTTCCATTGCATTCTTGACTTTGCCGCCAAGAACCCTGATCCACGCCAAAGGATTGGCAACCGAGAAACTCGACAGAAGATCGCCCACGCTCGCGGCACTGGGTTTAGCCGCAACTCTTGCGCTGCCGCCTGCCGCAGCGGTTGTTTCAACTTGCTTGAGCCGAGCTATTTCATTTGCCGCTGTGCGTAGGTCTGTAAGTTGTGAACGAGGAAACTTGGACGCCAACACCACAGGGTCATACAGCCCAGTGTTAGGCACCGCGCCCTGTAACTTGTCCAACTGCTTTTGTACGTTTGCCGTGTTTAGCAAAGCGGTGTGTTCCGCCGCGCCGGTACGACCTATGGCCTGTTGGATAGTGCCTTGATTTTCGGTCAGAAGCTTGATGGCTGTGTCAGGATTACCTGCTTTAATCGGATCAAGTACACGGTTTTTGACGATAGCAGCTAAACCGGCACGTTGATCCGCGTTCAATTGCTTAAGCAAAGTTCCCATGTCGCGCGGGTTTGCTAACGCTACATCCACCATCTCTTCTGGGGTGCGCGCATTTCGCAATTTTGCGGTGCTGCTCTCAAAAGCTTGACGCTGTTGAGCAGTTCTGTCCACAAGCGCCTGACGTTGACGAGCGTTAGTAGCGGCTTGTTCCGCAATTGCCGTAAGTTGATCCGTAACGCGTATGCCGCTACTCTCTAAAATGTCTAATTGTCTGCGATGATCTCGCACAAACGCCGCTGCTTTTTCAGCGTTTACAAGCCCATCTGCGCTTACAGCCGCTTTGCGAAACAAGCCGCTAATGCCTTCGCTCATTGTTCGAGCCGCAGCAGGGTCATTTCGAAAAGTTGTGACAAATTGCTGCGCAGGCGTTTCAGATTTAAGAAACGCTGCCGCAACATCCTCAGGTAATATCCCCGGCCGGTTATATTTGTTCTGTTGCAACATCTGCGCGGTTTCACCTGAGCCAGTACGCTCAACCACTTCAGACAAATGCAGCCCGCGCGCCTCGTCAAACAATTCAAGTGTTCTAGGAGACACACCGCTAGTTCTCAATGACGCGTCCAGCTCGTCCATAACTTGACGTATGTTACGCGCGCCCGCGTAATTCTGCGCCGCGCTTGCGGCGCTTCGGTCTTGCGCGAGCGCCGCGCGAACAGTCATGAAATCCCCAGTCGTAACCGCAGACGGTTGCGGTATAGGCGCACCAGTTCTGCCAGGCAAACCTGGTATAATTGAAGGTGTAAATTTGCCCGGCAAAGGTTCCGCACGAAACCGCTCCAACGCGCGAACACCTTCTGGCGCGGCACTGGCGTCCATAAGACCCGCCGCAGAACCCCGCACTCCCTGCGCGGCTTCCAACGCGCGGTCTATATTGATAGGAACCGCGCCGCCTTCGGCGACTACACGGGCGTATGCAGGACGTACAACATCTTGTCGCGATTGATTCGCGATTTGCTCCGCTATATCGGTTAGCCGCGCTCCTACGGCTTGCTGGCTAGGATCGGGGATCTGATTAGCTACGCTGCGTCCAGCAGTCTGCAACCGGGCCTCTTCCGCTGCCGCCCGTTGCGCTTGCGCCGTTTGCTCCGCAGCTACTTGCGCTTCCAAACCCGCTTGCACCGCAGCAGGATCGCCTCGCAATTCAGGCGTCAATTCGCGAGCGGTAATACGTACTTGATCACCAACATTCCCCAAATTAGATTGAATAGCTGCAATGCGCGCTTGTTGAGCTTGTTGCACTTGCGGTGCGGTTGCACCTTCCGCCAACGCGTTTTGCGCCGCAGCTATCCGAGGTTCTGCCACGTTTCCCGCCGCCATACGTTCGGCAAGCGTTACCGGACCGCCAGATGACAACATATTTTGTGAGTTTGCCACCGCGCGCGCTGCTGCTTCAGGGTCCGCCGCCAATGCCACCAAACGGTTTTCAGCAGTCGCGCCGGGGGCAAGAGCATAGTTAGCCACATCGCGTAGCTTGTTGTAGCCTTTGACGCCCGCGTTTACCGCGCCGCCAATGATGGGTGACAACGGGTCCAGCGCAAACTCAGCGCCTCGCAATGCTTGCGCCGTCTTGGCAAGCCGCGCGGCTTCGGCGGCTTCACGCAACGGAGCAACTACTTTTGTAGCCGCCGCCGGTCCAGCAAAGCCAGAAATCAAACCGCCAATTGTGCGGCCCGATTGCACGTCACGAGACCCCGCAGGGCCAAACATGGCGTCAGCCAGCGCATGTGATGTGTAGTCGTTCGGAATTCCGACAAGACTGCCTATGTCGCCAGGCAGGC
>Ga0209296_1002293_pt1 | contig 13834 bp, 13 predicted proteins | sample S_130206_EF_Meta_FD_187319 | JGI IMG/M metagenome (GOLD analysis project Ga0209296, IMG submission 187319) | Freshwater microbial communities from Lake Simoncouche, Canada to study carbon cycling - S_130206_EF_MetaG (SPAdes) (version 2) | ecosystem: Environmental > Aquatic > Freshwater > Lake ...
GTGTGGGCAAGCCAGTGCCCGGACCGCTTGAGAGCGGATTGATAATAGCATCGATGGGAGCCAGGGTGTTTTGTGGTGCAGTGTCTGGATCGGGCGTAAAAATTACCAATCTATCGTCGTCAGGATTGATCACAATAGTACCAACAATTGGGTTGGCAGTGTCAGGCGCCGCAATAGGTGGACGATTCAATCTAATTTGACTGATACCCGGGCGCAACACACCATAAGCTGAAATCACAGCAGGCCACAGCAGTGGTGAGTCTGCCACAATAGCAGTGGGATCTAGATCTTCATACCCGCCATTGGGCACAATTGTGGGGTTGTATAACACTTGAATTTGATTGTCAATCACAACCAATTTATAATTCCAAGGTGTAAACATTTGTCGTGTGCCCAGCAACAGGTCGTTGTTGGTGATAGCATCAATGGCATCACCTTGTGCATCAAAAATACCAGCAATGATACGTTCCACTACACCCAGTTTCTTGATCTTAGCCGGTGATGATATCCATATGGGCATGGAGAATTTGATACTGGCAATGTCAATGGGGTTTTCTGCACCTTGTGGAATGGTCCTCGAACTCCAGCTTAACTGATCCAAATACATCACACTCAAACTTGACCAGTCAATGTAGTTGTCAGTGCTTTGCAGTTCTAATGAAGGATTGAATAGTGTTAAAATTTGTTCAAGCAGTTGCAGTTTTTGATTGGTGTTTGATGTCCAAATGTCCAGCGTAATACTCAGCTTGTATGGCACCGGCATCAGTCGTTCAATTGTAAATGCATTGCCTTGTGTGGTTTCGTATGTTTCAGTAGCTGAATCATAGGTACGTTGGCGCACACTGAATCTATCCACAAATGTAGGATCTTGTATTCTTGGTCTATCGTATTCAAGATTGTTGATGTAAAAGGTCATCAATGGAGTTGATGGCAAGGCACTGGCAGAGTTTTCTTGAATGATGGTTTGTGCATTGCGACTGGAATCACCATACCGCACAGGCACACGCAACAGGGTGGCTTTGTTTACACCATCAGTTTCGTTGCCATACTCAATTTGGAACCCTGAAAAGATTCTGGTAAATTGCAGCAGGAACCTGCGTATTTGTGCGTCATAAAAAAATTGTTGCATGTTTATCTTGAAAAAGGTGGCGGTGGGTTAGGTGGCAAAAAGCCGCCTTGGTCACCGTTGTCTGCTCGGGGTTTGAGAGCCTGACTCAAACTCTGACGCTGTGGTATAGCACCCAAGTCAGTGGTATTGGTAGTGTATGTATTGTTCACAAAGCCTGAGCGTTGAGTTTGATTGATTGGACCATTGTCCAAATTGGTACGTACTTTTTCTTCAATCTTGATCCACATACGACCATTGTAGCGGAACAATCTGTTGGGTTTGTAATCCAACCGCAAGCAGTAGTCTCCAGCCACTGGGTTTGGAGGAAAACTCACACCTGGCGTGACAGGCAGTCCATTGGGTGCTTTGCCATCACCAGTGAGATAGCCCGCTGTGTAGCCATCTGCTCGTGGAGTAACATTCATGCCGCCTTGTGTGCCATCCACTGTGGTGCCACCCATGGTATACAAACTGGTTGGGTTGGCAGGCTGTCCATCTTCTGTTGTGGCCACAACATAGAACTTTTCAACGTCATATCCGCTGAGTGGAACTTCTACATTGGCCTGCGCAAGAATGTCGTCATTAATCTGTTGATCTTTGGGTCTAGTACTCTGCATGTCAGAGATTGTAGGCGGAGTATATGGAGCCCAGTATGTTGTGTCTGTAATGTCTGTGCCAGCAGGAACATTTCTAATGGCTCGGTAATACACATCACCGTAGTTTACAATGCTGCCACCAGGATAAAAATCACCTGGATCCCAAATGTATTCAGCCACAAACGGTTTGTCCAATATGTTGTTGTATTCTTGTGCATTGGTCAGTGGTGTGGCTTTCACTCGCCACAAGTGCGGCAACCAAGTTTGGCTAAAGCCTTCTGAAGCAAAGTTGGCATCTTGTATCACATAGTATCTAGGCAGGGCTAGTGGCAAGGCAGCGTTTAGGGGATTGTAATCTTTCAAGTTTGGCACTTCAATCACATCACCGTTCATGAGTTTGCGACCAAATGTGTCAATCATATCGTTGTAGTGGAATGTGATGAACAAGGTGTCTGAGTTTAAAAACAATCCAAACTGCGTTAAGTCAAAGTCCACATCCTGCACACGATACACACCGCGCATGACATAGATATCTGGATCATATATTCTGTCACGGTTTTCCAGCAACAGCAAGTCTTGAATGTTTAGCGGACTTTGTGTGTCATAAATGGGTTGAGTAACATCATAGTTGCCGCTCAAGGCAGAGTCCTCGCCCCCAGTTTGTGGGCCCATATATTTGTGAACATAGATATCCAATCCGCCCACCGTATACATTTCACTGATGGTGCGGTCCATAAATTGGTAATCTCTTGTGCGATTTGGGCGATATAAACTTAGGCGTGGCATAGTGTATATTTATGGGCAGGTTGACCAATAATTCCCAACCTGTTATACTTTGGGCATGAAAGTAGTTAAACTGGACCGTAGATTTCGCCAATTCAAACAGCACGGGCATGTGATTGCGGTGCGATGTGATAGTTGGCTGGGGGAAGGTGTTGCTCTTGAAAAAATATGCAATGCTAAACTGGAAGGTCGAGGTTACATGCCCGACAATGACTGGCATGCATATTTTGGCAAAGACAACGGCCGCCCCAACCGCCCATTCTGGATCTCCTTCCGCAGGGAAACAGATCTTACTTTAGTACTACTTTCTGCTAACTTGACCTAATAATCCTAACGTGCTATAATACACACTTGTTCACTACAGGAGCCTGTATGCAAAAGGCAGCAAATTTTGTTGCAAAATACTCTACTGCCAACAAGTCTAAGGCTGTCTTGCCCTATGACAAAATAAAAGCCACAGAAAAATGGGTGGAATACAGTTTGGACATTGTTGACATGAATCGTATTTTGATGAAGTCGGACTTTGACACCAAATGGCGTCTAATGGAAGCCCTGGATGTTGCAGAGCGTAAACGAAAGTATATGTACAACCACAAAAACTTTAAACTCAAACGTGCCATGCAATTGTTTGAACTGTGCAAAGATTTGGCTGTAAAATAAGTAAGGACACATATGAGCACCACATTCAAAATTAAACTGCTAAACCCCCGCAGTTCCGACACCAACATCCTCGGTATGGAGCCAACTTGGCAAGTCCAGCCCACGGAGTATCGCGCCAGCCGACTGAGCAAAGCATTCTCTTGGTACAACTATTTCTACGGTAAAAAAGATGCCCGGGACATGATTGTGAACTACCTGGAAGCACATGACCGCAGGGCAGATGTGCGCCTGCTCAAAGGTATTCCAGACTCAGCAATTAGACTGACCACAGGTTGGCTGTGCCGCATGAGCATGGTGGGCCTGGAATTGCATGACGCAGAACAGCTCAAATTGCAAAACCAACTGAGAGAAATATTGGACAGCAAGCAGGCCGAAGTGACAGAAGTCACAGAAGAGCCGGCTGTGGCCAAACCCAACATCCAGGACAGACTGCGCGAAAAAGCGTCAGAGTGCAATGGTGAACTGGACGGCATGTTTGACGAGTTTATGTTGAGTGGTGCCAAAATGACAGCAGACTTCAAACCTGTCACAATCATGCGTGGGCTCAATGTAGCACCGCAAATGATCAGCCAAATTGCCGACAACTGGAAACGCAAACTTGCAGAGTTTGAAGCAGTGGCGGAAGGTAAGGATGCACAATTGGTTGAAGCATACAGTTATCTTAGCAAAATACAACTTCGCAATGTGATCAAGTTTTGCGAAGCTGTTGTGAACGACTGCGGTGCTTATGTGCAGATCAAGAAAGTGGAGCGCAAGCCCCGCAAGGTCCGGGCAGTGCCGCCAGAAAAGCGAGCAGCCAAGTTTAAAATGCAGGCAGAGTTTGCAGAACTCAAGCTCAAGAGCCAACCAGCCGCAAGCCTGGTGGACAAAGCAGAAGCTTGGTTGTATGACAGCAAAAAACGCAAGCTCATCCACCTTGTGGCAGACAGCCACACACAAGCATTCACCGTTAAAAACAACTCCGTCATTGGGTTCTCAACCGTAGAGACCATGCAAAAGACCCTGCGCAAGCCAGCAGAACAGCTTAAAGGCATCATAGGTGCCGGCAAGCCAGCCGCCCGCAAAGCGTTCAAGGATATCAAAGCCACAGAAACTGCCTGGAATGCCCGTGGCACAGAGAACTTGATCATACTCAAGAGTTGGTAAATATAGGGACACGGAGTCCCTATGGCAGAACAGCAAGACACACTTTCTCAGCTCAAGCAAAATCTCATTGAGTATGCACAGCTTCAGCTGGGCAGTCAAATTATCGATTTGGAACTGGATCCATCGCACTACGAAGCCGCGTATACCAAAACAATTGGCACTTATCGCCAACGAGCACAAAACGCCTACGAGGAAAGTTATAGTTTTTTTACCTTGGTCAAGGATGAAAACATCTACACACTGCCCCAAGAAGTGGTGAGTGTGCGTCAGTGTTTTCGCAGAACATTTGGTGACTCAACTGGACCGTTTGCGTCTAACTTTGATCCGTTTGCACAAGCTTCATTGAATGTTTATTTGATGAACTTCAACGTGGCCGGCGGTCTTGCCACCTACGACTTTTACAGCCAGTATGTTGAACTAGCAGGCAGAATGTTTGGTGCCTATTTCAACTACACATTCAACCCTGTCACAAAGAAGTTGCAGTTGATCCGTGATCCAAAGAACACTGGTGAGGCTGTGTTGATTTGGACTTACAATTTAAAACCTGAAATTAACTTGCTGAGCGACTACCAAATATCACAATGGATCCGTGACTACATGGTTGCCAACTGCAAAATGATCATTGGCGAAGCCCGTGAAAAGTTTGGCACTATTGCTGGCCCACAGGGCGGCGGCACCCTAAATGGCACTGCCATGAAAGCTGAAGCTCAAACCCAAATGGACGGCCTGATCGAACAACTCAAAATGTATGTAGACGCCAGTCAGCCCTTGACCTGGGTAATTGGTTGATGAATTTTTATCATCGTGACGTAGATTGGGTATTTTCTCCAGACTTTGATTTAGAAATTTGCGTAGACAGAACCATACGTGCCTGCCGAGGACATGATGCCAAATTGATGATTGCCATGTTGTTCTGGGAACCACATCAGGTCACTCCAGAAGTTGAGTATAAGATGCACTATCTAGTGACTCAATTAAAGCTGGCAGGAATAGACACAATTGGATTGATGCATCACAGCTATGGCGATTTTGCCACGGTTCCGTTTCTAGAACTTGTCAAAGTAGATTGGTGTTTGTGGAAAACATGGAATCTTATTAAGATTAATAAAATTAGTGGACAAAATCAGCACTGGAACAATCAAGCTGACAAATTTTTGTTTCTCACTGGCAAACCCTACAGACGCAATAGAGCAAGATTGTTATGGAAGTTATGCGATGCCGGACTAGAAGATCAAATGGTCTGGAGTTTGTTTTGTCATGACACTGATTTTGATCACACCTGTGCAGACTTTCCAGAGCTGTCGCGAGAACAATTGAGAATTTGGATTGATCAGCATTTGCACAATCCTGACAACATCGAACTGGTAATTAGAAATACTCCAACCATGCGAGCACACTATCAGGGATTTCCTTATAACCCTGAGCTGTTTGCAAACACTTTGTTTCGAGTGGTATCTGAAACAAGTTTTAGAGATTCGGGCGAAGTGTCTTTGGGATTTAGACATTATCCTACAGAAAAATTTTATGTCACTGCATTCAACAGTCAACCGTGGATCCTGGCCGCTGATCCAGGCTTGTTAACTCATTTAGAAAATGAAGGCTATGATGGATTCCGTTGGGCGCTGAGTGAGCAGTATGATAATTTGCTACCAATGAATGATAGGATAGACTCTATTGTGAGATGCACAAAATCTTGGACGGAGTCTGGAATACCAGACCAGGATCGAATAAGAAAAGGGGTAGAACACAATACTCGACACGTAGAAAGTTTAGCGCTCAAACAACGAGACAAGTTAGAAGCCATAAACCAAAAATACAAACTGGGATTTACTGATCTAACTGATCTTTTCCCTATACTTGATCGTGATCCGTATGTGGAAAAATATCACGGGTTTCTTGCAGAATACATGTAGACACACAGTCACAAATCTGTTATAATCATCACATGGACCTGATGATTGATCTTGAGGGCTTGGGAACCGGCCCTGACACCACTATTCTTACTATCGCTGCCCAGGCGTTTGATCCGTTTAGCGCAGGCCACTACGAGCAATCATACTATGCCAGAGTTACCTTGGAAAGCCAAGAAACTCGTAGCATACAGCAAGGCACCATAGAGTGGTGGGCCACACAACCTGCTGTGGTGCGTGACGAAGCATTTGCTGAAGAAAACCGCATTCCTTTAGATCAAGCACTGGATGGCTTGGGCAAACTAATTTGGCATGCCAAGCGAATCTGGGCACAAGGTCCAACCTACGACATGAACATCCTGGAGCATGCCTACAAAAGCTACAATAAACCCTTGCCCTGGCAGTACTACATGGTACGGGATAGCCGCACAGTGTTTAGTTTATGGCCCGAACAACCCATGCCTCCTACTACACACCATGCGTTAGAGGATTGCCGTAGACAAATTGGCATGCTACAAAATACACTTAAATATCTCAACGTTCGGGAGTTAAAATGATCATTGGCATCTGTGGATTCATTGGATCTGGCAAGGACACCATTGCTGACTACCTGGTAAATTTGCACCACTTTCGCAGAGAAAGTTTTGCAAGCACCTTAAAAGATGCTGTGGCTCAAGTGTTTGGATGGGATAGAACCATGCTGGAAGGGCGCACAAAACAAGCCCGTGAATGGCGCGAGCGTGTGGATCCATGGTGGGCAGAACGACTGAACATGCCCACACTAACACCGCGTTGGATCTTGCAATACTGGGGCACAGAAGTGTGCAGAGCAGGATTCCACGATGACATTTGGATTGCCAGCTTAGAAAACAAACTGCGCCATAGCCAAGATGATGTTGTGATCTCAGACTGTCGTTTCCCCAATGAAATTCTAGCTATCAAGAATGCCGGGGGGCGTGTGATTCGTGTGGTGCGTGGTCCCGAACCCACTTGGTATAATGCGGCGGTGAGTGTTAATCGTGGCGCCAATGGCAATTCAACCTGGGCACTAAGTCACCGTAAACTGGAAAAGCTAGGCATTCATGCGTCAGAAACTGCCTGGGTAGGAACTGATTTTGATGCTGTGCTAGACAATAACGGTACACTGGATGAACTCTATCAACAGGTTAAAAATCTGGTTCAAGATCTCCCTGCCGCCAAGGAAGATCACTCTTAGCCAGTTCTACTTCACAGTTTCTGCAAACTGACTTGAGATTTTTAAGTGTAACATTGTTCAAGTTTCCGTCTGTGTGATACACAAAGATCTGTCCAGCATACTTGGCTTTGAACCCACAGCGATCGCAACTCATTTTTTTCTTATAGCCTGCTGACTTCCAGCGTGGCTCTCTAGGCTTGAGCCCACGACCCTTTCTAGCACAGTTCTCACACCGTGATCGATAGTGTGTGATGTCCTCACGAATGTAGTTCACAGCACAAGGGCGCTGGTGACAGGCTTGACAAATGGGTCTCATACGGTATTTAGCGGCATGGACCTTTGGCAAAGGTATTCAAAACGGCTGTTTTTTTCAAGGTCTCAATAAATATTAGAACTTGAAAAGGATTCAACCATGGCTCTCACATCACCCGGCGTACAAGTAACAGTAATTGACGAAAGTCAATATATTCCATCAGCAGTCAACACAGTACCATACTTTGTGATTGCAACAGCACAGAACAAGGTCTCTGGTGCTGGAGTTGGAGTAGCAGCTGGTACCACAGCGGCAAACGCTAACAAAACATATTTAATCACCAGTCAGCGTGATTTAACAGCCACATTTGGTGTGCCATTCTTCTATAACACAACTACTGGTACACCTATCAATGGTTACGAACTTAACGAATATGGCTTGTTGGCTGCTTACAGTTCATTGGGCATTTCAAATCGTGCTTATGTTCAGCGTGTTGATATTGATTTAACTGAACTTACAGCCAGTTTAACTCGTCCTACCGGCACACCAGTAGATGGCGCCTGGTGGTTGGATACTTCAACTTCTGTATGGGGAATCCAAGTTTGGAATCAAAGCACTGGTGCATTTACAGTAGCAACTCCATTGGTAATTACAGATTCAGCTGATGTCGTGCAAAGCACTAGTGGTATAACTGGTCTTCCAATATATACTCCAGTAAACACTGTGGGTAGTATTGGTGACTATGCAGTTGTTGCATACGCTGACGCTGGTGACGATGCACACAATGTTGGTTGGTATAAAAATTCTGCCAACGTTTGGGTAGCAGTTGGCAGCGCCGAATGGCAAGTGTCATGGCCCACAATTCAAGGTAATGTGACCAATCCCACACTCACAGCAGGACAAAGTATTTTTATCAATGGTATCTCAAAAGCTGTTCCTGCCGCTCCTGCCAACACTTTGGATGGATTTGTGTCTGCAATTAATTCTGGCACAGTCATTGCAGGTGTTACAGCAGCAAACGTAGGTGGCAAGTTCACCATTTATGCTAATGATCTAGCAACTAATGACGGCAGCACTGCCAGTGGTGGTATTGTTAGTATTATTCCAAATGCCAGTGGTGCTGCATTGATTGCTGCTCTTGGTATTGAAAATACTGAATATTTGGCTCCTATATACTTTCCAGGATACAGTTATCAAGCTCCACGTTGGAGACTTACAGATACTGCACCAAGACCAACTGGATCTGTATGGAACAATCTAAGCCCTGCAAACAACGGTTTAAATTTAGTTCTAAAACAATACAGTTCAGCATTGGGTGAGTGGGTAGCACAATCAGTTCCATCATATCAAAATACAAACTATGCATTAACCGCATTTGATCCCACTGGTGGTGGCAAAAATATTCCTGTTGGAACCACATGGTGCCAATACAATGCAAACTTCAATGAAACAACTCCATTAAACTCAATGGGATTTGAAATTTATGAACAAGTGGTTTTTGGTCAAACTATTGTGACAGGAACAAGCACTCCTGGTGCAGGTGGTGATCCTTTGTTTACAGCTGGAAATTCATTCATTCTTTATGGATCAGTGGCTGGATCAAACACAGGCGACTATGCCACAGTGACATTGACTGGTACCAGCATTGCTAGTTTCATTGCTGATGTTAGCGCAGCGGATGTGTCTTATGTGTCAGCAAGTGTAAACAGCGCAGGCAATATTGTGTTTACTCACAGCCAAGGTGGAACAATTGGATTGCAAGATCTTTCTGGCACTCCTTCGGTTACTGCTGGATTTACCACTGCCACGCCATTGTGCCGTCAAAGTGTAACAAATGATCAAATTCTGTTCTTGAGCAATTTTGCCGGTGTGCCGGAATTTAACTACACTGCTAGTGCCACAGCACCTTATCAAGATCCTGCTGATGGTAGATTGTGGTATTATTCTACAGCAACTCAAGTTGATATCATGATCCAAAACAACGGTGCTTGGTCTGGTTATCAGAACGTCACTAATGATGTTCGTGGTTACGATTTGACCTTGTGTAATGCAGCTGGACCAATCTGCGCTGCCACAGCACCTACTACACAAACTAATGCATCAGCAAGCCCATTACAATATGGTGACTTATGGGTAGATACTAGCGACTTAGAAAACTATCCTAAGTTATATCGTTGGGAAGCAGTAAACACAGTAGATCAATGGGTATCTGTTGATACTACAGACCAAGTCACACAGAATGGTATCTTATTTGCTGACGCACGTTGGGCACCAAATGGCACAACTAATCCTGTGAGTGATCCAATCCCAACTATTGTGAGTTTGCTAACCAGCAACTACTTAGACTTGGACGCACCGGATCCTGCACTGTATCCACAAGGTATGTTATTGTTTAACACACGCCGTTCAGGTTACAATGTCAAGAGTTATCAAAGTGATTACTTTAACTCTACCACATTCCCTGATGACACTTTGCCTACTGTGACCAGCACCTGGCTCACAGCGTCGGGTAACAAGCAAGATGGCAGCATGTATGCAGGTCGCTTGGCACAACGTCAAATGGTTGTGGCTGCAATGAAGTCTGGACTAGACACCAGCTTGGGTGCAAGAGAAGATACTGCACAGTACACACTGATTGCAACTCCTGCATATCCAGAGTTGATTCCTAACATGATTGCACTCAGCAATGAACGCAACAACACATTGTTTGTAGTTGGTGATACTCCAATGCGGTTGCCTGGTACAGGCACTGACATTACTACTTGGGCTACCAACAACAACGGTTTAGGCACTGTGGCCGGTGATGGCCAATCAGCTACCAGCAACTATGCTGCCACATTCTACCCAAGCTGCACAACTGTTGACTTGAGTGGTAACACTGTGGTAACAGCACCAAGTCACATGATGGTTAGAACAATCATCCGCAGTGACGAAGTGAGCTATCCATGGTTGGCACCAGCTGGCACACGCCGCGGTGTGGTAGACAATGCCACACAACTTGGCTATATTAACGGTGCTACTGGCGAGTTTGTGCCACTTGGTGTGAACCAAGGCCTGCGTGATGTGCTGTATAGTTTGAATGTTAACCCAATTACATTCATCCCAGGTGTGGGCATTACCAACTTTGGTAACAAAACATCTACCACAACCACCACAGCACTGGATCGTATCAACGTTGCACGACTGGTTGCATTCTTGCGTGGACGCCTGGAAGAAATTGGTAAGTTGTATCTGTTTGAACCTAACGATCAGATCACACGTAACGAAATCACCAACACTTGCAACAGCTTGATGGTTGATTTGATTGCCAAACGTGCTATCTATGACTACTTGGTTGTTTGCGACTTGAGCAATAACACACCAGCTCGTATTGACCGCAATGAATTGTGGGTTGATATTGCTATTGAACCAGTCAAGGCTGTGGAGTTCATCTACATTCCTCTGCGTATCAAGAACACTGGAGACATAGCCGCAGGACTATAAAAATAGGGTCCAAGGACCCTATTTTTTGACCTCAAGTCTAAGATAAATAAAACTAGGAGATACATATAATGCCAAGTTCATCATTAAACAAAATGACAGTACCGCTTGCAAGCGATCAATCAGCAAGCACCCAAGGTCTGTTAATGCCAAAACTTAGATATCGCTTTAGAGTGATGTTTGAGAATTTGGGAGTTTCAACACCAACAACAGAGTTAACCAAGCAGGTAGTGAGTTTTGCTCGACCTAACTTGACGTTCGAACCAATTACATTGCCAATTTATAACTCAACATTGAAGTTGGCTGGTCGTCATAGCTGGGCAGATGTTGCTGTTGAGATTCGCGATGATGCATCAGGCAACGTGAGTAAGTTGATTGGCGAGCAGATCCAGAAACAAATGGACTTCTTGGAAATGAGTTCAGCTGCATCAGGTATTGACTACAAGTTCTTGACCAAGTTGGAAATGCTAGACGGTGGCAATGGTGCTAACGAACCAGTGGTGCTTGAGTCATGGGAACTGTATGGTTGCTACATTGTGAGTGCCGACTATGGTCCAATGAACTATGGCACTAACGAAGCTGTGTCAATCACCATGAACATCTCTTATGACAACGCTAACCAAGGCAATCAAGGTGGTGGCGGTATTGGTGGTGTTATCGGCCGCACTGTGAACGATGTTGTTACAGGTATCGGCACAGGACCCTAAGGTCTAATCAATGTCTAGCTTCGGCCAGGACTTTCTTAAAGGTTTTACTGCGACAAACAGCTTGCGTGATTACACTCACGCAAGTAAAACTTTTCGCACTAATGCCTACGAACTAAAACCCAGATTTAAATTTTTATTTCATGTTCAGTTTACATTGAATGTGGAAGAAATTCAAGCACTACGCAATTCTAAAATATTTGGACCAACGCAAATTTCAACAATGAGCTTGGCAGTAAAAACTGTTGACTTGCCTAAATTTAACATTGACGTTGCTACACTGAATCAATACAATCGTAAACGTCTTGTACAAACCAAAATCAATTACGAACCAGTAAACATCACATTCCACGATGACGGTGGTGACAACATTCGCGAGATGTGGTATCAGTATTATTCTTACTACTACAAAGATCCAGCACAGCAATACATCAGCAATGCACCCACTTCTTATGGCACAGTCGGCGAAGTGCAAACCAAACAAAATGGATTTAGTTATAACAGCCGAGACATTTACTCACAAAATCGTGTTGGTAGTGTCAATGACTGGGGGTTTATTGGTGAAAATTTTATGGATGGCACAAGCACTCCAAGTGGCAAACCTCCATTCTTTAAAGACATTCAAATTATTGGATTTGACCAACACAAATATGCCAGATACATTCTTATCAATCCGCTGATTACCAATTGGAACCATGACACCTATGATTACTCACAGGGCAATGGTACTATGCAACACACCATGACCATCCGTTATGAAACTGTAAAATATCTCAATGGTGGCCTTGGCAAACCAGACGTTAACATTCGTTGGCCAGATACAGCACATTATGATAACATACCAAGTCCATTGGCTCGTCCTGGATCTACTGCCAGCATATTTGGTCAAGGCGGCCTACTATCCACCGGAGAAGGTATCATGGCAGATTTGGAATCTGGGTCAGTGGCTGGATTGATTGGTGCTGCACAAAAAGCAGGTGCTGCCTACAATACATTTAAAGGCAAGAATTTGCAATCTATTGTTCAAAGTGAAGCAACATCCTTAGGCAAACAAGTCATTGGTCAAAATGGCCCCAATGCAATCAGGTCAGTAATTAACAGAGCTGATGGATGGGTATTTCCAACAGCGCAGGCAACCAAAGCTGGATTGCCAGGATCACAATTCTATCCTTGAGAGTAACAAATGTCTACAGGCTCAGTAAATTCCATTAACACTAACACTGATCAAACAGTGAGAATCTTTGATAGGTTCTACAAGTATGAAGCCAATGTTCCAGCAGCTGAATATGACATTGTGTTGAGTTTCTTTAAGCAACAAATGGGCAATGCCAGGGTGGCAGGTAACTTTACTGTGAGTTTGTTTCAGGTAGCAGAACAAACAGGCATTCCTGTGCTTACACTGTTAGACAGCTTTCAAGGTAGTAACTTGATGACCATAAACATCAACATGGCCTACTATCTAAACAACATTCGTAGCAGAGCCACACTACTGGGCGTGAATGCACAACCAGTGCCCAACTACTATGCTGCTAGAACAGTGCTACAATGAGCAAGTGGGCGCAAGGCGTTTATCAAGTTATCAACCCTAAAAAGTATGTGGGCCAAGGCTTGCCCAGATATCGATCAGGGTGGGAACACTCGTTCATGCGGTTTTGTGACACCAATGACAATATCATGCAATGGGCCAGTGAAAGCATCCGCATACCTTACTTGCACCCACTAACTGGCAAAATGACCACTTATGTGCCAGATTTTTTGATCACTTACAAAACTCGCGATAATACACTGCGAGCAGAACTGATTGAAATTAAACCCAAAGGCCAAAGTGCCATCACTGAAGGCCAAAAGCCCAGAGACCGTGCTGTAGTAGCTGTGAATTACGCCAAATGGGACGCTGCAACCAAATGGTGCAGAAATCAAGGCTTGACTTTTAGAGTGATCACAGAAGACGATATGTTTAAGAACGGTAAAGCATAGCCACTAAATATGGCATGACCCG
>Ga0209296_1002302_pt1 | contig 13804 bp, 12 predicted proteins | sample S_130206_EF_Meta_FD_187319 | JGI IMG/M metagenome (GOLD analysis project Ga0209296, IMG submission 187319) | Freshwater microbial communities from Lake Simoncouche, Canada to study carbon cycling - S_130206_EF_MetaG (SPAdes) (version 2) | ecosystem: Environmental > Aquatic > Freshwater > Lake ...
CGGACTACTGCGTTAACTCCATCCTCCTGCATGGAAACATCACGAGTATCGGAGCAGACATCACTGTTGACTTCTTGACCCTTGATGACAACGACGGGAACATCCTGAACGGAACGCCGAACTACACGTCAATCAACGATTCGTTCTCGGTACACGGATTGCCCGGACCAGCCCTGCAACTTGCGCAGATCACATTCCCAAGCGGTCTGCCAACAGCATTGACCCCAAACGGACTAACACCAGTGCAAGTGCGGATCGAGCCAATCATCGGCACTGTGAACCAATCCACTGCCAAGCTGTTCATTCGCACCGTTGGAGCAACCAGTTACGTTGCTTACCCGCTCGCTCCGCTTGGATCGAACCTGTACCAAGCGAACTTGCCGGGTGGAGCCTGCCCATCAGAGGTCAACTATTACTTCACGGTCCAGATGGCTTCCGGCGATACCCAGTCTTCTCCCTCCTTGGCCCCCACTCAGGTCTATGCCACACCCGTGGCGAGCGAGTTTGGCGAACTGGTATTCGAAACCTTCGAGGCTGCAACCAGCAACTGGACCGTTGGCGCGACTGGCGATACAGCCACAAGCGGCCTGTGGGTTCAGGTCGATCCGGTCGGCACCGCCGCGCAGCCGGAAGATGACTTCACGGCCAGCCCCGGCGTCAAGGCCTGGATCACCGGGCAAGGAGCTGTCGGCGGCGCAGTTGGCGCGGCAGATGTTGACGGCGGTATCACCACTCTGGTGTCCCCAGCATTTGACTGCTCAGGGTTTGATGATGCGTACATCTCCTACCATCGTTGGTACTCCAACAACACGGGAGCCGGCGCGAACGCAGACAACATGCCAATTGAGATTTCAGGTGACAACGGCGTCACCTGGGTTCAGTTGGAAAGCGTGACGGAAAACGCTGGAGCTTGGGTCAAGAAGACCTTCCGTATCCAGAGCTACGTGACGGCATCGACCCAAGTCCGGATTCGCTTCCGTGCCCAAGACTTGGCTACTGGGTCCATTGTTGAGGCGGGCGTTGATGATGTGCGCGTCTTTGGGGCATCTTGCACAGCCGCGCTGATTGGCGACCTGGACCGCAACGGACGGGTAGAGGGCTTGGACCTCAGCATCCTGCTCGGAGCGTGGGGCACCAACACCTACGACCTGAGCGGCGACGGGATCATCAGTGGTCCGGATCTTGGACTGCTCCTCGCACATTGGACTGGCTGATAGGCGAGACCCAAAGCCACTTCGAACGGTTATTACCAATGACCCCCGCCCCTTGAAGGCGGGGGTCATTTGCTATACTCCTCCTCCCCCGCAGCAGGCATCCCCTGCGCGGTGGATCCATCGCCCGGATGGCGGAACTGGCAGACGCGCCAGCTTGAGGTGCTGGTGGGAGCAATCCCTTGGAGGTTCGAGTCCTCTTCCGGGCATTCACGGGAGGCGCCCAACGGCGCCTCCCGTGTTGCATTCCGGAGCAGCCCGGAGACCGTACAGTTGCGAAGTCTCATGCAGCCAAACCCACTCCAGCACCTGATGCCCACCTGCTCCGGCGCCAAGGCGGCCGCTGCCGGCACGGTGTTCGCAACCCCGGCTGCAGCCGACAGCGCTCATGCTGATCCGCGCACTGGCACCGTTCGGCTGAACGAAATCTTCCACTCCATCCAAGGCGAGAGCACGTGGGCAGGCGCTCCGTGCGTCTTTGTACGCCTCACTGGCTGCCCGCTGCGCTGTACCTACTGCGACACCGAGTACGCGTTCCGCGAAGGTCGCACGGCAACGCTCGGCGAGATTGTCGACGCGGTGCTGGCCACTGGCTGCCCACTGGTCGAGCTGACTGGCGGCGAGCCCCTCGCTCAGAAGCGCGCCTTCGACCTGATCCGCCTGTTGTGCGACCGCGGGCTGACCGTCCTCATTGAGACATCCGGCGCATTGGACATTTCGCCGTGCGATGAACGCGCCATCCGCATTCTGGACATCAAGACCCCTGGAAGCGGGGAGAGCGCACGGAATCTGTGGTCCAACATTGCCAACCTGCGCGCCCGCGACGAGGTGAAGTTTGTGCTCACCGACCGTGCCGATTACGAATGGGCAGTGGCAACGATCGCTGAGCGCGGATTGACAGAACGCGTGCAGCGCGGCGAACTGGGCGCCATCCTGATGAGCGCTGCGTGGGAACAGCCCAAGGGAGTGGAAATTGCTGGTTGCGTTGGGCTTTCGCCGCGCTTGCTTGCCGAGTGGATCATTGCGGATCGCCTGGCCGTGCGCATGCAGACACAAATGCACAAAATCATTTGGGAACCGCAGACACGCGGCGTATAGAGCTTTTACCTTGGAACATCCAGTCGACCTGAACAATCCGGACCGCCAGCGCGCCTTTGCTGAACTCATCGGGCGCCACTATCCAGCGCTCCGTGATCTGGCTGCGCGAACCCTGCGCGCCGAGCACGAAACATTGGGCTTTGGTGCTGCTGCACTTGCGCCAACATCATTGGTCACGGAGACGGTGCTACGGCTGATGAAGCAGGATGAATTGCCGATGAATGACGCGCACCTGCGCGGATTGGCCAGCGTGTTCATGACACGCGTGATTGCCGACCGCCGCCGCGCACGTCTGGCAAGCAAACGTGATGCACGCCTGACGCAGCGGCTCGATACCGAAGTGAGTGCCGGGCTGCGCGAAGACGCGCCGGACGCACCAAGCCGCGCCGACCTTGAGCTTCTTGAGAAGGCCATGATCGAACTTGCCGGCACGCATCCGCGCGAAATGGAGGTGGTCACGCTGCATTCCGTGGCCGGCATTTCCATGGATGTGGTGGCTGGCTTAGTCAACGTCAGCTTGGCCACCGCGCATCGCGACTTAGTAGCAGCACGCGCCCTGCTCGCGCGGCGATTGCGATCGCTGCGCGACGTGCGGTGAGTTACTTCGGCTTGTTGGTGTTGGCCAGCGCGATGACCTTGGTGGCCGCACCGGACCCTTGGAATACCGCTAAGAACGGTGCTGGATCGGCGGGCACGGTGTCCCAACCAACCTTCTGCCCCATCGTCAACGTGCAGGTGACAATCATCAAGTCTCCGCACTGCGTGGTGCGTGCATCCGCAATCACGGGCGCCTCGGTGGTGGCAACTTTGGCGCCGCGAATCATGTCTGCGCGCTCCTTTTGACCTTTGAAATTCACCACTTGGAATCCTTCGGCAAGCATTCCGTCGAAGGTCGGCAAGTCTTTGGCGTGTTGCGCCGTGAGAAATTTGGAGAGCAGCGCGGAGCCAGTGGCGTTCATTGCAGCATCACCCGCGAACCGCGGTGCGGTGGGCGCGGGACGGACAGCGGGCATTTCCAGCGAGGCCCAGGCAGCCAATCGCCATGCTCCTTCGACCTGCTGCCATACCGCTAGGCGCGGAGAGGGCTCGGATGGAAGTTTCTTGCCCCCGACGGATTCCCCAGCCTTTACAAGACAGGTCACCACGAGCGCATCACCAACGCGCGTGGCACGGACACCGCTCACCGTGGGGGCAGTGACGCCAAGGGCGGTAATGGCGGCTACTTCGGAAGTCCGGTCAAAGGCTCCTTCGAAATTGATCCGCTGGAAATTGGGCTGCATGCCGGCTTCAATCGCCGCGCGATCCTTGGCCACCATCTTCTGGAACCAGCCATCAAGGAGACCGGTTGCCAGCGTGTTGAGACCTGCTTCATCCTTGGGCCACGCGACGGCTGGTGCCGTCGCCGCGGGCGCCGTTTGCATGGACGCAGCGTTCGGGCTGCCGGCAACCGCAAAGAGTTGCGAGGCGGCCACAATCACGGCAACGGAAGTCATAGGTGTGTAATGCATGGGTTTCTCCAACAAGGGTGTACCACGATCCATCGGGCTTCATGCGCCCGTCACCAATTGTCGGATCCCTCGGGCAAGCGCTGCACCCCAAATTGCGTCTCCACCGCGCGGGCGCCCTGCTCGTCCCCCCATGCTGCCAGCACGCCCGCAAGTACGCGCGCAGACAGCGCAGACACGACCCCCTTGCCATCGCTGCCAGCGGCCATTGCGTCGCCAAGCTGGGTCATGGCGCATTCGTAGGCGGTGTCAAAGTCGCAGACTCGGTAGGCAATCGGCGCGAAGAATGCCAAATACCAGGGGCGCAATCCGTCGGTTGGAATTTGGCGGTGGTACTCCGGCCACAAGAACCGTCTGTAGACCTGGTATGCGTCGTCAAAGTGTCCGAGGTTGGCGCATGCATACGCCAGGTTCCAATGGGCGTTGACCGTGCGCGCGGCGCCGCTACCAAAGTGATGCTCCATGCGCGCACACAGCATGGTCATGCTTTGCACCATGTCATCACTGTTGAGACCATCGATCGACATCATGGTGAACACTTGCGTTTCCGCAAGCAGCAATTCCGGATCGTTGGGCGGGAGGTGCTGCTCAAGGTATCCTCGCGCTGCAAACACTTCAGCGGTTCGGTTGGGATATCCGTCGGCGCGAACAAGTGTCGAAATTCTGCTGAGGGCATAGGTGCACCCCGCATCAATGGGATCATCAAGAAGCGAGGCGTACCACTGCCCTGCCAGCATTCGTACTGCTGGATCACTGAATTGTGAAAAGAAGGGCCACGGCTGACGTTCCATGCACATGGTCGGAATGAGCGAACGCGCTGGGTCACTGCGGATATCGCCATTTGCTGAGAGGCGCGCAAAAATCATGGGACCGATCACGGCTGCACCGGCGCGGTCATACTTCAAGGCCATGCGATAGTAAAGCGGTGCTAGCTCTGTAAATGCCGTGCTTTCACCGGCTGGATCGGCTTTAAGTACCCCTTCAAACGAACGACCGAGGAGCTCGTACGCGCTGCGATGCTGCCACGCTTCCTCGTGACCACGCACAACAATCGCTGCCAATCGCCCCGCGATCAATGGATCATCAACGGCAACGGTGTCGACCAACTTCTCAATGCGCCCAAACGCTTCCTTGCCAGCGGCGGGATCTTTGGTGGCACTCTGCTGCGCCACCATGTCTTCAATCATCGACTGCGCAAATTGCATCGTCCTTTCAGAGTGGCGCTGCGCCGTCGCCGACAACTGTCGTTGATGGCTCGTCTGCGCAGTCCAGAGTGCAAACTGCACTAGTCCGCCGACAATCGCAAGTGCGGCTACAACAGCAAGTGCAGTGGCAATGCGATGGCGGCGCACCACGCGCCATGAACGTTCCCAGGGTGCGAGCAAACGAGCGGCTACTGGTAATCCATCCAGATACCGATGGAGGTCATCCGCCAGTGCTGCCGCCGATGCGTAGCGATCCTCTGGATGCGCGGCGGTCGCGCGGCGAACGATAGCTTCCAGGTCACCGCGAACTACTTCGACCAGCTCGTCCGGTTTCATCCCACGCGCGGCTGCCACGGCAACGGCGGCATCCGGGTTCGCAGCCGCCATCTCGGCAAGCCACGCGCTCGGCGGCACCACATAGGGAACCTCCAGCGGGCTCCGCGGCAGTTTGGAAGGCGGTCCGCCCACTAACAATTCAGCGAGCACTGTGCCCAGCGAATACACGTCGCTCCGCGCGTCGGCAATTCCCGCGCCGTGCATCCATTGCTCGGGTGCCATGTACTGCGGTGTCCCCAGGCGCTGCCCCTCAGCGGTTCGAAGGCTGGCGGCATCGGATGGATCGACCGCCTTCGCAACGCCAAAGTCAATGACCTTCACAACGGCGCGGTCGGCGCTACGCGTCACCAAGATGTTCCCGGGCTTCAAATCGCGATGAATGACGCCCTTTTGGTGCGCATGTTGCACACCGGAACACACATCAATGAAGAGACGCACGCGGTCACGCGGACGCATGCGACGTTCGTCACAGAGGGAAGTGATAGCGATCCCATCAATGAACGGCATGACAAACCACGGTCGGCCGTCTTCGGTGGTGCCAGCGTCAAGCACCGTGGCAACATGCGGGTGATCCATGAGCGCCAAGGTGTGGCGTTCGTTCTCAAATCGGGCAAGCACTAACCGCGAGCCGGGGTCGCGGCGCAGCAGTTTGAGCGCCACCAGTCGACGCACTGGCTGTTCCTGAGAAGCGAGCCACACGGTGCCGAACCCACCTTCACCGATCTGCGTCACCAGTGTGTAGCGACCGATGCGCCCCACGCCTTCCTCCAGACCCAGCTGCACTTCCGCAGCGGCGCGCTTGAGCAGTGCGTCGATCTCAGCAAGCGTGCGCGCGCTGGGCTCACCGAGCGTGGCGAAATCCGGGCCGCGCAGGGTTGCTTCTTGCGGTGTTTCTGACGCCGTATCTGGCGTCAATGGCACGCCAATCGACAGCCCTGACTGCGAATGCAGGTTGGCAGATTGTGGAACTGCGCTGTCGTGTCCCGCCGGGATCATGCAACAATGCTAAACCAATTGGCAAAAACCACAACCATCATCGGCACAATGTTCGCTCAGTACACCCAACCCTCAACCATCGCCACCTCGGGCACCACGGCGGCCACGGTTGGCATGGTCAGGATGATGGCGTCAAGCATGTCGCCTTCTTCATCTTGAATGGCTTCGCTGACAATCTGCGGCGGGATGGAAACCTTGGAATCGCTCAACAAGCGAATGATTTCCGCGCGCACCTTCATGGGTGGATCGCCGGCGCCCTTATAACCGCGCTTTGGCCAGCCTTTTAGATGCAAGATTGATGCCGGGCATCCTTCGCACACCACCACGTCGCCCGATGTGCCGGGGAGACAGGGTTCGATCCGAATGCCCTCTTCTGCCAGCGGCAAGAGAACTTCGCACATGAATGTCCACGTCTGCTTGAAGACGCGCAGGTTCAGCGGCGACATGGGCGTATTCATGGCGATGTCGCAGGCGCGGCGTGGCTCGCGACGCGTGCGTTCGCGGACTGCTCCACGCCACAACCGCGGCGATGCCAGGCCCTGCATCCAGCGTGCCACTGCCATCCAGTCATTTGCCAATCCAAACTCGCGAACGATCTCCGCAGGGATTGACATCGGTGCGTCCACGCGCCAAACATGCGCGCGCTTGTCATCGCGCGAGGCGAGGATGGCACGAACGAGTCCACGGCGGTCAAGCCGTCCCATCGATTCGACCGGTGTTCGGAGCGAAGACATGTCGCGGGTGATGACGCGAATCTTTGCTGCTCCGCCGGAATCCGCTCCGGAGAAATCAACACCGTGGAGAATGACGCCGTCGGCGAGACCGCTCGACTGGCTCTGCTGTGAGTTACTTGACTTCATTGATTCAACCGTTCCCGCACTGACTCTGTGGCTTGCCGCACGGGCAACATGATCCGGTGTGTACGTGCGTCTGGCCCACCGATGAACCGGCAACACCGAACACGCTGTGTTTGCGCGTGAAATGGCGTCCCTTGCCGGCCGGGTCTTCGACCGGCGCATCCGCTTCGCGCATGGGGCGGAGGAGAACGATCACTTCGCCATCTTCTTCACAGGCATATTCGTATTGAGGCATGTAATTACTTCCTTGAGTTTCGTTCGCCACCAGCGCGTGGTGCTTTCACCGGTCCGGGTGGACGCGGTGGCTTAGTTGGCCCGCGGCGCGGAGTCGATGGCTTGGTGTCACCGCGACGACCAACGGGAGCTTCCACCCGCGCTCCATCGCGTCCCTTGCCACGCGGCGCCGAACGGCCTTCGCCACGAGGCGCAGCACGACCTTCACCGCGGCGTGGGCGTTCGTCATCCTTGCGCGGCGCGTGACGTCCTTCACCGCGACGCGCGCGTTTCTCTTCTTTGCGTGGCGGGTTCCTGCCCTCGCCGCGGCGGTTTGCGCGCGCCGCTTCTGGCCGACGCGCTGCACCCGGGCGAGCCTTGCGGGCGCGAGCCTCGGCACGGCGAACCGCCATGTCTGGCTCCGCTTCCTTGCGCGCAGCGCGTTCTTGCGGCGTAGCGAAGGCGTGTTCCTTGAGAACTGCCAGTTCCTTTGGCGTCAACTCACGCCACTCGCCGGCCTGCAATCCCTTGAGCTGCAGCGGTCCCATGCGCACGCGTCGCAATTTCTTGACCGGGTGTCCAACGGTGGCAAGAATCTCGCGCACCTGGCGATTGCCATCCTCACGCAACTCCATATAAAGGAGCGTGCGCGCCGCATCACGCTTCAGAATCACCAGCTTTGATTTGGATGCGCGATCGGGTTCATGACCCTTGACGGCGGGCGCAAAGATGCTGCGCTCAAGCCGCGCAATATCTGAATCTTCAACGCGTCCGCTGACCATGACCTCATAGCCCTTGTACATCTCAAAGCGCGGATGGGTCAACCGATTGGCGATGTCGCCGTCGTTGGTCATCAGCAAGAGACCCGAGCCATCGATGTCCAGTCGACCCACCGGATAGAGCCGCGCGTGGGACGGATGTTGCACAAGATCAACCGCCAGCGGGCGCCGCTCCGGATCGCTGTTGGTGCTGACATAGCCCTTGGGCTTGAAGAGCATCACATAGACGTTGCGCTCCGGCGCCTTGATCCGTCGACCATCAAACCGAATGTGATCCTTGACCGGGTCGACCCACGCTGGAAGGCCATCAATCCGATGACCGTTGACCGTGACGCGCCCCTCCTCCACGCTCTCCTCGCACGCCCGGCGCGAGCCAATGCCGGCGTCAGCGAGCACCTTCTGAATGCGCGGTCCCCGCGAGTCGTCTTGGTAGGGGTGGGTCGGTGATACGAGGCGGCGCATCGCGCCATAGTAGCCGGAGCGGGGTATGGTTCGCGCCATGTCGATACTTGCCGCCGCCCTCCTGCTACTGACTTCTGGAACGGGTCCCGCGGGCAGCATCGGCGCCCCGGCGCTGGTCCTGCCGCTCGACGGGCGCACTGCGGTGGGCGCGGTGATTGCGGAGGCTGGACGGACTGAAGATGTGCGCCGACTTTCCGCGCTGTTTTCTTCCACCCCAACGCTCTTCCCATCGCGCGGACTGGTTGGAGCAGTGCGCTTGGGTTTCGTGCAGCCGTTTGCCGTTCCAGAGATTGCTAACGCCATCACACAACCTGCGGCGGAAGGTTCGGCCCGACCATACCGGGCAGTGGCACGATTTGCAGCACGCGCGTTCGGAATTGACTGCACCCTTGGCGAAGAACAGAGCACCATGCCAGTGGCGGATCCACAAGGCGCGCTGTTCGCGCTGGACTTTCTTCTGAACGAATCAAATCTGATCATCAACCAAGCGCTGGCGAGTGCACTTGGCGATGGAAATCGCGAACGCATTGCGCGCGCAGCGATTGCCAGCGCCGACTCCACCACTGCACGCGCTGCACAATTGCCGGACGCGTTGTCGCGCGCTATGCAGGGATCAGCCAGCATGGACCGCACTGCATTGGTGCGCGCTGCCGGACACTTTGACACGGCACTCGCAGTGAGCGGCGACTGGACGACGTTTGATACCGAAGCGCTCCCCGACGAACTTGCAGGCGCTGTGGATGGAACAGTCTTATCCACGCAACTCGTGCCAGAAATCGGTTGGCTAGTGATTGGCGGCACCGGTGCAAACCGCTACGACATGACCAAGATTGCTGCGGTGTTTGATATTGCAGGCGACGATCGCTACGAGTGGGGCGCAGGCGTTGTGGCCAGTCGGTTGGTGATTGATATTGCAGGAAACGACTCATATTCAGGGACGCGCGCAGCAGATAACGCCATGCCGCTTGCTGGCCCAGGTGGTGCCGCATGCGGAGTTTCGGTCATTGATGACTACGCTGGAAACGATCGCTACGAGTCCCCGCACAATGGTCTCGGTGCGGCGGCCTTTGGCGTCGGCATGGTGGTTGATCGTGCCGGCGATGACACGTACGTCGGCGGAACATGGACTGTCGGCGCAGCGTTCGCTGGCATTGGTGCAGTCTGCGATCTTGGTGGAAGTGATCAGTATTCGTCAGAAATGTTCTCGCAAGGGTGCGGCGGACCGGGATCGGCAGCGCTGCTCCTGGACGCAACGGGCAACGATCGATACCGTGCTGATGGGACAACCGCCAGTGCCTACGAAACCCCAACCGTGCACGCGTCATTTTCACAGGGTGTTGGATTTGGATACCGAGCAGGCGCAGCGGGCGGCGTGGGTGCGCTGGTTGATGGAGCCGGAAATGATCGATACGAGGCGGGTGAGTTTGGTCAAGGCTGTGGCTACTACTTGTCCATGGGCATCCTGCGCGACGATGGTGGCAATGACCTCTACTACGGAAATCGCTACGCGCAGGGCACTGCAGCGCACCAAGCGTTTGGAGTGCTCTTAGAAAATGGTGGCGATGACATCTATTGGAGCATGACGGCCGCCGGTCAAGGCGCTGCATGGGACATGTCGGTGGCAGCGCTGGTGGATCGCGCTGGTGATGATCGCTATCAAGCGGACGGCCTCTCCCAGGGAGCCGCTGCGCAACAAGCGATCGGCATGCTGATTGATCTGGCGGGGCGCGATGATTACCGCGCGGCGGGTGCCAGCCAAGGCGCGGCGGACAGCAACGCGTACCACTGGCACACCTCGCGTTGCACGAGTTTGGGCGTGCTCCGCGACACGGAAGGGCCGAATCGCTTCAGTGCTGGCGGCGCAGACGGAGAGCAGCGCCTCACTGGCAAGCCCGATGCCAAAGATGGAATCAATCAGTGGGGCGTGTTCATCACTCGCTGAACCCGCAGCATCGCGGTCCGTACACTGCGGGCTATGACCAACGCGCAGGCCAATGCAACGCATCGCGGCACACGGATATCGGATGGCAACGCCGTCACTATGGTGACCCGGCTGGCTCGCGTGGCACATCTTTTGTATCGCCGCTCCATGGCCGATGATCTGCCGGCGATGGCTTCCGCGTTGGCATACAAAACGCTGCTGGGGCTGATTCCAATTCTGATTGTGGTGACGTTGGTTGCCAAGACGCTCATGGGCGCGCAATTTGCTCCATTCGTTGCTGGTTTCATCAGTTCACTCGGCTTGGACAACATGCGGATTGTGCCTCCGACTGATGGCACCGCTGCACCAAGCGGCGCGGTTGCGCTTGGAACATGGGTAGAAACACTGGTCACGCAAGCGTCAGAGATTGACCTCAGTGCGCTCGGCTGGGTGGGCGTGAGTGTCACCGTCCTCAGCGCCATCTGGCTGATGACCAGCATCGAACTGAGTTTCAATCGCGTCTTCCGCGCGCGGCAAGGCCGAACCTGGCTGCGCCGGTTCGTGCTGTACTGGTTTGTACTCACCGCGAGTCCGCTGCTCATTGCAGCCATCCCACTGCTTTCGGCGGTGCTGCACGGCGCGGGCACAACGCCTGGCATCGGTTGGATCGTTGCATTGCTCGGCACGGTGTGGAATGTTGGGGTGCTCTGGGCGCTGCTACTCACGGTGTACATGGTGGTGCCGGCTGCTCGCGTCAGACCCCAATGCGCAGCCATCGGCGCCTTCTGTGCCAGCGTGGTGATCATTGGATTGAAAGGAATGCTTTCGGCGTACTTTGAACACGCGTTCGGTATGAGCAGACTGTATGGATCGCTGGGACTTGTTCCCGTGTTTATGTTCTGGATGTGGGTGGTCTGGGTGACGGTGCTCGGCGGGCTACAAGTAGCGGCCTTTGCACAGACCATTCGCGCACGCGGGTTGGATGCGGGTTCGGGCGCTGACGATGACGCGCACGCCGATCCCATGTTGGTCTTGGCGGTGATGGAACAAGCGTCCACTTCATGGCGCGAAGGGCGACCCATCAGCCGCGACAGCATTGCGGCGGAGCTTCACATGGACGACCGGCTTTCCTCGGAGCTGCTTGAAGAGTTAGTTCGTGGCGGGTTTCTGCTGCACACCGACGGTGACGCTTACGCGCCAACCCGACCGCCAGAAGACATTCGACCCGACGAAGTTCTGAAGGCCGTGTTTGCGCATTGTGCCGGTGAAGAGGGCGTGGAACGATCACGAATCGCCACCGCACTACGCGCCGCGCAACTGGAAACCGCTAGCAAGATGCGTATTGGAGACCTTCGCGCTGAGCGCACGAACCGATAGACTGCCTCATTCATGTCCTCGAAAGATGCCAAGATGGATTACGTTGAGTTCACCCACCCAGGCGGCTGCCTGGTGGCCAAGATCATCACCCCCAGCGTTGGGCAAAATGAAGCCCCGTTGATTCGTGAACAAGTGCTCGCCGAGTTCAGCAAGGCAACGCGCGGGCGGTCCTTCATCCTTGACTTGTCACACGTTTCGCTCGTCACAAGTTTGGGGCTCGGCATGTGTGTGGACCTGCGCAACTGCGCGGAGAAGGCTGGCCTGAAGCCCGCCGTCTTTGGTCTCAATCGCCACCTCCTTGATCTTTTTCGCTTGATGCGAATCGAGCGGCTGTTCACCATCCTGTCCACGCGGCAAGAGTTTGACTCGGCCATCGGGAAGTAAATACATGCGCTTCACGGCCATCAATCCGATGAACCCGACGCAGCCCATGCAATCATCTGCACCGCTTGGCGCTATGCGGGTCATGACTGTGACTGGCATGGCAACCTTGGCCGCTCTGCTCCTGGCGCCCGCCGGCTGCTACCGCAATGTGGTGGGAACCACCGGCACCGGCGCCGACCATTACGACGTGCAGGAGCCCAACATCGAAAAGGGCGAGAGCATCTGGTCCGAACCAAAGCCCACCGAGAAGGTTCCGAACCGCTACACGGGCACCTCATTGCAGAAGAACACGCGCCCGGCGCCGCAGCCGCTCGCACCGAAGTTGCCGCCGCAGTAAAGCCCGCATTTATCGCGGTAGCCGCGGCAACCGCCCCGCCCTTTCCCGCCTATCATTTCTGACCTACCTATGGGCATCGAAGCAGCACTCCCCGTCGACAGCATTCTCACCACCCAGTTGCAGCGCGTGGTGAATTGGTCCCGCCGCTCCAGCGTTTGGCCCATGCCATTTGCTACCGCTTGCTGCGGGATTGAACTGATGGCCACCGCCTGCAGTCGATTCGACCTCGCGCGCTTTGGAGCCGAAGTCATGCGCTTCAGTCCGCGTCAGTGCGACTTGATGATCGTTGCCGGACGCGTCAGCGTGAAGACCCTGCCCGTCTTGCAGCGCATCTATATGCAGATGGCGGAACCGAAGTGGGTGATCTCCATGGGCGCGTGCGCAAGCACCGGTGGTGTGTTCGACACCTACTCCGTGGTGCAGGGCGTGGACCAGTACTTGCCAGTTGATGTCTACATTCCGGGTTGCCCGCCGCGACCAGAAATGCTCATTGAAGGCATCATGGCCATCCAGCGCGTGATCGACAACGATCAGATTCCGCGCGACCCAAACGGCAAGCGACTGCCGCTACAGATTGCACTGCAGCCCAACTATCGCCCGCGCGTGCAGCCTGCGCCTGTCACGATCGGCGCGACCTAAGTCGACCAACTAAACACGACCACCGCTGCCGGAGTGCTTCTTCAGACACTCCCGTAGCAGCGGCAATTTCTCGCCATTTGCGTCCGCGCAGCCGGTGCTCGATGAGCTCCGCATCTTGAGGCCGCGTGCGCATGAGTTCATTCATGATGCCCACCAGTTCCGCGCGTTCATCGTGCTGCGGCGGTTCCGACCACGCTTCCGCAACGCCGGCAAACTTGGCAACTGTGGCCGCAAAGCGCGCGGCGCGACGGCGATGCCGCGCCACTGCTCGATTCACGACCTGAGCAACAAAGCTCCACGCCTCTGGCTTGCTTCGCATGGCAAAGGAGCCCTTGGCAGCCGCGTAATCCACGCGCCGAAGCGTGGTGGAAAAGACGTCGTCGGCATCCACGCCTGGCGATCGCCCCACTTCCGCGCCAATCTTTCGCCGCAAGGCAGACTCATTTTGCAGCATGAATTGTGCGATTTGCTCGCGGCCCGACGC
>Ga0209296_1002303_pt1 | contig 13801 bp, 16 predicted proteins | sample S_130206_EF_Meta_FD_187319 | JGI IMG/M metagenome (GOLD analysis project Ga0209296, IMG submission 187319) | Freshwater microbial communities from Lake Simoncouche, Canada to study carbon cycling - S_130206_EF_MetaG (SPAdes) (version 2) | ecosystem: Environmental > Aquatic > Freshwater > Lake ...
CAATCTCAGTCTTATCTTGCCCATGAAACTGGTTTTGGTTTAGAAAGTGTTGGAATGCAGTGGTGTTGGGGTCTCTATGTTCCAGAGGCTCATATGAACAATAAATATGCCATCCCCGCGCGAGCAACTACTTTCAAAAACGTTGCACCAGCCATCATTGGCTTAGCCGAGCATGATGTCTTGCGCGATGATGGTGCTAATTATGCAGCTGCACTAGAAAAGGCTGGAGTCCCAGTTGTGTTGAAAGAGTATCCAGGAATGATTCATGGCTTCTTTGGTCATGGATTCATGGTTGATGAGGCATACAACCTACGCAGATGGCTCAGTGAACAGATAGTTAAAGCAGTTCAATAGTGCTTGAAGCTCACACGCTCCTTATTGCTTGTTGTTTATTTCTAGGAGCAATTCTCTACACCTCCGTGGGCCATGCAGGTGCTTCGGCCTATATAGCCGTTATGACCCTCTTTGATCTTCCCCCCGTGGTTATTAAACCAACGGCACTTACTCTTAACATCTTTGTCTCTTCTTATACTTCCCTTCGCTATATCAAGAGTAATTACTTCAACAAAACTCTATTTCTCTATTTAAGTGCGGGCTCGGTGCCTGCAGCATTCATTGGCGGACGTATTAGTCTGCCCAGTAATGTCTACAGACCAGTAATTGGTGTGCTGCTTTTGTTATCTGGTGTGCGCTTTTTAGTGCAAGCGATGCAAAGTGAAAAGGCTCATAGGGAAGTAAATAAACCTTTAGCTGTATTTATTGGTGCAGGCGTTGGTTTGTTATCTGGAATCACTGGCACAGGAGGCGGCATATTCCTCTCTCCCCTGATCATCTGGTTAGGTTGGGTGAGCGTTAAGGCAGCTAGCGGAACTGTTGCTGCATTCATCTTTGTTAACTCAACTGCTGGATTACTGGGTAATTTTCAATCAACATCATCACTTCCAAGTGAACTACCTGTGTTTTTAGCAGCCGTGCTACTCGGAGCATTTATTGGCACACGCTTTGGAATCAAAAGATTCTCATCAGTGGGCGTGAAGCGGGCTTTGGGTATTGTCTTGCTGATAGCTGGAGCCAAGTTTCTTCTGGCATAAATAAACCCTCCCGTCGGAAAATCGGGAGGGCCTATCTACCTCTTATTACTTCTTGCGGCATTTTATTCCATTTGCGTCGTAGTACTGACGCCAAATGCCGCGGTGAATAGGAATGCGCATGGGAAGTGATTTAACTCCTGGAATAACAGGAATCAAAATCAATCCCAATGAGAGTAGGCCCATGAGAACCATGATGTATGCATCAGCATTTGCGCCAATGGGTGCTGATTCTTCATTGTTAAATGGAGGAATTTGATACCAGAATGAATAGAGCCATAGCCAAGCTTGTCCTGGATAGCGACCAGTTTCATTCATCATTCCCCATGTACCACCCTGCAAATTAGCCTCAGTTCCGGCATCATCTAGATAAGAACCATCACCAAAGAACAAGATCTGTTTGGTGTTATCTGTTTGAAAGAAACCACCTTGTGACAAAAGCGCAGCATCTAAAGCTCCGCCTTTAGCCATATCGGTTAATCCTTTAGCTAATGCTGGAACAGGACCGTAGGCACCTGGGGCAACATCAGAGAGTTTTCCTTCGGCCTTTGTTATTGCATCATCGTATGCAGTTGCCCATGTGTGCTTTTGTGATTCAGCAGCTGCCTTCCAGGTTGCCAAAGCACTGGCAATTTCTGTTGACATCACTTGAGTGCTCAATGGTGCAATAACAAATTCGTTGACAGTGTCCACTGGATGTGTGACACCTGCCCACTTTTGTAGCCAGAGAGGTCCAACGTTGAGGCCATCTGAGGCTTTGTTATATGGGCCTCCATATGTTGCAGATCCACTCGTTCCAGCAAGTTCTTGAACCGCTGTTACATAGAAATTATCTGCATTACTTACTGCCCAGCCCTTAAAGGTCAAGGGTGCTTCATCAGGTGAACCCATAAGCAAAGACAAAACAATTGCGGCGATGGCAACAAAAGCAACAGCGACGCTGCCTTCTTTTACGATGTCATAGCGCTTTGTTTTTCCACTCCAAGGGGCTGCATCAAAATCATGCTTTGCTTGCTTTGAAAGCGTCATCGACCAACCTCACTTAATGTTGGTATGGCATCGATAGGAGGAACTACACCGCGACGGCGCACCATCAACACGTGAATCACGGTGAGAACACCCAGGATCAACGGCAAAAATGCCACGTGGAGTAACAACATCTGACCCAGATTGGTTACATTAAAGAATGCCCCGATTCCCATTGAGTTAAAACCATCTTTAGCTTCAAAGGAGATCCATTGTGAGTCAAAGTTTGTTTGGACCAGATAGCCAGTGAAAGCCGTGGCAATAGATGCCACAAATGCAATTGCTCCTGTGGCCCATGTTCTAAAGCGATCTCCACGCCAAGCTGCCATCCAGTACTTGCCCCAGAGGTGAACAACCATGAAGACAAAAAACATCTGGACAGACCAGAAATGCAAGCTATTAACAAATAGACCACTATCAGAGATGTGATACCAAGCAGGTCCTTCAAAAGCCAAGATAATCCCGGAAAAAATAATCACGGCTAGCGCTGCAAGTGTTAATACGCCAAAAACATAGATCCAAGAGACAACGTATGCGGGTTGATCATCTGGAAGAAGTTTTTCGATAGGAAGGTTTTTTTGCCACTTATTGCGAAGTTTGGCAGTCCACATTTCACTCATTTGTGGCCCTCTTTGTCCTTAGGAAATGGGACAAGGATTGCAAGTGCGAAGATTATGAGCATCAACACAATCACGATTAAGTTAGAAACTGAGATCTGCAGCCAACCTGTTTTTAGATAAGTTGCAGGATGATTCATGAAATCTGAAATCCAGCCTGTCATTTGGTTGTCCGTTCGTTGGAATCGAGTGCTCTCGATTTCGTTACGGTTACGGTACGACTGGAGTCAGATATCTCCTACGTTCAATGAGAGCGGCACCTCTCAAATAACTCTTAAGTTAAGCGTGAAGTAGTTCTTTAAGCAGAGTTTCCACACGCTTCTTGATTTCATCTCGTATCACTCGCACTGATTCAATGCCTTGTCCTGCAGGATCCTCTAAAACCCAATCTTCATAGCGCTTGCCTGGATAGAACGGGCAAGCATCCCCGCAACCCATTGTTACAACGGCATCAGATGCTTGTACTGCCTCTGGTGTGAGGATCTTTGGAACATTGTTTGCAATATCTATGCCCAGCTCTGCCATCGCTGCAATAGCTACAGGATTAATTGAATCCTTGGGCGCAGAGCCAGCCGAGAGGACTTCTATGCGATCTTGTCCTAACTCCTTCATGAAACCTGCTGCCATTTGAGAACGGCCAGCGTTATGCACACAAACAAAAAGCACGGTGGGCTTATTTGTCATGAGTTAGGACCTTGGTAAGACCTAAGCCAATAAGGGCACCAAGAACTTGAGCAGCGATGAACTTTGGTGCGCACTCTGGCGCAATTCCAGCAAAAGAGTCACTGAAGGTTCGTCCAATGGTGACTGCAGGGTTTGCAAAGGATGTCGAGCTTGTGAAGAAATAAGCACTTCCTATCCAGGCAGCAACGGCTACTGGGATTACAACAAGGTTTCTCTGGTTAACCGAAAGATTGATTAAAAGGATTAAACCCGCAGTGGCAACTATTTCGCCAATATAGAGATTGCCACCTGAGCGAATCTTGGTTGATGTTTCAAGCAATGCGTGGCTAAACATCGCATTTGCCAGCATGGCACCTGTTATCGCGCCTAGTACTTGAGCAATTGAGTATTGAATAAATTGAACTGTTGAGTTCTTGCCTTGGATCAAATCAACCATTGTTACGACAGGGTTGAAATGAGCTCCGCTAATAGGAGCCAGAATTGTTATTAATACATACAAGCCAAATACTGTTGAAATAGTATTAATAAGTAGTTGCACACCAACATCTTGTGAAAGGTTCGTGGCCATAATGCCCGAACCAACAACGATTGCAACTAAAAGGGCTGTTCCAAGAAACTCAGCAAAAACCTTTTTCATTTAAGAAACAGCGACGATATCAACAACAAAGATCAGAGTTTCATTTGGTCCGATTGGGCCTGAACCATTTGGACCATAACCAAGATCTGCTGGGATAACTAGTAAGCGGCGTCCACCAACTTTTGCACCAGGTAATCCCTGTTGCCATCCTGCAATCACACCCGCAAGAGGAAACGTTGCTGGTTGTCCACCTGACCATGACGATTCAACAATAGAACCATTTGACCAAGTCATGAGTGTGTAATGAACGGTCAGAGTGGAAGATGCTTGAACTTCTGTGCCCGTTCCAACAATGATGTCTTGTGTTTGAAGAGTTGTTGGAGCTGTACCAGTAGGTGCCGTAATTGTTGGTGCTTCACCAGCATTAGCTGTTACTGCAGGTAGTCCATTAGATGAAGATTCTGCCACTTTGTCTTTTCCTCCACATGCTGAAAGGGATGTAATCGCAAGCGCGATTACTGCTGCAATTGCTAAGTTTCTGAGCTTTGAATTCATTTCCATCCTTTATTCGAGTTCGCCGATTAACTTAAATTCACCATTACCAAGTTGGCCTTGCGCTCTATACATCTCAAGCTTGGCGCGAGTATCTGCAATATCAAGATTTCGCATAGTCAGCTGGCCAATGCGATCAACTGGACCAAAGGCAGCGTTTTCTGTGCGCTCCATAGATAGCTTCTCTGGTGCATAGCTAAGTGCAGGACCAGTTGTATTAATAATTGAATAATCATCACCGCGGCGCATGCGCAAAGTAACTTCGCCGGTAACAGCAGATGCCACCCAGCGTTGCAATGATTCACGCAACATCAAAGACTGTGGATCTAACCAACGACCTTCATAGAGCAAGCGACCTAAGCGGCGGCCCTCTGCGTGATAATTAGCAATGGTGTCTTCATTATGAATTGCACTGATGAGACGCTCATAGGCAATAAAGAGCAGCGCCATTCCTGGAGCTTCATAAATCCCACGGCTCTTAGCTTCAATGATGCGGTTTTCAATCTGATCAGCCATTCCAAGTCCATGGCGGCCACCAATTGCATTAGCTTCTTTCATCAGCGCCACAACATCATCAAATGACTTACCGTTGATAGCAACCGGGCGTCCTTGAACAAAAGAAATCTTCACATCTTCAGTTTCAATCTTTACGGCCGGATCCCAGAAGCGAACACCCATAATTGGCTGCACGAGCTCAACTGAAGTGTCTAGATTTTCTAATGACTTTGCCTCATGTGTAGCACCCAAGATATTGGCATCAGTTGAATAGGCCTTCTCTGTGCTATCGCGATAAGGAAGTTTGTGGGCAACTAGGTACTCAGACATCTCTTTGCGTCCACCCAGTTCATTAACAAAATCAGCATCTAGCCATGGCTTGTAGATGCGCAGGTTTGGATTAGCTAAAAGACCATAACGATAGAAACGCTCAATGTCATTGCCTTTATAAGTTGAACCATCGCCCCAGATATTTACTGAATCTGCATGCATGGCGCGAACTAACATTGTGCCTGTTACGGCGCGGCCCAGCGGGGTTGTGTTGAAATACTGTTTTCCGCCTGAGCGAATATGGAAAGCTCCACAAGCAATTGCAGCTAAGCCCTCTTCAACTAATGCGCTCTTGCAATCAACAAGGCGTGAAATCTGCGCGCCATATTCCTTGGCACGAACTGGAACTGAATCGATATCTGGCTCGTCATATTGGCCAAGATCTGCGGTGTAAGTACAAGGAATCGCACCTTTTTCGCGCATCCATGCAACAGCCACAGAAGTATCGAGTCCGCCAGAAAAGGCGATACCGACTTTTTCTCCCACGGGAAGAGATGCAAGGACCTTAGACATGAGTGAAGTCTAACCGATAGTGAAGGTAGAAATTTTCTTTGAAAGGGCTGGGACTACGCCCCATTGCGTGGTTATTTCGCGGTATCTATCGATATCTAGCGCATCAGGTTGCGCCCCAGTCTTCACTGCGCGAATCATGATGTTTCGAGGTGTGTGTTCTCCCCCGATGAATTCAATGATCTCAACGCGATATCCAACAATGCGCAATATCTGTGCACGCAAAGCATCTGTGAGTAAATCACCCATGCGCTCTTTCATCACACCAAACTTGGTAATAGCCCCCCATGGCTCTGGGCTTTGATCCATCTGCTTTTGAATATCGTGGTGACAACATGGTGCGATCAATAAAAGCTTTGCTCCACCATTTACTGCCCATGCAATTGCATCATCTGTTGCTGTGTCACAGGCATGAAGTGCAATGGCAATATCGGCCTGATTGGCAGTTGTTGATGCAATCTCTTCTGCCCTAAAAGTAATCGTCTCTGAAATACCTAGTATCTGGGCAATTTCATTGTTGCGATCACGTGATGCCGGGCGAATATCAATTCCTGTCACATGAACAGGCATTCCAATGCTCTTGAGATACTGGTGAGCCGCAAAAGTTAAATAAGCATGCCCACAACCTAAATCAACAATTGATAAGGGCCTGTCTTTACTTGGCTTTATAATTTGACCAGTTTCTATTGCAGAGTTAAGGGTTGGTACTAGCAAGCGCAGGAACTCTTCTACTTGCTTGTATTTATCATTTTTCGAAGGCTTAATCTGTCCTTTGTGATCGGCAATACCGACTTCACGCAAGAAGGGATCAGCTGGATCAAGTAAGCGCTCCTTTTTCTTATCGTGAGAAAGGTTTTGCTCCAGGCTCTTCTTTTCATAGTGAACTTGGGCTTCACCACTCTTTGTCACGCGAATACTCATAGATCCATCCACGCTATCCACAGTGATATTTGCATAACCACTAGAGATGAGTTGCAGGACCTCTGATTTATTTGGTGCAATATTTTTAGTTGTTGTGGCTTTGCCATCACTGTAGGTGAGTTGTAAAACAATGGAGCCCTTAATTTCAACGGCTCTGATATCAATGCGCTCATGCTCCACCTGCATATTGCGGCGGCGGCCAGATAAAACCACGCGCACTAGAGTCTTTGTATCAACGATGAGCGCACATGCCTCGTCTAAAGCTTGTTCTATGGATAGAGGCATGGATTATTTAGGCGAAATTACCGCTGTGCCCTTTTCATGAGGATAAATAGTAAGGACGTGATTGGGCAGAGCCTTAGCAAAACTCTCAGCCAACTTACGCTCTCCCTCACGATTCACATCATCTATAACAACGATTGCCTTAGGTGAGAGCTTGGCGATGAACTCAGCACGAGCTGGCATGCGTGCCTCTGGGTTTTTAGATCCCGGCGGACCATCAACTATCAATAAATCAATTCGCTTTAAATCTTTAATAACTGCTGTGTCATACCAATCAACTCCTGAGATATGAGCTTTTAGTTGTGCAACTCGAATTTCAACCCCTCGTACTTTGTGCTCTTTTAGAACTTCACGAGTTTTATCTGCAAACTCACCTGAGTGATCAATACTAATTACTTTCTTTGCTCCTGCTTTTGCAACTACCAATGTGGAAACCCCTGAGCCAAGTTCAACAACCAACTTAGGATTATGTTTTCGCACTAACTGAGCCAAAGTTAACAGAAGATCGGGTGAGGCGGCCCAGCTACGTGTTGGTGGAACTGGTGCGCTAAATTTTAATAGGGATAACAACTGCTGCATCGCCTCTGTTTGGCGATAGGACTGCCACATCGAAGTTTTTAACTCATTAGTTGAGACAGCTATTTCGCGAGCAATTCTTGTGTTTATTTTCTGGTGCAGGGCACGAAGTGAACGGATGCAATAGGCAAGTCCTAGCCCAATGGCGAGCAAGAGAACTAATAAAAGTAGATTCACCCATTAAGTCTAAGTGCGAGGCAGGTGAACTTCAATTGCCAAGCCACCTAGTTCGCTCTTACGAAGAGTAAATGTTCCCTTATGTCTTTCAATAACCGCGTTCATGATGCTCATGCCCAGCCCTGTGCCACCAGTTTCTCGGGATCGAGATCTATCAAAGCGCTTAAGTCCTCGGATTTTCTCTCCATATGATTCAGGGGGCAATCCTGGGCCACTGTCTTCAATGATGATTGTGATCTGCTTTTGCCCTTGAACGCTGACTTGAACTGAGGTGCTTGGGGGTGTGTGCAGGCGAATATTAGTAAGAGCATTTTGGATAAAACGCTGCAAATACTTTTCAGAGCCAACCATTACCGCACTTACATCTATGTGAGTAGTGACTGGGTGTGTCGGTGCAATCTCTTTAAAGTCAGAAACGCTTTCACGAACTAACTGGGCAATATCAATACTTTCAAACTCAATATTGCCTTCTTCACCTAGCTGTGCCAACATCAATAAATCACCAATGAGAAAGTCCATTCGCTTTAACTCACTATTGAGTCGATCAAAGGCTGCGCTCTCTCGCTCTGGATCCAACTGCTTACCTTTGAGGAGTTCGGCATAGCCTTTAACAACAGTCATGGGTGTGCGCAACTCATGGGCGGCATCGCCAATGAACTCCTGCATCTTCTGTCTTTGTGCCCGCTCTTGAGCTAATGCTCCGGATTTAGAAAGTAGTGATGTTGCGATAGATGCAAGAATGTTTGCAAGAATAATGAAAATTAGTAGCTTTAAGAGATTGATATCAAGAGAGCGGTTGATATCAGCTAAGGAGCCAGCAACTATTAATACATCCCCTTCGGGAATTGCGATAGTGCGAATTCGAAGATCTGGACCATCTAGTGGTGTTCCAACGGATTCACGCAAGATAGTTACTTCACCACTAGGAGTTGCAAAGCCTAAAGTTAAATCAAGATTATTCTGCTCGATACTGAGCAGGGCAATACTGACGGCATCCATCGGATTTATGCGAATATCACTTTCGACTTGATTAAGTCGTTTATCAATCATGGCAATCTCACTGCGATATGTGCTCACAACTGCAAAGCCACCGATCAGAATTGAGAGAACTGAAGTTATAAGGGCAGTTGAGATAATTTGCCGAGTTCGAATTCTCATGAAAACTATTTAGGCTCCTGGATTTGAAATCCCACACCACGAACAGTCTTAATACCCTCAAAACCATCTCGGTGCAGTTTCTTGCGAAGGTATGAAATATAGGTATCAACGACCGTGCTTTCAGATTCGAATGTAATTCCCCAGACTTCATCCAGCAAAAGATTCTTGCTCAGTACTCGTCCCTTCTTCTCAATCAATATCTGCAATAAGCGGTACTCGGTTGGAGAAAGATCTACCTCTTCACCATTAAAGCTCACTAAATGCTGATCATCATCGATTGAGATTGGACCACATGAGAGCAAAGAAGGAACATCAACATTTTTTGTTGAGCGGCGCAAAATAGCTTTAATGCGCAAAATTAACTCTTCGATACCAAAGGGCTTAACAACATAATCATCGGCGCCAATTTTTAAGCCTCGGGTGATGTCAGCTTTATCTTCGCGTGCTGTGAGCATGAGGACTGGCGTTGAGTCATTGGTGCTTCGCAAGCGCTCAACTAATTCAAATCCATCCATTAACGGCATATTGATATCGATAACTAAGAGATCTGGCTTATGAGTACGCAAAAGCGTTAAGGCAGACATTCCATCAGTTGCTTCCACCGTCTCAAATCCGGCAATGCGCAATGTGTCATTAAGGAGAGCCCGGACCCCCGGCTCATCATCAACGATCATAATCAACTGTGCCATAGGCCCACTCTTGCATGATGGGGCTCTAAATCCAATAATTTTTCACACTCTGAAGGCGATTCACAGAAAAATCACAACAGATACATGCATCATTTAGGCATGAGAACACGAGGGATAGCACTAGTCGTCATTTCCCTGACCCTCCTCTTTTCATCCAGCATTAATGCATCAGCTGAACCAACACCTTCTCCCTCACCTTCTCCTGATTATCAAATGCTCATGAATCAATACAAGTTAGATTTTGATCAATACCGCGCATTGGTGCAGGTTCGTGAGAAAGCACGATCAGAAATTAATCGCACATTTATGCTTGCCGTCAATGAAGCAAACCGCGAGGCGCGCACAGCGATGAAACTAGCCAAAACAGCTGCGGCTAAAAATGAGATTATTTCTAAACAAAAAGTTGCTGTAACTGCAGCAAGTGTTGCTCGTGATGCCGCAATTGCTGCGCTCGGTGCCCTACCAACCCCGCCTGTAAAGCCAGTTAAGCCAGTGGAGATGGCTCCATTAAATAAGATGAAAGACAAGAAATCTTCACCTTCTCCAACCCGCTAGATAATTTACTGACTATCGTTGGGCCATGAAGAAATTTAATCTCTGGCTTGCTCAAAAAATTACCTCAGGTGTTGCAACCATGTGGTGTGCATATCTCTTTGCCGCAATCGCCTTGATATCACTGCCCAAGGCTATTCAATCAGGTGATTCAATTGTCATCATCTCTTGGGTAGCGCAAACATTTCTTCAACTCGTATTGCTTTCTATCATCATGGTGGGGCAAAAAGTCCAAGCACAAAGCGTGGAAGAAACCATTAATGAGACTCATACGGCTTCACTTGCTGAATTCGAATTAGCAAAAGAAGCTAGAGGTGTAGCTCACAAAGAATTAACTGAACTTCATCAATTATCGAAAGATATGCACAAATTGATACGTGAAGTAGAGGCTCGTCTTAAGAGTTAAATCGTTATAAAAGCGAGACATTACTGACCACAGTTTCAGTCTTCTTGCATTGCTTGAGTTCACATGGCTCGCATAAGTTCTCCTTATGAACTCCTCGCCGTGGTGGAAAGAAGCCACGATTTATCAGATCTATCCGCGCTCATTCTTTGATAGCAATGGCGATGGTGAGGGAGATTTACCTGGAGTCACAAGCAAGTTGGATTATGTGAAAAGCCTCGGTGTAGATGCGATTTGGTTAAGCCCTTTCTTTACATCACCAAATAAAGATGGCGGATATGACGTAGCAAATCCACGCGATGTTGATCCACGCTTTGGAAATTTGGAAGATGCTAGAGAATTAATCACACAGGCTCACATGCGTGACCTGCGAGTAATCGCTGACATCGTTCCTAATCACTTCTCTGATCAACATGAATGGTTTCAGGCAGCACTAAAAGCCAAGCGTACTTCGAAAGAGCGTGAGCGGTTCCATTTCTATGATGCAAATGAAGATGGAACTCCCCCTAATAACTGGATCTCACTCTTTGGCGGACCATCATGGACTCAAGTCGAAGATGGGCAGTTCTATTTACATCTTTTTGACTCATCACAACCAGATTTGAATTGGGAAAACCCTGAGGTGAACGCTGACTTTGAAAAGACATTACGCTTTTGGATTGATTTAGGCGTGGATGGTTTCAGAATTGATGTGGCACATGGGTTGATAAAAGAAGATGTTTTAACGAATCACCCAGATCCTCAAGGATTGAGTAACGCATTGCGTCTTGATGTGGCCATGGATTCTGAGGTGCGAAATGCACTCTTGTTAACAGTTCCTTATTTTGATCGCCAAGGCGTTCATGAGGTCTACAGAAAATGGCGCAAGCTTTTTGATTCATACGGTGAGCGCGAGATCATGGCAGTTGCTGAGGCATGGGTTCATCCACCTGTGAATGCAACGCGTTATGTTCGAGCAGATGAGCTTCATCAAGTTTTTAACTTTGATTTATTGACAGCAGAATTTGATGCCAATGTTCTATTCGATGTGGTTGAGCGATCAATTTCACTTAATGCAACAGTGAACGCTCTGCCAACATGGGCGCTGAGCAATCATGACTCACCCCGTGTTGCTAGCCGAATAGGTGATGAGCAAGCACGCGCACTTGCTCTGTTTGTATTTGGGCTACCTGGCTCTACATATGTTTTTGCTGGTCAAGAACTGGGATTACCTGATGGGCAATTACAAGATTCAGATCGCCAAGATCCAACGTTTTTTAGAACTAATGGCGCCATTAAGGGTAGAGATGGCGCACGCGTGCCGCTTCCTTGGGGTGGAGACACAATACCTTTTGGCTTTAGCACTGGAAAACCATGGCTTCCAATTTCACAGAGCTGGAAAGATTTAACTGTCGAAAGTGAGTTGGCTGATCCTAAGAGCTCATTGCATCTCTACAAAAATGCACTAGAGCTGCGTAAGGAATTCTTAGTTGGAGCAGGTGGAATTACTTGGCTTGAATCCCCCCAACACGGAGATAAAAACGATTCTCTACTCTCATATTCCAGAGGATCTATCACAGTCGTTATGAATCTTTCAGATTCTGCCCAAGAATGTGAAGCTGACGGCAAATTAGTGATGGTAAGTAGCGGAACCGTAGATGCTCGAGATGGAATTAAGGTGATTCCAGCACGTTCAACTGCTTGGTTCTTGTCTTAACTGACAGAATGCGCCCATGGAATCAACCACTACCTGGGTAGTCACAATTGCAATCCTTGCCGCTGTTATTCTCTTTGATTTAGGAATTGCAGTAATTCGACGCAACAAAGCAACGTCAATGCTCGAAGCATCTTTTTGGACTGTTTTCTATATTGCAACTGCCCTTGTTTTTGGTGCATTACTGCCACATTGGGCTAGTGATCAAGGTCAAAAAGAGTTCTTTGCTGGTTGGTTAACTGAGTATGCATTATCAGTAGATAACATCTTTGTATTTATTATTATTTTGGCAAGTCTTAAGGTGCAAAAAGAGGCTCAACAATTAGTCCTTCTGTTAGGCATCATGCTCACAATTGCAATCCGTGGTCTTTTAATCCCGCTTGGTGCTGCTCTAATTTCACGCTTTGCCAGCATCTTCTTCCTCTTTGGAATATTCCTAATCTATACCGCTTGGCAGTTGGCAAAAGAGAGTGAAGATGAAGAATGGAAAGAAGGCAAAGTAGTTGCCCTACTTAAAAAGCGTGGCTTTAGTACTTTCGCAATTGCTCTAGTCGCACTTGGGCTTACCAATTTAGTCTTTTCACTTGATTCAATCCCTGCAATTTTCGGCTTAACAAAAGACCCATACATTGTCACTACAGCTAACGTCTTTGCCCTTATGGGCTTGCGCCAGCTCTACTTCTTGCTCGAGGGTCTATTGGCCCGCTTGGTATACCTGTCTAAAGGACTTTCATTTATTTTAGGTTTTATTGGTATCAAGATGATTATGGAAGCATTTCATGGCATTGGAATTGATGAGATAGCTGGAGTTCATATCCCCGAAGTCAGCCTGGAAGTCAGTTTGGGTGTAATCGTTGCTAGCTTAGTAATCACTACGGTGGCTAGCCTGACTGCCACAAGAAAAGATGGCAGTGAGATTATCTAGATAATCTCTTTATTTCTTAACGTTTCTCGATTGTGATCTTTACTTTTTTCGTGAATCTTACGAATTTGAATATCAAAGATTTTCATTGCGCCATCAAATGCCGCTAAATCATTGAATTCACTAGCTTCGGCGCGAAGCAATGGACCTGAACCATGAGAAGTCACAATCACTCGGTGTGAGTGCTTACCTAAACGTGGATTGGTTTCATGGAGTATCTCTACTTCAACGCGATCAATGACCACACCAAAGCGCTCCATGGAATTTAATTTCTCTTCTGCTATCTCTTTAAAATCTTCGGCAAGTTGGGCATGACGTGCATGAATTTGAATCTTCATGCTTAGAAGGGTAGTACTAAAACCACCAAAGTCACTACGAAAGCGAGAAGAAAAGATTTGCCAAGAATTTTCAACGCTGTGGCACGATCGGCAGCTTTGTCTTGTGGATCAGCCACTCGGGAAAGATCGCCGAGCTTGCCGAAGTTAAATGTGCCAGCAAAACCATAAGCAAGACAGAATTTACTGCGAGATTGAACATAACCCACTGCTG
>Ga0209296_1002304_pt1 | contig 13797 bp, 23 predicted proteins | sample S_130206_EF_Meta_FD_187319 | JGI IMG/M metagenome (GOLD analysis project Ga0209296, IMG submission 187319) | Freshwater microbial communities from Lake Simoncouche, Canada to study carbon cycling - S_130206_EF_MetaG (SPAdes) (version 2) | ecosystem: Environmental > Aquatic > Freshwater > Lake ...
GGAAAATGTCGTTAAGCCAGGGCGCGTTGTCCCGCTGAAACCGCGTCGACCGCGCCGAGTGCGGCAGCCGGACGTGCTCCGCTAGCCAGTCCAGAGGGTCGCCCTGGTAGCTGGTCACGATGCCAGCCGCGACCCCATCCTTAAGTGGATTCATTCAGCTTGGCCTTTACCCTGTCCAATAAAAGGTCAATGCGGGACTGAAGCTTTGGCCGAACCTCCTCCTCGGACTGACCGGCAATCTGTCCCGTTAAATCGTTTACCAGAGCCTGACACTCTGCCGACAGAATGGCGCCAATCTGCACCCCAGCCTCCCGCACCTCAGCGCGGTTAATAAGTTCGCCGCGGGCCTGGGCGTTTTGGATCTCAAGTCGCTCCACCTCTAGCATTGTCTTGCGGAGTTTGGCGTCAGACAACCCCACGGGCGGCTCTTTTCTTTTTGCCGCTAGCCAAGCGTCCATTTCCTCGACCGTCCCCTTCAGTGGCGCTCCAGCCTTACCCCACTTAATAATTGCAACGTGCGAAACGCCGTAATGCGCGGCCCATTCCCGCGTTGTCTTGGGTGGCTCCTGCCCTCGCTCGTAGGCTTCAACTTGCGCTTGTTCGCGCTTTGAAATTGTTTTGCCAGCCTTGAGTTTGGCAAAAATGTTTTTTACTTGCGCGTGTTGGGCTTGATCAGAAAGTTTCATTTTCCAACCATTTTTCTGAGCGCAGCATTTCCAATTGCGCGTTGTTGCGCCCTAGTTGTTTTAACTTTTGCAAAACGCTCCGATTCTTCTTTATAAGGGTAGCATTTCTTCATCCCATCGAGCGCGTAAAAAACAATCGAAGCCCTGTAGCCATCTTTTGATATTCGAGACAAAGGAGTTACGCCATGCATCCATTTTTGCCCATCAAAAATTCCAAGTGCTCCATCGCTTTGACTAAGCGCGATTTGCAATTCAGGAAAAACCAAATAGCCCCCGATAACGCTTTCTTTGAGGATAAGAACATTTGAAAAAATATTTTTGAAATTTCCGGTGTCTCTGTGGTGTTTAATAGCGTGATTAATATTAAAATTACATGTCGTAAACGGTGATTCATTTGGTAGCCAATCAGGCAAAATATTTTCTGAAATAACTCGCCTATTGAATTTGTAAGCTTCAGGAAGATACTGCCGGTAAACTTCTGCGACATAGTTTGCAAACGAAAAAGAATCAATAAAATTTTTACGTTCTTCCTGTGTCTGTTTTGAAAAGCGGCATTTGTCATTTCTTAAAGGGTTTCGCGGCAAACTCCCAAACACGCTTGATTGAGTTGGCAACCCCCAAGTTCGTGCTGTCTTTGCAAATTTTGTATTTTTAGCAATTTGCCTCATTTTTCCAAGTAACGATTTCGGTGTATTGACATAAACTGCAACCGGTTTTCCTTCATAAAAAACCGTGCAATCTTCAGAAATCAATGTGTCAAATTGTTCAGCCGTTGGAATTGTCCGCACAAGGTTGTCACAATTTTTGATTTTAGTTATTTCTATTTGATTCATAAAAATCGATAAGCATAACAAGCAAAGGGCTATATGAACTTAATTTTTTTTCGTCCATTATTTTGTCTAACCTATTCACTACAGAAATAAATTCTTCAGATTCAAACGGGATAGATATTACTTTAGTTTCTGACTCTAAATATTTTTCAAGCTTTTCTAGCGGATTTTTTCCTTTTTCAGTGTTGGTGGTTTCATCAATTTGATACAACAAAGCATTCACCTCATCTTCATTGAAGCCAGTAAAACTGGTATCAAAATTAAATTCTTTTAGTTGCTGTACCTCCATTTTTAACAGCGCCTCATCCCAGCCCCCGCCAGTTTCTGCAAGTCGGTTATCTGCTAAAATATAAGCCCGCTTCTGCGTCGCTGTTAAATGCGCCAACCGAATACAGGGCGCTTCCGAGAGCCCCAGCTTTCTAGCCGCTAAAACGCGCCCGTGGCCTGCAATGATGCCTGACTCCGCGTCAACCAGCACTGGGTTGGTAAACCCAAACTCTCGAATGCTTCCTGCAATCTGAGCCACCTGGGCATCGGAGTGTTTGCGCGCGTTAGTGTAATACGGGATCAGCGTTTCAATCCCGATCATTTCGATTTGGTAACTTGGATTTTTCAGATTACTCATAAAAAAGAGGAACTAGAGTTGCTAACTGCAGACAAAAAGCCCCCTTAAAAAGATTCCTTAGGGGGGTGGCCTTTCATTGCATGCAGCGCTGCATTCTTCCAGTTCGCCACCGTCGCATGGCTAACGCCCTCGCCTCGGCCTGCGTCGTCAAGCGTCTCGTAACCAGCAAAATCAGGGCGACCGACCGCAAACGCCAATCCAATCGCTTTGGATCTGGCATCCCATAGCTTAGGTAATGGCGAGAGCAACCACTCTAGGATGCGCCATGCAATGTCGACTGTCGCGTCGCCCCGAGCCTCAGCAACTACTGCCCGATGCCATGCCTCTACCGTCTCAGCGTGTCGCTCCGGGATCCCCATGTCTAGCAATTCGCTGATCGTATCCTCGTCCATTCATTCGGGTTTCGCGCACGACTTTCGAAATGTCCAGCCTAAAAGCTCAAGATCTCCAATTTGAGCGGTGGGCATTGTGCGCCATTTGATGTCGCAGAAACACGTCGGATCTCTGTCCATCGTCATACTAGCCAGCGCCGCCCCCTCGGCAGGGTCAACGCACCGCACAACCGCCACCCAACTCCTACAGAGCGGCCCAACCAGCACAAAATACTCAGAACACTCACTCATGACTCAGTCCCTTTTTTTGGTTTTACAGAGAAAAAACTCACAATACTCATATAACTCTATATATAGATATATATATATAGGGATATTTCTCTCTCTCTATATATGTCTATCTCCCTCCGGAGTTGAGTTGAGTTTTTGAGTGTTCAAAACAGGTCCATGGGAAGCCGCACGGTGCGTTTCCGCATGGCGCCGATCTGCACCTGCGAGTCCATGCGCACTGCGCCTGGGAACCGCTTCAGTTGATCCACCCAGCGCGTCACGCCGAATCTCTGGCGAAGTTCGATTCCGTTCGTCGCGATATCAACGTGTTCTTCCCGTGCACGCACCCCAACCCTGGCGAGCGCCTCTGCCGCCCAGCGCGCCCTGCTGTCGTTTTCCGAGCGAGTCTCCCGGATTGCCTCTGCAACGGTGATTTTAGCCCTTCCAGGGCCGTCTAGCGTGTCGACCTGCAACCAAGACTCCAGCAGTCGGTTGAGCAGTGATCGCTCGTCGGTGTCGCCACGGTCAGCGCTAGCGAACGTCCAATCCTGAGCGTCTACCCACGCGGTGGCAGTCTCCAGCGTGATGCGGTCGGGGGAGGTCAGCGCATAAGCGCCGGCAAGCAATGCGCCGACTTGATCCGCGTTTCGGGCCTCGTCCAGTTTGCCGCGTGCAGACTGCTTAAACGTAATGGCGTTTTCCGCCACGACTGCTGCCAGCGAAATGCATCGCGCCCGCCATTGCTCGCACCACCCCGGGCGATCCACAGTTTCCGCCATAAGCCGTTTGGCCTCCGAAAACCGATCCTGGGTCCGCAAATGCTCTGGAGTGAGCTCGAGAACCGTGATGCGGCCTTGGTCAGCGCGTTTATCCAGCGAGACGGCGATGGACGCAAACAGAAACGACGAACGGATGCGGTAGGACATAGCCTGCCCAGTGGCGCCCCCTTTGAGCATAACGGCGCCTGACTCCCGAGATGCGGCGCGAGCCAGGGCCACGACCTCGGCCATGCGTTTTTGCCCTGACTCTCCCTCTCCCTCCGCCTCGTCAAAAATAACAGGTCGAGCGTCGCACCCGAGAGCCTGCCTAATGCCGGCCTCGGTCGTGTTGCCCTGGAGATGGAGCGCAATATCCCCGAGGAGCGGCTCAACCACTTCGGAAAGGATGGTCGTTTTCCCCGAGCCTGCCGCGCCTGTGAGCCAGATGTGGGGCCGCCAGTCCAATGCTCCGCAGATCGCCGAAGTCACAAGCCATCCGGCCATGAAAAGCGAGTCGAGTGGATTTACAAACTGGAAACAACCCAGCATGGTGCGCAGCTTATTCGCCTCCGCGTTGGATAGCGGTTCAGCGGGTGCGACTCCGAGCCGTTCTGCGCGCGCGTAAACGTATTTTGAGCGCACCGATAACAGGTCGCCCGGGATCCCGTCCACAAACAGCGCGTTGCCCGCATGGAAAATCACACGCGCTTCATCGAGCCATGCACCTCGGCCGCGAATATGCCCTGGGCTGAACTCCATGCCACCTGCGGTCTGAATGAGCCAGTCCACGGCAACCTGAATTAGAACATCGCCCTTTTTATCCATCTCAGCCTCCCACCATGAGAGCGGCGCAAGTTCCATCAGCGCGTTGCGAGTATGTTGCCCCGAGGTCAATGCCACTAATGATGCGGTACGGCGGCTAAGGTAATAGTAAACGCGGTTAAGGTTGCCAAGGATCAGAAACGGTTTGTCATCCACTAGTGCTGCTGGCACTGGCTCAGGTTTCTCCCAGTCTTCCCAGCAGACTTCGCCGATGCCGAGCGCAAGCAGTTCCTGCCTAGCCTCCCCGCGCTGCGCTCCAGCGAGCCGTGCAAACCGTGCAGGATTGAGGCAGGAGCGATCCACGGTGACGCCATCGAAAGCGTCCATAGCGTCTGCTGCTTTTTTGGCACGCGCCCGATACTCGGCTTCGTTTTCGGCGTCGACGCGGACCCAGGCATGAAGTGATTTGCCGCCAGAATCCACCACGCAGGAAACGGGAAGACCACTGGCGATGATCGCAGCCCACTGGAGCGGCTTCGGAGTTTTATCGGACTCAATGAGAACATGGCGAAATGCAGTGACTTCGTCGTTTTTAGACCCACCTAGCCGCATCGGGTTGACGCGGATAAACGTCCCCCAGCGGGCAGTCGGTTGAACCTGTTTTGGGTTAAACGTCTCGCCTTTGCTTGTGATGTCGCCGTCTTTATCGGCCGCGACAATGGAAACACACTCATCCTCAGCAAAACACGCTGCGAGGTGCCGTTGTAACCCCCCGCTCATCGGTGGCGGAAGATCCCGCGCAACAAGTGGTTTTTTTGCAACCTCCGGCTGTTTTTGAACTACCGCATGTCGAATCGGCGCCGGGGATTTCTCCGCACGCCCAATGGCCGAGCGCAGAGATTTATTTGCGGCTGCAAGCTGGTCTGAGCAGGAGTCGTGAAAACAGTGAATCGTCGGAGGACGCCCATCATCGAGCGTAATGCGGCAGTCTGCGGGATTATTTTTGCCCGTGTGTTGCGAAAGTCCTGGGCACTCCATCCACCCCAGTTGCGGAGTTTCCCACTCTATAACAAATAGTGAGGAGGCGATGTCTTGCGCTGATATATTCATTTAATTGGTCTATTGCTTCTTCTTCAGAGCGAGCGACAAAAGCAATGCCGCCCGATTCATTTACGTTTTTCATCCACTGCTGCTGCTCTGGCCTAACTCGGCCCGTGGCCGTCTTAACTTCGATGCTCAAAAAAACCGCGATGTGAAAAATCCGCACCCATCCTATGAGGTCAGCGGATCCTTTGCGGAGGCCGAATGTGTGAACCTGGCCACGCTGGTCTTTAACCACTCCAACGTGGTTGCGAAAAAGCCGGACGTCAGGACGCGAGCCGAGCGCGAGTCGAATTTTGTTTTGGATCGTGGATTCGGTCATTCTAGTGCCTCCTCCCATTTGTACACCGTTTTCAAAAACGCCTCTGCGCGTTGGCGGGCGGATGCCAAAGCAAGCTCCCAGGCGTTGTCAAACATGTCTCCCAGCGTGTCAATGTAGTACTCCCGGTCAATTGGACTAAGCCACCTCTCCGCCTCGTGCATGGCGTTGAGGTCGTGCGTGTAGATTTTTGGAAGCATCCAATGTTCATCGCAATGAGTGATTTTGCTGATAGCCGCATTGATTTGTTCGTCGGTCATTTAGCCTCCTCTTGTTTTTTATTGCACTCGGCGCAATACCATTCCGCGCCGTCTAAATCCATTTCGTGTAGACACGTCTGGCATATTGGACCTTCGTCCAAGCCTTCGTCTTCGTCGCTGGGAAATCCGGTGCTGAGCATATTAGTATTTTGTTGCTGCAATCATTTCGTCTGCCGCTAAAAGCGCCTGACGAGGGGAAACATTTTTGCTTCCGCTATAAATTTGGCCTGCTAACTCAAGCCGCGAGGGCTCCGGGCGAGCTATTTTACGAAACTCATCGCAAGCCGCGTCGCGCTGGTCAATCAAATTTGCAACCGTCAGGTTGCGCTCCCGGAGAGCCTCAACCAACTCTAACTCCTGCTGCTCCAGCCTGCGCGCCGCCGCAAGCATGAGGTCGTTAACCGTTGGCCCAAGCGGGCCAGCCTGTCTAAGCTCCTTGATGATTTGTTGTGTGTTCATTTTAAGTAAGTCGGATGAATGTTTTTAGTGTTCTGGTTGGAAATTTCCGCTCCGCAACAAACGAAACGACAATGCCTTGCGTGCCATCTTTAATCGTCAGCTTGTAGTTTAGATCGTGCCCAGCCTCTAACCCTTTGCGAACGTAGTCCACAAAAGAGCTGGAGTCGATTGAGTCAGCAACGGCCTCCAGGGCCTCTTCAACGGTTTGAATTTGGTTCATATTTTTTCAATGTCTGCGGCAATTCTTGAACGGTGAAAATAATTTCCTCGCTCCATGTCTTTTGCAGTTCCCGCCCGCACACATTGACCGTTCGGTTTCACAAAAACTGCACCGCTGCGTTTTTTGTTCCGCACCATATTTGAAAAAGATTTGCTTCCGCTTTTTTTCATAGCGACACCTCTTCCATCAACCCCTTCAACTGCATTTCCCAAGTCTCTTTTGGCTCAATTCGTTGATCGAAAGAGCACGCTCTTTTGAGCAGCTTCATCGCCATTCTAAGGTTTAACTTTGTAGCCGCAAGCTCCTGAGCCATAGCGACATATTTTTCTTCATTTATCATAGGTTATAACTAAATTTTGGTTTCTTCACTTGGTGCCAAGCCCACCCAGGCTTGTAGCCCTTCATTTTTCCGATTCGCTGAAAATCCGAAAGTGTTTTTGCCGATGCCATCAGCGTCGCTAGATTATGTGTGCCCGGGTTAAATTCAACCAAATCTCCTTCGATTTCTGAAACTTTACGCTCGTTCGTCTTAAACAGATACCCACACTCTGGGCAGGTCAGAGAGGCAAGCGCCACGCAGCAATAACATTGTGGACAGTCCTTCATCATTGATTCGGGCTTGCCCTTCTTTTTTTTACGAGTCTTCAGCGACCACTCGCGTTCGTCCTCAGCGGCGCCGTGTTTGTGGAGGTTGCCAGCGTGGTCGATGATGATCGCCCGCTCTTTAGTGGAGTGAGTCCTGAGCACTCGCCCGATCTGCTGGAGATGCATTGAGAGCGACGCCGTTGGGCGCAGCAGGATTGCCGCCGTCACCACTGGAAGATCGAATCCCTCGGAAACAATTTCGCACGCCGACAACCCATGCAAGCGCCCGTCTCCAAGCATTTCTACCAGTTCCCGCCGCACACCTTTGTCTAGCGTCCCATCAATCGTTGCCCAGCGGTAACCGGCCGATCGGAATGCGGCAGCAACAGCCAGGGCGCGATTAATAGAGGGGCAAAACGCAATCGCCGGGAGTCCGTCAGCGCGTCGTTTGTACTCGGCGACGGCGTCTCCCATGATCGCGTCGGTCAGCATCGCGTTAAGATCCTCGATGGCGTAATCCCCCATCGTAATTCGGGCGCTGGAAGCGTCCATCAACGGCTTGCTCCAGTATTGCGGGCGACTGAGAAACCCCTGCTCGATAAGCTCGCCCACCTTTGGGCCGAGAATCAATGTGTCAAAAACGCTATCTAATCCCTTGCCATCCAACCGCAGTGGGGTGGCCGTGACTCCCAGAACTCGCGCCGATGAGTAATGCTGAAGCACTGAGCGCCAGGTGCCAGCAACGGCGTGGTGAGCCTCGTCGACAATAACAATTTGCGGCGTCTCGTATTTGTGCAACCGCCGCGCCAGAGTCTGAACGCTGGCGACCTGAACCAAATGCGCTCGCGAGTCTGTGCGCCCGCCTGCAATGATCCCGTGAGGAACGCTGTTAGCATCCAGAGCACGCGATGTTTGATCGACTAATTCTTGACGATGAACGAGGATCGTTACTCGATTCCCGAGAGCCGCTGCGGCTTGTGCGATGTAGCAAAAAATGACGGTTTTTCCTGCGCCGGTCGGAGCAACCAGCAGTGGTCGCAATGACCCTGCCCCGAATGCCGCGCGGATCTCGTTTACGGCAGCTTGTTGATAATCTCTGAGTTTCATTTATGTAATGCGCGTGGTCGGAATGCGCGCCCCTCCTCAGCCGATTTAGAACTGGATCTGATCGTCAGCCGCCTTTGCGGCTACCGCTCGCGGGCTAAGTTCCCACGTTTTAATCTGAGTGTAGACTTTCCCATTCGTTTCCGGACCAAGCTCCACTGTAACTTTTGCCGTTCGCCCGAGGAACGCTGCGGAGTTGATTTCAAACCCGTCGCCCGTGGTCATGTCATGCCCAAGAGCACGCAGGATTTCGGAGAGTTTTCGGAGCAAGTAAACTCCGGTTTCCTGCACAGGGTTTCCGTTTTCATCAAGCGTTGGAAGTGTTACAAACTCAGTGGTTTCGTACAGGTTGCCATCGGTGTTAATGAGCAGCAACCCGAGCGACAACTTTGGGTCGCCATTGCGTGAGATGAGTTTTTCGCCGTCGCGGTTTTTCGTGGATACGGTTTTGATTTCCGCGATGTATTCGCCAGCCTTTGGAGCGGGATAACGAAGAGTAGGAATAATGAATTTGTAGGACATAAGTTAGATAAGTTTAGCTTTCTGGAGGTCTTTGAGTTGAGTTAAAATTGGAAGGTCTGCCGGGTCGCAGTTTGTAGCAACCTCAAACCATGTTTTTTTCAAATCCGCCAGCGATTCGGAAGCTTCTAAAGCTGCCGTGGATTCGTGAAATGGCGCAAATTTCCGAGGCTCAGGAAGTGCCGCCTGTGCAACCTCCGCTGGAGCAAACTGAGCGACTTCCTCGGGTGTGTACATCCCAACGATGACGCCCGGGAATACCGTCCTGACGCCCTCCGTAATGCATCGAGACCGCAGCATTGCGGCTGGGAATTTCTGGAGGTTTCCTATGCAAGCCTTTTTTGCCCGATCCAAATCCCAGCGGATGGTAACCGAGCCGCCAGCCGGATGTGTAAACGTCCCAGCGACGGCGTCATCACCATACGCACCCCACTGGACGCGGCCTCCAGCCGATTGAAACCGAGCCAGCATGGCATCTGCACTCAACGACGGCTTGCCCTGAATGATGTGGTAATGAGTCGCGGCCTTCGCCGGGTGAAGTCCGTCGGCTTGAGCCACTAGCATTAGTGCGGCGGCTTCCTCGGGAGTTTTAAACCCGAAAAACTTAGACTTCGACATGGCGATTGCCATTTCTTGAATGTCCCCAATGGGGATCAATTGTATCTCGTTCATTTGATTTTTGTGAGTGATGGTTTACTGGTTTTACTGATCGTCGGAAACTCGACGCCCTCGCCGACAAGTTCCCGAAATTTTTTGGCACTGAGCGGGCCGTGCGCGTCTAAAAGCGCGAGCGGATAAAGCCCGGATGAAATTTGCGTCTCCACGCTAACGGTTTCGGTCGTGCGGCCTTTTTGCAATCGCCAACCTGCGACGCGGAATCCCGAATCTAAAAGTTTTCGTGCCTGCTCCTCGGCTGCTTCCCTAAAATCGTCCAGCACGCGGCATTTATCCAAAAACTCACCAAGTTTATCGGGGTCGTTGAGGACCATTTCAAAGCTTTTTTCCACCAACTCCAAGGCCGTTACGCGCTCTGAACAGGTGAGTGACTTTGAGCACCATCCGCAGTACTCGTTTGCCTTAGGTGGCTCGCTTAAATTTTTCACCACGTTGAAAACAATCTCATAAGCCTCGCGGAAACTCAGCGTTTCAGAAACAACTTTCTGCTGGTCGCAGAATAGCAGATGATACGTCCACTCGGACTCCATGTGTTGTGTCATTAGGCCAAGGCAATACGCGGCCATCTGCTCGCGGTAGTTACGGATCTGGCCCGACTTAAGATCAGCAATCCATAGTTGCTCGGCGCAGATAGCATCGGCGGTGCCAGTGTAGTCGATGATCGGGACAAGAATTTTGCAAAACTCCTCGCGCATTTCGACCGCAGCGTTTTCCCTCAGCGCGTCAATCTGGTCAAATGACCATGCAACTGCAATGGCTTCCTCCTGACTGAGCGGAGGAACTTCGCCGGTCGTCCAGGCCTGACGAAGCGCGGCATCTAGCTTGAGCCCCCGAGTTGCGGCTTCCGAGGGTTCGCCTTGAGCTCCCTCAAATTGACCGCATAGGGCTAGTTTTGGTAGAGCCGATGATCTGATGTTCATTTTTTTGGGTTCCATGTTGCTTCCTCTCTTGTTGTTGTTGGTTTTTTTCTGACGTACTGCGACCTGCCGGTTCCGTATTTATACGGTCTCTCCGCATCAAATCTCCGTTGATCCCAGGCTTTTAGAGCCCGCTTGAGACTGGCTGAGGTGTCGCCAGCTAGCCCGCCCTCAGCCTGCGAGGGGTAGGCATCCTGTATCCCGATTGACTTCATGGCGGGTCGCCTCATGGCAGCAACCCCGCTTCCTTTGCCAGTTGACGGCAATAGTCAAACCCGAATTGCGGTTTCGGTCGCTCATTGCGGTGCTCTTCCAGAATCGAATTGATCTCGGAAGTCTTGAGCCCCATCTGCCGGGCAATCACTTGGTTGTTCTCCCCTTTATCCGAGAGCTCGATGATGCGAGCCCGGATCTTTTGAAATGCGGTGGTCATCCTACTCATTTTTGTGCCTCCAATCCAGCGCACCGAGCGCGCAGGGATTTGTTTTTTGCCGCCCTAGCGTTTTTTGCTGCCAGGGTTTCGGCTTTGGTTTGGTCGGGTTTTTTTACCCGGGCTAATAATAACTTGTAACGCCTCGCCGCTGCGTAGCCAGCGTGCAATTGGGAGCCCATTATTTCCGAGCCTCCAATGCTGCCAAAATTACAAAAATGCCCGTCGGCATCGTGAGCGCCGCAATGATGCAGGCCTCGACGCCCGAGTCGGCAAAATGCATCATTGCAGTGCCGTCGGCCAATAGAAGGACGATTCCGACCAGCAACCAGATATTGGCAGCTAAGCGGCTGTGGCGCCGCTGGTTGGTTTGACCCGCCTCAAGTGGGATGCGGATAGTGTCGCTGCCGACGTCGCCCTGGGGAGGGCGGGAATAGTGTGAGGAGCTCATGGTTTGTATTTTGTTGTTATTTTTTTGGCTAAGGCAAATTTACCCATTTTCCGATACTGAGCGCACGCAGCGCGTGGCGATTTTGCAAAAACACAACCCGCAAAAATCCACTGGTTCAAGGTTGTTTGTGCTTTCAAACGATATTTTTTCACACGCGTCAAAAATCTGCCGTCCTTCCAGATTTCTTTCCCATTTACAGCAAGGCGATACAATCCGGTTCCTGGGCAATGCGTAACTTTTGCAACTACCTTTCCCCCATTTTCTAAAAATGAGCAGAAGTCGCCATTACTAAATCCATAGGTGCGCCACATTTTACGCAACGCGATAACCCGCCCGCACGCCGGCCACAATCCGCTCGTCCTGCGCTGGAGTCAGCGTCAGCATGCTGCCGCCCCCGTGCCACGTCTCAACGCTAGAGAGCTCTGTGAGCGTCCACCCGGTGGCGACGCGGACCAGCGTGGCCTGGGTGACTTTCACCTTGTATTTGTAGGCGGAGGGCAGCTTTTGCCCGCTGGCAAGCACCACACTAGCGCCCTTGCATGCGCTCTTGGGTAACCCCAATTTTGCCAGGGCAAGCTCTGCCAGCGCTGCGCCGGAGATTAACTCGCTGGCGCGGGTGTAGGTGTGCACGCAGGCTTTGCCGTTGACGGCGAGCAGCGCGGCTTCAATGGCGATTTTGTTGGCGCCCGTGAGTTTAATTGGTTTCATTTCGTTTTTCGTTTTGTTTTTCACTCTGACGGCCTCGTCAGTGCCCGCTATACGGACAGACGCCCCGTAGGGCGTTTCGGCCTAGGCTGCAAGATTTTTCTCAATGTGGTTGAGCATTGCGTCCCAGTGCCCAACGCCAAAGCACATTTCGTAAGCGTCTTTCATATCCATTCCAGCTTCCATCAAACCCTTAATTACAACGGACGTTGCTACCATTTTTGCCTTTTCGATTGGCACGCCGGATGCGGCAAGTTCGGTTGCGATTTTCTTGAGGAGGTCTGCGGTGTTCGTTGCCATGGCGCCTACCTTAGCGAAGCCGCTTGGCTAGCCAAGATAAAAATGAAACTATTTTTCAGCCAGAGGCTAAACCCTTATCCTTGCGCGAGTTAGGCCGCAGCTTTTTTGCGTTTTCCCTGCACGCGGCAGCCTTTTTGTCCGATTTTACGGCGCCCCCCTTGCGCCCCAGCTTGGCAAAATACTCTTTTAAGTGCATCCCAGCACTTTAGCAAAGCCGCTTAGCTTAAGCAATAGCCTGCGCAAATAGCTGGGCCTCAGCAACTCTCCGATCTCGGAGCCCCTCAGTGTCGGGCCACAGTCGCGTCTGATCGCGGAACAATTTCGGAATCTCACTTAACTTACCATCCGCCAGCGCGTTGCGAATGCCAAGCATCTCAGTTCGCCGCTCTCCTGTTAGTTTTGTTCCGCGATTAAAAACCAAACTTAACAAAGCACTTGCGGCATCCGGATGGATTGTTTCAGCGTGCGGGTAAATCCGCAACATCTGGAGGTAAAACCTTGGAACAGTTTGCTCCTCGAATACTTGGCAGGCAGCCACCCACGGGATGACAATGTCGTGCAGGCCCACGCAAGCCTGGTTAGCCGCCTCGCCGGTCACGCCGCAATATCTCCCGAGCCGCTCAAGGTTGCGCGGGAAAATGTGCTTGCCCCAGTCGCGATTAAACTGAGCTAACGCGTTATAGCCGAGGTCGTAGCCGATGCCGATGGTGACGCCAGATGACTCCCCTGGCCAATTCGGGCGCGCCTCCCGCTTTGAATAGTAAGCCTCAGAGGTTGCCTCTTGCGCGATGATGAAATCTAAACCTTTGCGGGAGAGGTTCATTTGCGCTTTTTGATTTCAAGCACAGTTTGCACAATTTTGACAACGGTGTAAACCAGCGCGGCAAACATGCTAGCGCATCTGAGCCACGCGTCAAAATCGCTAAGTGAAACAGCCAGAGCGGCTAAGTTATAAAAGTTCACTTTCACCATTTCGTCGATATTGCGCTCAAGCATGGGCAAGGAAGGTAAGTGTTGAGGCAGGCGTTGGCAAGCGTCCCAACTCGTCGTATATGCCGCTGGACGGCGTAATTGTGTTAGGCCCGAGGCCGTTTCCGTCCTGGCCGGCGGGGGGCAATACGCGGTTTGGTTTTCCGAGGACGACTAACCCGGCGGGCGGTACCTGGTGGAGGTAACGTTGCTGCATTAGCGGGATTTGCGGGACGGGGAGCACAGTCATTTTTTAAGCGGGCAAGGAGTTTAGGACCATAGGCGCCAATCCCGACGCCTAAAGCGCCAGAAGCGAGCACCCAAAGTGTTGGGGCAATCAGAGATAGCAGGTTTAAGAAAAGCGGGATCATGGCGGTTTTACCCGTCATTTTTTATCCCCGGGCTGGATGTGTGAGGCGCCAAAATAAAACGAGACAACCATACCCCAGCTTGTGCCAAGGCTGCCGATAAGCATTTGCAGCCCAGCATTATCCCAAGTTTTTAAATCCCCAGTCATTAG
>Ga0209296_1002307_pt1 | contig 13788 bp, 8 predicted proteins | sample S_130206_EF_Meta_FD_187319 | JGI IMG/M metagenome (GOLD analysis project Ga0209296, IMG submission 187319) | Freshwater microbial communities from Lake Simoncouche, Canada to study carbon cycling - S_130206_EF_MetaG (SPAdes) (version 2) | ecosystem: Environmental > Aquatic > Freshwater > Lake ...
TATGCGATTCCCGAGTTGGAAAATTTTCTGGGTGATCGTCTTAAAGAAGGTCGCTAGTTTAAGCATAGGCGAATTCCTATACTTTTTTTTCCTTAAATCCATTCAATATAAATATGAAGAATAATAAGAATTTCCTTTTGTTTTTTACAGCATCTTTCCTGCTTTTTGCAGCATGGATTCAAATCCGTGAGTCTCTTTGGCCTGCTCCTAAAAAAAAACCTGAAGTTACAGAACCTTTTGTCGAAAAAACACCCATTAAATTTAATGATAATTTGAAAGATAATGATAATGGTTTGTCCCTTGCTCCTTTCAAAGAACTAGGAAAATTCGTAACCCTTGGCAGCGAAGATTCTTCATCAGGTTTTCATCTGGGAATTACTTTTGATTCTTTTGGTGCTTGTGTCCGCAAAGTGGTACTTAATAAATTTCAGCAAGCCGACAATCTTGGCAGGCCTGTTTGGATTAATCAAATTGAGAAAAAACCTAAAAGTCTGGATTTAATACCATTAGAATCTCGCTGGCATGCTGGCGCAAATTACCTCTATCACTTTGATTTTAAAGATCAATTTGGCGACCAACCTATGGATCTTTTAGGGAAAACTGATTGGAAAATCGTTTCAGGTCCCACCGAAGAAGTTGATTCCAGAGGGATTGCAGTTCAAAAACTTGTTTTTGAGACAAAATTGCAGAACATTCTTATTTCTAAAACTTTTACTCTTTCGAAGAACGATTATCATGTTGGCATGGAATTGGTTTTTTCCACTGACGACACCGCTGTTATTCCATTTAGATATCAAGTTACAGGCCCAAGAAGTCTTCCGGTTGAAGGTGATTGGTATACAAATATTTTTAGAAATGCATTGATTGCACAAGTTGATGATCGAAATAATGTTTATCGCGATCTTCAGGATGGCAGGCAGATTGCAAGTTGGATGGGTGGAAGTGAAGTTCTTGTAAATAATCAGTTAAACCATTGGTTTCGGTATGCAGGCGTTGCTATCCAGTATTTTTCTTCAATGGTTGTTATCGATGAAGATCAGCCTGATCAAAAAATTATTGAAAAAGTTCGTCCCACACTCGATGCAACTTTTGCACGGGGGATTATTTCTAAAATTGATCCCGTAAATAGGAGCCTTAATCTTCGTGTTGATGGTAAAGATGAAACTTTTTGGTTTGATAGTAAAGAATCTTTCGAAAAGATGGAGTCCCAGTTTGGATTAGGCAGACAAATCGCAATTTATTATCGACATATAGCCACTCCTGATAAAAAGCCCATGTATGCTGTTATTGATGTTCGGAAAGAAACTCAAGCACAACCATTATTTGATAATGACATCACCGTAAGGCTTACTTCCAAGCAGTTTAATCTTGTTGCAGGGAAACCTGTAACGCATAAATATTTGCTTTATAATGGCCCGGTTAAAACTAGTTTGCTTGGTGATTTTAGCAATAACGCAATGGTTAATTCTGATCAGGTTTCCCGATATACGAATAAACTCGGGTTAAACACCATGACTGATTATCAATCCCCTGGTTGGATTGGATCTTTTTGCGCCTCTATTTTTTGGACTGATATTGTTATTAAATGCACAAACATGATGCATTGGATTTTGTGGAAAGTTTATCTGATCCTTCCTAACTTTGGTCTTTGTATCATTTTTCTTACTATTCTAATTCGTGGGTTGATGTTTCCTTTAAGTAGGAAGCAAGCAATCATGAGTATTAAGATGCAAGAACTTGCTCCTGAGTTGAAAAAGATGCAGGAAAAATTGAAGGGTGATAAGCAAGCGATTGGCTTGGCCCAAATGGAATTATATCGCAAATATAATGTCAACCCTTTTGGTACTTGCTGGGTGGTTCTAATTCAAATGCCTGTTTTTATGGGGCTTTATTTTGCCTTGCAGGAAAGCATTCATTTTCGCCTAGCCACTTTCTGGCCTACTTGGATTATTAACCTTGCAGCACCGGATATGCTCATTAATTGGGGCGCCTCAATTCCTCTAATCAGTAATCCAGAAGATTATGGAGGCTTTTTTTATCTTGGACCTTATTTTAACCTTCTTCCCATTTTTGCCATTAGCTTAATGGTTTTACAGCAAAAAATGTTTACCCCTCCTCCTACGGATGAACAACAAGAAGCACAACAAAAAATGATGACCTATATGATGGTATTTATGGGCTTCATGTTTTATAAAGTTGCTGCAGGCCTTTGTATTTATTTTATTGCTAGTAGTTTGTGGGGCCTTGCTGAAAGAAAATTGCTGCCTAAAACCAAAACTGGACAACAGCCTTTGTTAGCTTCGGCCAATGGTTCCGATATCTCCAAATTGGATTCAAATAACAATGGAAAGTCTGCTAAAAATTTACGAAAAGAACTCGCTAATAAGGCTTTAGAAAAGAGTAATACCGAAAAAACTGCTCTCGACCGTTGGCGTGATTGGTTTAATGAAATTCTAAAACAAGCCGAGAAAAAATAACCCATTTTTGGGGTTACCGATTTTGAAACGGGAAATTCTTCTTTCGCATGACTTGATTTGCGCTTGCTCTTCGCCTGCGGGTTATGGTGCTAGGCAGATTATTCGTATCACTGGCGATAATGCATTGGATTGCGTTTCTTCTTTTCTTCAATTTAAAACCTCTGGTCTTCAAATTTCTAAAGGGCTTATTTCTGCAAATTTTTTGTTGGATGATTTTCGTTCGGTTGAAATTGATTTCTATTTTTGGAAATCTCCTGCTTCCTACACCGGCCAAGATGTTATTGAATTACATCTCATTTCAAATTCTTGGATTGTTGACTTGGTGTTTTCTAAACTCTTTGAATGTGGCTTCAGGCCTGCTAAACCTGGGGAGTTTACCCTCCGTGCTTTTCTCAATGGAAAAGTTGATATTGCGCAAGTGGATGCAATTCATCAGGTAATAGAAGCTTCTACTCCAGATGGGCTACATAAGGCTCTGGGTAAACTTGCTGGGGGTGTTTTTGATCCCTTGCATAAGGTTAAAGATGATTTGCTTAATCTTCTTGCAGATGTGGAAGCTAACCTAGATTTTTCAACTGAAGACATTCTGATTATCAGTTCTGATGCGATACTTAAGACAATTGGCGATATGCTTGCCCAAATAATTGTTTTGGTTAAAAAACTTCAGTCGCGGGGAGTTGGCGATGAAAAAGTTCGAGTTATAATTATCGGTCTTCCGAATGCTGGTAAGTCTTCATTGTTCAATATTTTGGTTAGTGGGCAAAAATCTCTTGTTAGCCCGATTCCAGGCACTACCCGAGATCTTGTCACTTCTAGGATTGATTGGGATGATTCTTTTTTTGAGCTTGTTGATGCGCCTGGCATTGAGGATGGACGAGATTTTATTGAGCAACAGGCTCAGAATTTAGCTGTTAAAGAGATAGGTCTTGCTGATGTTGTTGTTTATTGTGCGGATAAGAATCATCAGCAAGTTCTAGGGCTTTTTTTTAAGGCTGATGAAAAATCATTGCTTAAAGTTGCTACTAAAATTGATGTTTCCAATGCACCTGATGATTGGATTCATACTAGTTCTGTCACATCTCAGGGCATCGAACTTTTAAAGAAAAATATTATTGAACATGTACATCAAAAAAATGGTTCTGCATCTGCTTCAGGCCTTGCTAGAATAAATGGGTATGCCAATCTGTGTCTTGATAATTTACGCAGGGCTCATCATTGTGTTCTTTTTGAAGAGCCTTTGGAAATTTTAGCCTTGGAGTTAAGGGAAGCAATTGAGAATTTAGGCCAGATTACCGGGCATGTTTTTACGGATGATCTTTTAGATCGCATGTTTAGTCGGTTTTGTGTTGGAAAATAATTGGTACTTGCATCAACTTAGCTTATGTTTGTGTTTGGAATGATCTTTATTTTCGTATATACTTCAAGCCATGGAAGATCCGCGGCTTTTTCCTTATTGAAAGGACTCCATTCATATGTCTTATAAGCATCCTTTTACTAGGCATAAAACTCGTGAAGTAATGATTGGCAATCGTGTGATTGGTGGTAATAATCCGATTCTTGTTCAATCGATGACCACTCCCGATACCCATTTTGTGGAAGAAGTAATTAAGCAGATTCATGCCCTTGAAGAAGCTGGTTGTGAATTAGTTAGAGTTACTGTGCCTAAGGCTGAAGATGCTCATGCTTTGGGGGAGATTCGAAAAAAGATTGGTATCCCTTTGATCTGTGATATTCATTTTGATTACAAAATGGCACTTCAGGCAATGGATCATCCGATTGATAAAATCCGTATTAATCCTGGTAATATTGGTGGATATGATCGGTATAGGCAAGTCCTTAGAAAAGCCAAGGAAAAAGGTTTACCCATTCGTATTGGTGTTAACGCAGGAAGTTTGGAAAAAGAACTTGTTGAAAAATATGGGTTTCCCTGCCCTCCTGCGATGGTTGAAAGTGCGCTTCGATATCTTGAAATAGCTGAATCTGAAGGTGTGAAAAATATAATTGTTTCTTTAAAATCTAGTGATGTTCTTACGGCCGTTGAAGCTTATCGCATGTTTGCTAAACAAGCAGATTACCCAACTCACATTGGTATAACCGAAGCTGGCAAACCGCCCTACGCTGTTACTAAATCTGCCTGTGGATTGGCTCCATTGTTACTTGATGGTATAGGGGATACCATTCGGATTAGTTTATTGGGCGATCCTGTTCCAGAAATTCAAGCAGCTTTTGATATTCTTCAAGCAACCCAAAGGCGGGTCCGAAAACCTGAACTGATCGCATGTCCTACTTGTGGCCGGCTTGAAATTGATCTCGAAGGAATTATTGCTCAAGTTGAAAAACGACTCGCAGGAAAAACGACTCCGATTAAAATTAGTATCCTTGGCTGTATTGTTAATGGGCCTGGAGAAGCTCGGGAAGCAGATTTAGGTATTGCAGCTGGTAAGGGTAAAGGCGTCATCTTTAAAAGAGGCGAAATCGTGCGGCATGTCCTCGAAAGCGAAATGGTGGATGCTCTTCTTGAAGAAGTTGAAAAATGGGAAATTGAAGAAGCTCAAAGTGGAAACTTGATCGTGGAAAAAGGGCTTGGCACCAATGAAAAGAAATTTGCTCTTCCTGTCATTAGATAATCATTTATCTTAGTTTCAGCTTTATTGTTTAGGTTGATTTACGAGGATTGTTGCACATGCCTGTCCAGTTTTCTTGTAATGCTTGCAAAAAAAAGTTTAAAGCTGCTGATAAATTTGCAGGTAAAACTATTCCTTGTCCAAATTGCAAAGTTCCTTTAATCGTACCTGTATTACCAGCAATTAGTGCATCTCCCGAAATAGCCCTTCCCCAGGCTTCGGTAAAAACCAAAAGTCAGGCGGAACAAGATATCGAAGCGATGGCGGCATTAGCTCTTGAAGAAACTAAGCAAGAAGAAGAAGTTGTTCCTCAATTTATTCAGTTTGAATGTACTTTTTGCGATGAAAAAGTTTCTCTCCCTATCGATTTAGGTGGAAAGCAGGCCCCCTGCCCTGGCTGTAGGAGAATTCTTAAGGTTCCTATGCCAGCAGTTGTAAAAAAAACTGGCCCTGATTGGAAAAAACAACCTGATAAACGGCCTTCTGGTGCTTTACGAAAAGAAGAACCAGAACTTGAAGGTACATGGAATTCCACCATGGATACCGTTTCCCGCGATGCCTTGCTCGAAGCAGGTGCTATTGTCGAAGAGTATGAGCCTTTGACGCGTGCTGAAAAAATTAAACGCGCTGTAATGGTTTTAGTTTTTCTTGTTTCAGGATTGTCAGGATTTTATTATTACAGCTCCTATCAGGGCAAAGTTAACGGGGATGCACAAATTGCCAAAATCGAATTGAGTATTAAAAGTGGTGACCTTGCTAATTCTTCTGGTGAAATCAAGGCTGTTCTCCTTGCTGGTATTGCCTCTTATCGCTTGTCAGAAAATCCTGATATTCCTGCTTCAAAAATAAAAAAGACTCTTCAATCTGCTTTAGCGTCTTTGGATAAAGCTAGCTCTTTGTTTGAAAAAGATTTTGCATTACTCGAATTAACTAGATCCATAATCGAATTGGGTGGTGGTAAGGATGATGTCCGCGATAATAAAAAATTAAAATGGGATGAAGTTCAGAAATTTTTAAAGCAACCTTTTGAGTCTTTTACCATTCCTGAGATTAAACTAATTGCATTAAAAGAGGCTACTGCTTCTTTTATTGCCAGCGGTGAAACAGATCGTGCACTTGCGTTTGCTTCGCAAGTTCTTTCTGGTTCTGCTGTTTCTAAAGATAAAAAAATTGATGACCACTCTGATTTTTTAGCTGTGGTGGGTATTGAATTATTTAAAGCTCAAAAAATCGATGCTTCAAAGCAAATCTTGGAATCTATCCGAACCCGTTACACTTCTGCTCCGACTACCCCTGTTTCTCCTTTTGCTGCTGCATTTTTTAAACTGGTGGAAAATGATAAACCTTTGCCCTTTGTTTTTACTAAAGATTCTAACAATGAAGCTGATATATATTGTTTGCTTTGTGTTGATTTGGTTGATGACAAATTGGAAACTTTGATCGGGTCATCAAATTTTAAAAACTCTGATGCGGTTTTTCGATTAAATTGCTTATCAAAAGTTTCGCTTCTTGCATCAGTTCTAGGCAAAGATGTTTCAGTTCTTAAAGATGAATTGAATCGTATTGTTGGTGAAGGTGTGATGCCCAATGTTGATTGTGTTCAATCCTACTTAGTGCTTGCTGCTACTTCTCAAAATTTAAAGATTTCTTCCGAATCTTGGTCTAAAGCTGCTGATAAAGTTCCACAGGCAATGAAAGATTACAAACAGATTAAATCAAGGTTTTTACTTGCTTCATTTCTCGTTAAAGAAGACCTCACCTCTGCAACACTCGAAGAAGCGAATAAAATGGAAGCTGCTTCTTTGAGCAAATCAATGGCTTACCGCCATGTTGGCATGAATCCAAAATATTCTACTTGGTTTAAAGAGGCTTTGAACAAAGCTGCTGAGCCAGAAAAAGCCTTTGGTTATGTTGGCATTGCAATCTCCTCTGATAAAAACTTTAAAAAGAAATAAACTTTGTAACTGTTTTTCAGGTTTTTGCTATACCCGTGGGCTTGTGTTTGAAATAATGAATAAACAGTGAAGATATTCTCGTGAAATCGGGTTTCTATACTGTTGTTTTTACCTTTAATGTTAGGGCTGGGTTAGTCATGAAGCGAATTGTTGCTATTTTTCTTTGTTTGATATTAGTTACACCTATTCTGGTTTTTGCCCAAACGGTCAAAGAAAGAATTGATTTAGATTTTGTAGATGGATTACGAAAACGAGGAGATATTGACCTCGCCTTGGATTATTTGAAGATCATTGAAAAAATGGCTTCTCCTGAATTAAAAGTTAACATTCCACTTGAGATTGCAAGAACTCAATTATCAAAAGCTATTGCAGAACCAGATAAAACCCGAAGACAGAAACTTTATCTGGGAGTCATGGTTGAGATTAAAAAGTTTATCACTGCTAATCCTAAGAGTGCTAGAGTTTCTGAGGCTAAACTTGATCTTGCCAATTTATCTATTCAGATGGCTAAAACAAAGATTTCTGAAATTTCTTCGCTTCGGACCAATGACGAAAAAGTTGCCAAGGGTAATGAAGCAAAAGCTTTGATTCTTGATTCCAGAACGCAAATGAAAAGTGCAATCAAAGAAATGCAAGATAAGCTTGCAACTTTAACTGGGATGACTCCTGCTGAACTTGCGGAGTCAAAATCTTTGATGGATAAAATCTCAATCGGGGAAATGGATGTTGCTCTATCTTTCTATGATGAGGCTAAATCAATTGTTGATACAGGTAAAGATAAGGATAGGGTTTTAAGAGGTAACATCATTACCGAAGCCATTAAAGCAATGGAAAAATTGGCTGATCGTGGGGATTCTGATCCCCAAAGCTGGAAAGCTAAAGCATGGATTGCCCTTTATTTAATGGAGAATGGTGAACCTAAGAAGGCTAGACCCAAACTAATCGAAATCCTTTCTGTTTCCCCCACGAATAAAGCAGCCATTGATGCCAAACGGTTGGCAAGATATTTCTTTTTGCAAGTAATTAAAGATGCACCTGATCCTACAGAAAAAGATGTTGATAAAATTATACAAACAAATGGTAATAAATGGCTTGATGATTATAAAGCGTATGTGAAAACACCGGAAGGTTATGGTATTCGCATGTTGCTTGCGAAAAGTTATATCGAACAATATCGCGGTAAAGCGGTTGCTACTAATCCTCAAAGGAAAGCTGAGTTGCTTACACTTGCCCGTAAACAATTAACTGAAATCGAGCAGGCGGAAAATGAGTATACGGATGAGGCAAGAAATTTAAAGATTAGTCTCATGAAGGAGCAAGGTGCTTTTACGAAAAAAGTTACAGAATTGAAATCTTTTGAAGATTGCTTTACCCGAGCCCAATATGAGATTTCGCAGATTGTCGCTGAAGAAGCCAAAAATACCAACCCTGACGATTTAGAAAAGAAAAGAAAAGGGCATGCTGAAACTGTAATTGCTTCTCTTAAGCAGGGGCTTGAGACAAAAGAAGCCAAAGAAACCATGAAAAAAGGTACAGGCCTTAATCAGTTCGAAGTAAATAACGCTCGTGCAATGCTTACTTTTTATTATTTCACTGAAAAACAATTTGATGAAGCAATCGCAGTGGGTAAACAATTTGTTATTGATGACCCTAGGTCTTCTCAAGCTTCAACCGCTTCTCTTTATACTTTAGGTTCTTTTACTCAAAAAATTGGGGAATTAGAAAAATCTGGCGCAACTGAAGATATGATTAAATCTGCTAAAAATGATATGGCGCTGTTTGCAAAGATGATGGTGGAACGTTGGCCAACGGATACCCCAGGCGATAGTGCTCGGCATCAACTTGCGATGTTCTTGGTTAAAGATAAAAAATACACCGAAGCGGTTTCAGCTTTAGAGCAGGTTACACCTTCGTATACTGGATTTCCTTTCTGCATGTATGAACTTGGCAATGCAGCTCTTGCAGCAGAAGGGGAAACTAAAGACGGTAAAAATCGAGCCAAAGCTATTAAAGCATTTGAATCAATTGTATTGCCTTTAGAAGGTTCAGATCCATCCTTGATCAAGGTTTATTTTATCGCCAAAGCAAAACTTGGTGGGGAATATTATGTTGCTAAACGTTTTGTTGATTTACAAAAACTTTCTGTAAATTTGTCTGCTGAATTAGCTATGCCTAATAATCGGCTTGATATAGATCAGGCTAAAGATCAGGAAATTCGTAAAGCGATTGCTACCAATGTCGGGAACCTTGAATTATTCGCAATGTATGGCCTTGCGAATGCTAGTTTTAGTCAATCGAAACTTGCTGATGTTTCTAAATTACTTGATCCTTTGGTTGAAAAGGCAAGCGAAGGAAAAATGCCAGAAATCAAACAAAATTTGCAGCTTGGCTCTGCTTTGTTTGGCATGGCTTTACAAGCGAATATCTCGATTGGGGATATAGAAAAAGCCCGTAAAGTAGTTAAAGCACTTCAATATTTATCTTCTGATGCAGAAGCGTCCGGAACAGCAAATGTTGTTTTATTGCAACTTAACTCTCTCATTGGCGAACAAATTAAAGATCTTCGCAAAAAAGGCGATCCTAAGGCTCTCGAAACTGCAGTAAAAGGATTTACAACTATTCTTGACGATGTAACGAAGGAAGATTCATCGAAAAAGAAGGCTATGACTAACGATCTTGTAAGGCTTATTTCACTAAATTATTCAACAATGGGTTTAAATGAAAAAGCTTTGGATTTGCTTAAAAAAGCAGAAAAACCTAAGGACAGTAACGATGCTAAAGCCACTGCTGTTTATAGGGGGATTCAACTCCAACAAGCAAGAGAATTGCGTTATCTGAAAAAATTTGAAGATGCTACTAAGTTGATGGACGAAATTATTGGTACCAAAGAAATGCCTGGTTGGGGTGGAAAAGATATCGACAGCTTAATGGAAAAAGTTAAATTGGTGGAGGCTCAAGACAAGTTTAGCCTTTCGTCTACTATGGCGAATTCAATTGTTAAGGCTTTAGTAGGTAAATCAAGTGATAATCAAATTAAAGAGAAGTACCTTGAAGCCTATTATCATATGGTATTCGGTCTTTTAAAATTTGGCACAACCTCAACCGATCCTGCAAAGAAGGCGAAAGGGATTTCAGATGCCGCTGGGTTGATTGAAAAACTTGAGACATCCCAACCTGATTTTGGAAGTATTGACTCAAAAAAACGTTTTGATGATTTGCTTGCAAATGAAAAAGAACTTAAAGAAGCTTTTGAAGTATTAAAAGCTAAACGTGCAATATCTGGAACTAAAACTGATGCTGGAAAATCAGCACCTAAGACGGGAGATAAAAAGTAATGTTAAGATTTATTGTCAGATTCGCTGTAGGTTTTAGTTTTTTTAATCTTTTTGTTTTTTCAATATTTGCACAGGATTCGGTTAAGTTCGTTGATAAAACTAAAAAAGGTGAAAACGAATTGAATGGTTTAATTACCGGTGATAGTATAAAAGGTTTGCTGATTAAAATTCAAAAAGAACCCGCAGCCAAACTTATTCCTGCGGTTGATATTATTAATGTTAATTACTCCAGCACTGCAATTGGCTCTATCGAATTAAAAAGTGCTTTGGGTAAAGAAGTTCGGGCAAATCTACCTGCTACCAAAGAAGCTGATCGGATAAAACTTTATGAAGAATCGATTAGTGATATATCTGAACTATTACCTAAAGTTAAAGCTGATTTAAGACTTTCAAAATACCTTACTTTTAGAATTGCAAAAATAAAATCTGATTTGGCGAAAATTAAACCCGAAACGTTTCCTGATGCAATCAAAGCGTTAAGTAGTTTTCGTATTAATAACCCCGATTCTTGGATGACCCTGAGTTCCTTAAAAATTGAAGCGGAATTGCAAGAAATTAAAGGTAATTTTGATGCAGCATTAAAACTCTATCAGGGAATAGGTAAGCTTCCGGGAGTTCCCCAAGAATTGAAAACAGATTCAGATTTTTTAGTTCTTAAATTACTGATGCGGACCAATCGATTGGCTGAAGCTGAAGCCAAATTAAAAGAAGTTGAATCTTTTATTTTAGAAGGCGATCCTAGGAGGGCCCAAGTTCTTTTGGTGAAAACCCAAGCTAGCTTGCTCAACGACCAATTAAGTACAATTGAAGTTGATTTAAACAAAGTTATTGATTCAAGCGATGAGATTTTTACTAGAAGTAAAGCTTTTAATTTACTTGGTGAATTTTATTTGAAAAAGAATCAAGAGGCTCAAGCTTTTTGGGCTTTTTTAATTGTTGATACACTTTACAACCAAGATACCGATGAGCATGCAAAAGCACTTTACCACCTTTCTATTTTGTTTGACAAAGTGAAAAATGATCCTATCCGAGCTAGGCAATCTAAAGATAAATTGTTGGATCCGATTTATTTGAAATCCGAGTACCAGAAAAAAGTTTCCGCTGATAAGTGATTTATTAGCATCCTCTTTCTTGTGGTTTGTTTAGCTATAGGCTTGTTATTAAATTCTATTTGTTCGATTGTTGTTGTATGAAAACGTTATTGATGCAAATTTAATAGCAATGGTTCCAATTAGAATAATAATCAAATTAATGATCGAAGCCACAGCTATTAATGGCGTCGGCGCTTCTTTTAATTGTGACCAAGTTATAGTTGAGATTGTTTCGTTTGTTGGCCCTGCCATAAATAATGCAACCATTGTTTCATTGATTGAAATTGCAAATCCACAAATTCCAGATATTGCAATTGCTGGATATAATAATGGCAAAGTGATGTACCATAAGGTTTCGAAAAGTCCAGCACCAAGCCCCATTGCCACATTTTCTATTTCGGGGCTTATATTCTGTATTTTGTTTTTTAGAATTAAATATATGATTGGTAAAATCAAGCAACTGTGGATAAGAACTACTTCGAATGTTGTACCGTTTAGGCGTATTGCGTAAAACAACGGAAGTGCGCCCATTCCTATAATTATGGGTGGTATTATTAAGGGAAGCAAAATGGTTCCATGGATTAGTTTTTTCCATGGAATGTTTAACCTTGTCATTGCGTAAGCTAATGGCATCCCAAATGTTAAACTTAAAAATGTAGAAAGTATTGCCATTATTAAACTTCGTAAAAAAGCTTCGATCCAACGGGTTTGGTAAAAAAAATCATAGAACCATTTGGAAGTCCAGTTGTTGGTTGGGATGGTTAAAAATGAATCAGGTGAAAACGCAATACTTAAACTTATTATGATTGGTAAAATTAAAGAAACTAAAATAGTTAAAAGCAAAATTCTGACTAAGGTTGTTTTCATTTTGGGTTCTCTTTAAACATAAATGAAATTGTTAATTTTGGTAGCCAAATAAACGTCATTATGATTGCAGTCATTAATACTCCCCATGTTGCAGCTAGGGGCCAATTTCCTATTTCAAAAGCTTGGTGATAAATTTCGCAAGAAATAGTTGTATTTGATGGGCTACCTAAAAGTAAAGGGCCTAAAAAAGAACCTAAATTCCATGCTATGGAAAGCTGCCAGATAATTAAGATTCCAGGGTAGCACATAGGCAATGTGATTTTTCTGAAAACTTGATAATTGCTTGCGCCTAGTCCTGTAGCGGCGTTATGGGTTTCTTTATCAATAGAGGTTAATTGATAAAATAAAAATAATGTTACGAATGGAATAGTTAAATATATTTCTCCAATTAATGCACCAAAATGATTTCTAATTAGATCTAGAGGTTCATTGATTAAATGCGTTGCAATTAGTAGTTCATTGATTATGCCATGACTGCCAAGTATTCGTTGTAAACCAAAAACAATTATTAATGGGCTGATAAATTTTGGTAGAAGTAAACAGGTGAAACAAATGATTCGCCAATGATTTGATAATTCTTGCATTAATATTGCGAATCCAAAACCTAATAATATTGATAAGACTGAAACTTCTAATGCGAAAATAGTTGTATTTATTAAGATACTTATCCTGTATGTATCCAAAAGTGATTGGTAATTTTGAAGCGAGAAGGTTTCTGGTATATAAAATCCTGTTCCTTCTGGTGGTTTTAATAAACTGACCCGAATCATTAAAATTAGTGGTGCAATAATTGTCAGTGTTATTAAACTTAATGCAGGACTTATAAAAATGAATGGTATCAATTTTTTTATCATTATACGTCTTTACGGTTTTCAGGGATCAACCAAATTGATTCAATATCAATTCCTATGGTTATAGTTGAACCGAGAGGAAATGAAGATTGATCTCTCGTTAGAATTTTAAAATGAACTCCTTCGTTTGTTGTTAAATCGATAAGAAAATCAGCACCCATAAATGTAATACCAGTTATAATTCCGTTTTTTTTCCAATTACATTCATTAGCTTCATTTCCGATTTTTATTTTCTCTGGTCTGATATGAGCCATTCCGCTTTTTGAGATGTTGAAAAAATTTGATGGAATTATATTCGTTACACCAAGAAAATTTGCGACAAAAATTGAGCTAGGATTATTGTAAATAATTTTCGGATCATTAACCTGCATTAGTTTACCTTGATTCATAATACCTATTAAGTCGGAATTTGATAAAGCTTCTTCGTGGTCATGTGTAACCATAATTGTTGTGACATTAATTTCTTTTTGTAATTTTTGTATTTCACTACGAAGTTTTGTTTTTAATACTTTATCTAGATTGGCAAGTGGTTCATCTAAAAGTAGTAAATGCGGTTCAAAAACTAAAGCTCGGGCTAGAGCTACCCTT
>Ga0209296_1002309_pt1 | contig 13781 bp, 11 predicted proteins | sample S_130206_EF_Meta_FD_187319 | JGI IMG/M metagenome (GOLD analysis project Ga0209296, IMG submission 187319) | Freshwater microbial communities from Lake Simoncouche, Canada to study carbon cycling - S_130206_EF_MetaG (SPAdes) (version 2) | ecosystem: Environmental > Aquatic > Freshwater > Lake ...
TCAACATAACTAAGGTTTATGGTGAACAGGCAAGCTTAGTAACTTGTTTTCAATATTTCAGGATAGTAACCAGACATAGGACCTTGTGTCTAGATAAATTGGGGTTTGCAGGAAGGATTCTATGGTCTAGCGCTTTTAATAACCCGATCTTCCCACCGAAACAAAAGAACTTACCTAGCTTTACATGAAGTATTCTCCCTTTACTTCCTCTTGTTTTCGTTGGGGAAATCGTTATAAGCCGGGTGCATTCGGTTAAAGATGGTTCCTAAATATAGTGGTGAAGTTATGTTGCTAGGAAGATTATTTGCTGTTTTATCAATAATAAGCCTTAGTTTAATTGGTTGTGTTTCCACACCTGTTAAAGAGACTGCAAAAAATTATCCCCCTGCAACTATTTCAAATTCCGCTCGGGCTCAGTCGCCTGAAAATGATTTGTTAGCATCTGCAGATGAGATAAAAGTTGCAGAGGCAGAAGCCATAGCCAAACCCGGACAAAAGAATTTAGGCAGCAATATCGTTGCACTAGTTAATGGTGAAGCGGTTTTGGAAGAAGAAGTTTTGTTGACTCTTAGCCAGGGAATTGGCGAAGGCGCTAATGAATCTGCAAAAAGAAAAGCTGCGATTAATCAATTGGTAGAAAGAGAAATTGTAATACAGGATGCCTACACTAGGTTGTCCAAGAATCCACAAGCAAAGAAGTTTTTAGATAAGTTGCAGGAAATGGCAGGTAAGGAATTTGATCGGTATGTGCGATTGCTCAAGGATCGGAACAAATCGTTGAGTGATCAAGAATTCAAGGTGCTTTTGGAATCGCAGGGCATTTCAATTGATTTGCTTCGAAGGCAATCGGAAAGAAACTTTATAGCAATGCAGTATATGCAAACCAGAATCTTACCTAATTTGGATCGCATAGGGCATAAGCAGATTCGTGATTATTATGAAAGCCATCCTGAAGAATTCCAAATTCAAGACAGTGTAGAGTGGAAGGATATCTTCATTAGTTACAGAAATTCCAAATCGCATGAAGAAGCGCGGGAGATAGCTCAAAAAGTAGCCGAAAGAGCTAAAAAGGGTGAAGATTTTGCCAAGCTGAGCAAAGAGTATTGCCATGGGGATGGTGCATTTAGAAATGCTGAGGGGATAGGTAGAAAGAAGGGCGAAATCAAACCAGTTCAAGTTGAAAAGTACCTGTTTGAATTAAAGGATGGAGAAGTTGGTCCGCTGGTCGAATTGCCTACTGGTGTGCATGTTATCATGCTGGTTAAACGAGAACATGCAGGGATAAAGGTTTTTGATGAGAAGGTGCAAAAGCAGGTTCGAGATCGCTTGCGAAATGAAGCAGGGCAGTATGAAATGAAGCGCATGCTTTCTGATATGAAACGACAGGCGGTTATCGAATATATTCATGACTAAAAGAGCAACGCCAGCTTAAACTGCATCATGCAGATCAAGCTGGCGTTTTTTTTGACGCACTTTATTTTGATGTGAAAGGTATGCCTGCAGTTGCTCTGCTGGGCGCTGGTCTGGATGTCGAAATCATAGAATCATCCTGACCTAGCAATTCTTGCAATCCCTTTTTGAATAACTCGCAGCGTAGTTGGCTGGCATCTCGTTCACTAGTTCTTACATCAGTTAGGGCTTTAAGTTCATCCCTTTCTTGAACAACTTCCTTATGATGGATCAGTTTCTTTTCTAAAGCGGTGCGATCTTCTTCCAAAGCACTGATGCGCGATTTCATCTGATCTCTTGTTGATAAAAGAATTTGATGGTCATCTTCCATTTTTGATAGGCGCTCTTCAAGGGTCTTGATTTTTTCTGCTTGAACTTTAGGAGATGGTCCAGGGTTTTGGGCACACCCCCAAATACCAAGAGTTACTGCAATTGCGATTAACAAATTTCGGTTCGAAGGATTCAATTCATTCATGACTATGTCTCCGTTTTGTTTTGAATTAAAAAACCTTTCAGCCATTTCGATCACGATCGAGAGTTGGATGCAAGATTGATAACCTAGATATCGGCCACCCATTCCTCCTAGATGACTTCATTTATCAGGCTTTGCTATACTTCTTGCTTTTGGCAACCGGAGTAATTGGCATAATGCTTAAAGATCGCAAACTTTATGGTTTTAAAGGCTTTTTGCTAATTCTTTGACGGCGGATTTTAAAGTGGCTCTGTCTTTGTTTTTTGAATACTTGATTTCTTCGATTGCCTGCAATGCATTCTCAAGCAGTAATCTTTGGGATGGTGTCAATCCTTTGAGCTTTGCCGATTCCCGTTCGTTTGATGCAATATCATCCGATTGCTTTAGAGGTTCCGTTCGAAGCAGTAGTTCAAGGCTTGTGATGCATTCTTCCAAAGAAAGGGCATCTACTTTTTTCAGCCAAGTTTCTAATTCCTTTGCAATATTTAATTCTGATGGAATCAACTTGAGCGGTTTTTTTACCAACCCGAAAACACCTAATGCAATCAATATTAGCAATCCAGTTGCAAGCCATGGGGAATGATAGTCAATAATTGGGCCATCGTTTTTTTGTGGTGTATCAAGTTCCTTGAAAGGAAATAGCTTTTCTGGAAAGAGCCATTTTTCCCAGACTAGGGTGATATTTTTTTCACCAAGCAATGCAGATGCTTCCAGTGTGGGAATATCTATCGCTCCGGTTTTTTTAGCCCGAAGGATAAAGGGAATGGTTTTAATTGCTTTACCTTCCGTTTGGGTTTTCGATTCATTGCCTGCAGGTAAAAGTTCCCACTCTAATTTGTATTTCTCTTCCAAGCTGAATCGAGAAACAACAACCTCTTTTGTGGTTTCGAATTTTAGAAGGATCGAGAAAACTGCACCAGGTAACCTTTCATCCAATAATTTAACTTGAATGCTGGCCTCGACTCCTTCGGAAGATGATAGCGCAGGAACTATGATGCTTTCAGTATTTATCTGAAATAGAAAGCAACTTATCAGCGATACAAGAAGCGGGGAAGCAATCATCGTTATTATTAATAACCTTTGAATGTTTGATTGAAATAGCTAATTAAGCTTGAAAGATAGGGTTCGGATGTGCTGATCCGAAGAAACCCAGCACCATTACTTTTGCATAACCCCGCTACTTTGTTTTCGTGTTCTGCAAATAGCTGAAGGTATTGATTGCGGAAATTTTTGTCTGAACTTTTGACTAAAATAGAATCAGCATTCCAAGGGTTTTTGCAATAAATATCAGGGGAATCAGGGAGAGAGATTTCCCTTGGGTCAAGAATTCGTAACAAGTGAAGATCATGCCTGTTTGCACAAGCACCAAAAAGCACAGGATCTATGGGTTCGTAAAAATCAGATAAAACAAAAACCATGCTTCGAGGCGTTTGCTTTTCTGCAAGGGCTTTCCATAAAACATTATTTGAGGTCTTCAGTAGTGGTTTATCTTTCAGCAGGCTTGCACCTATCGCTTGCACTTGTTTTTCGCTGTTTGCATGGCTGATGATTCGTTCGACCGCTTTGTCGAATTTAAACAGGGAGAATCTATTCCCTGAGTTGATTGCAATCCAACCCAGTGCAGTTGCAAGTTCCGCAAGCACTTCGAGTTTGGTTGATCCCGTTGTGGAATAATGCATGCTTTCACTTGTGCATGCAAAAATCCTGATCGAAATCTCTTGATCATGCATGAACTTTTTGACTAGGACTTTGCCCGACCGTGAAGAGGATTTCCAGTCTATATGCCTGACTTCGTCGCCCGGTTCGTATTCGCGTAGTTCGACAAAATCCATGCCGCCACAGGGTATTTTGGCTTTCATGGGCCCAGAAGGCCGCCCTTCCAATGCCTTGCGTGTACGCAAGAATATTGCTGCCAGAAGCGATCTACTTTTAGAGTCGAGCATAAGTTTTAGTCCAGAAAAAACAATGTCTTGATTTTAAACGCTATCTCGTGCGGAGGGCGAACATAATCTGATAATTAAACTGTTATTGTCACGGATAATTGATATAAGGTGTTATCTAACTCCTGTTTGGAATTCTTAATAAACATGAATGTTCCGCACTCAATCTGCTTAAAAGATTTTGACCCGGGCCAAAAGCACGGGCCAGAGCGGGTGGCATTGCTTGTTGCCAACATTCTTGAAAATGCCGATAAGTGCAAGGCGACAGATGTTTATATCGAACCATGGTTGGATAAGCTTCAGGTTTGTTTTCGAGTCGATGGTGTAATTTTGCCTTCAACGGAATTGCCAAGAGAGTTGGGGCCAAATATCATCGCACGCTTAAAGTTTCTCGCAAACTTACTTTCCTACAGGCAAGATATCCCTCAAGAAGGGCGTATAGCTCAGGTTGATTCGCTGGAAGGGATTGAAGTGCGAGTCAGTACGTTTCCGACCATTCATGGTGAAAGAGTAGCGCTCCGACTGTTTCGTCGCGAGAATAGGCAATTCATTTTGGAAGAACTTGGGCTTGAACCCGGAGTACTTAAAAATCTTAAAGATGCGATTGGTGAGCGCACAGGGGCGATTCTTTTTACAGGTCCGGGCGGGAGTGGTAAAACTACTAGCATTTATTCCTGCTTAAGCCACATTGCTAAAACTGAAAAAACCAGAAGGCATATTGTCACCCTTGAAGATCCAGTAGAACAAATTCTCGAGGGCGTAAGCCAGACGCAAGTGTCACCCAGTACCGGGTTTGATTTTTCATTGGGTTTGCGAAGTTTGCTAAGGCAGGATCCCGAGGTGATTCTGGTGGGTGAAATGCGAGATCCTGAAACCGCAAGGGTTGCAATTGAAGCTGCACTTTCAGGCCACTTGTTATTTAGCACTTTGCATGCTGGTTCGTCCTGCGGAGTTATTTCAAGATTGTTGGAAATGGGAATTGAGCCTTACTTATTGACCAGTTCGCTTCGGTTGATTTTAAACCAAAGGTTATTGCGAAAGAATTGCCTTAAATGTAAAGGAAATGGTTGTGCAGCTTGCAATAATACTGGCTACCAAGGAAGGCTTTTGTTGTTGGAAGCAATGGTGTTAAACGAAGAAATGCGCAGAGCGATTTTAAACCGAGCCGATCGTACGACGCTGGAAAATATTTTTGTAAATAGTGGTGGAATAACCCTTGTAAGCCATGCGATAGCAGCAGTAAAAGCAGGCCTGACCACCAGAGAAGAAGTGCTTCGAGTTTTAGGCTCTGCTGATTGCGCTACGGTCCTTTTCAGTAATCAAGGTGATTGATAAGTATGGATAATACAGAAAAGAAATTTGGTGCCCTGACCCCTGATCAGTTGATTTACCTGAACGAGGAAATTGCAGGCATGGCTCGTGCTGGTTTGCCTTTAGAAGAAGGCCTTGCTTCTATAGCGCGGGAAATGTCGCGTGGGAAATTAAAAGAAGCCACTCAGCTTTTGGCGCAAGATTTAAAACAGGGTAAATCACTTCCCGAAGCGATCGCATCACAACAAGGCCGAGTGCCGAAATTTTACTCCAGCCTCATGAATGCTGGAATTCGCGGGGGCAACCTTCCCGAGGTGCTTTCTTTGCTTACCACCTATGCACGAAGCCTTTCTGATCTTTCTTCGGTGGTTTTTACTGCGTTGCTTTATCCAATGATGGTTATCTTGATTGCAATATTATTGACCATTATGATCATGATATTTGTCATGCCGCAGTTCATTTCAATTTTCAGTGATTTTGGTATGCGCCTGCCTTTTTTTACCCAATTGATTGTTGATGTTTGCCGAAATCCGATACCAACATTGGTAATTCCTTTAGGTGTGATTGGGATATCAGCCATTGGGTTGCGCCAAGTGTTTAATTCAACTGAGACAGGGCGTTGTAATTGGGCCAGACTGATTTATTCGCTTCCAGTATTTGGGGTTTTAATTCGCTCTGCAAGGTTGGCAGCGTTTACAGATTTACTTGCAATCTTGGTTGAAAATCAAATGCCATTATCCGAAGCTTTTGAACTTGCCGCCCAAGCCGGTTCCGATCCGATTTTGAAAGCAGGTGGGATTAAGATTGCAGAAAAATTGCGTCAGGGATCTTCCCTTGCGCAGGCGCTTAAAGAATTTAAAATCCTCCCAGAAGTTGTTTCATGGATGGCAGGTATGGGGGAATTAAACGGGAATCTGTCTCAAACATTGAAGCAAGCTGCGCAAATGTATGCCAGGCAGGTTGCGGTCCGTTCACAAATGGTTCAAAGTATTTTTCCACCTTTGCTGGTTGTATTATGTGCGGGATTCATTACCTCAATTTTTGTGTTTGCGGTTTTTCTTCCCCTGATAAATCTGCTTCAAGGATTGAGCAATTGAGTTTTTAAAACCCTACTTCAACATTTAAATGAACAAAAAGAATAAAAGCATCCGATTACTTATCACCTTGATCCTCGTAGGGTTGTTGTTCCCTTTTTTAGTTTTTATCATGTTGTGCGTAATGAGGCTTCAAGTCTTCGCATTGTATTACGCAATGATGTACTTCGCTTTTTCTACTTGGGCCATGGTTTCCTTCTTCTATTACAGGCATGTCAGGCAGGAAGAGTTTCGCAACCTTTTACTCTCTACTTTTGAAGCCGATAAACCCATTGTCCCCATGTTAGATGCTTACCTTGCTGACAGACCCAAAGGATACTTTCGCGAATTTATAATTATTTGCTTTCTTTCATTTATGAACCCAGCTTATTACCTGATTTATTACAAGTTTTGGCGCTTTGATAAACGAGTGATGGGATTGATCGAACTATTGCAGCAGGGGTTTTCTTTGACCAAGGCATTAAGGGTTTACCCCGATTTGGTTTCGCAGGAAGTATTTCTTGCACTTTCTTTAGGTGAAGTCACGGGAAATTTTTCTTCCTGTCTTTCGATTATCGGGCGCTGGCAGAAGGATCTTTTCTGGCTCACTGTTTTACCTCGCATGGCATACTTGTTTTTTATGGTGATTTCAACATTGAATGTTGCAGTCTTTTTTATGGTTTTTATTGCTCCTAAATTTGAGCGCCTTTTTAAAGATTTTGATTGCTCGCTTCCTTGGGTTACTACTTTGCTTTTGAAGGTTTTCAACTGGTTGCCTACCTTTGGCCATCGGGGTGATATCATTGCTGAGTTTTCTCCAGGGGTCTGGATTTTTTTTGTGGTCCTTGTTCCTTTTATTGCAGTACTGCCTTTTTGGAATATGACCGCTAGATGGTATTTTCCTGTTGTTGGTTCGATTTATCGAATCCACTTGCAGGGGAATTTTTTGAAAATGCTGGGGATAACCTTGCAGGGGCAGGTGGTTATTTCGAGGGCACTCGCTTTTCTTGAGGAGACGAACTGTTTTTCCGGGCCCGCTCAAAAACAGTTGGTAAATCTTAATTCTTCCATCAAATTAGGTCACTCGCTTGAAGATGGTCTCGATGCTTCCGGTTGGTTGCCTAAATCCATGAAACCTTTTGTTCAATCTGCACAAAAAGTGAATAATCTTCCCTGGGCATTGGAAGAAATCGGAAACCAAAGGCTGCGGCTAGCTTCATTGTTTGCCCAGCGCTTCTCTTTGGTGGTCTTTCCTTTATTAATGTTACTTTTAGGCGTTATGGTTGGCTTTATTGCAATTGCCATGTTCATGCCACTGATAAAAATGTTGGTGGAGTTATCGTGAACATAAAACCAAACATAACTAAATTAAGGCGAAGCGGTTTTACCCTCGTAGAAATCATAGCTTCGTTTTCTATTTTAGCCATCGTTATGGTGGTGATAGCGCAAACAACTGCTTGGTGTTTTCACGAAAGGCATCGTAATAGCAATGTATTTCTTGGCAATCAGGCGGGCATAAATATCCTTGAGGAGGCCCGCAGCACCCCCTGGGAAAAGCTGGATGAAAAGTGGGCGGAAATGGTGCAGGACACCCGTCGGTATAAATCGTTGCCGCCTGGTTCGGTAATAACGGTAAAGGTTACCCCATCAAAAGAATTCAAGTTGATCAAGGATGTTGAAGTGGTGGTGCGCTGGGATTATGGGCGGAGTTTTGACCCTAAAGAATGTATGCTCACTACTTCGATTGCGCCAAGATCTATTGCGTTGCAGGGTGAAAAATGATGTTAGATAAATGCAAAACCAGAAACGCATTCACCCTGATCGAAATGGTTGTTGTGATGGCATTGCTTGGCGTTGTGATGTTGATCGCGACTACGATGATCATGGGCCTGATTTATTTTTCCTCTACGGAAATAAGGTTGGCAAATAGGAACATGGAGGTTGCAGCCCTAGCTAACCTTTTTCGAAGCGATGTCCGGGTTGCTTTATCTGCAGTAATAACAACTAACGCGAACAAACCCACGGGATTGAAATTAGCTTTGTTATCTGGAGGAGAGATAACCTATGAGGTCGAAAATGGTTTGTTCATGCGTAAAAGCCTTCAAGGAAAACAGCGCTTGATGGGGGTGGAGGATGTTTCATTTCAATTGTTGAATGATGGTTTAATGGTTGAACTTAATTGCTTTGATAAAGCTGGTTTCATTAGAAACAGGGAACGAATATTAAGTTTCCGTGCCAGTCTGAATGGAGCCCGAAAATGATTATCATAAAGGCTTCAAGTAATCAACGAAAAGGTGTTGCGCTTATAACTTGCCTAGTATTGATGGCGTTGAGTTCCGCTTTGTTGGTGTCGGTTGTTGTACAGGAACTTTCTACCCGAAAGAAGTTTGAGCAAATCAATCTTGAAACCAAGGTGCAAAATCTGGCGATGTCTGCCCAAGAAATAGCGTTAAGTTTTCTTCTGGAAGATGCGGTGGCAAAAATCCCCCTTACGATGACCCCGATTCCTGGCTCTAAGGTTAGCCTTAAAGTGCAGGAAACAAGCAAGAGTTTCTATACGATTGAAATTGATGCAGAGTATACTCCGCAAGATAAAAAGCCTGTCAGGTCTGCCCTGTCAGGCTCTTTTTTGATCAAAACGCAAGATGGTAAAAGAGTCGCCCAATCTGTTGGTAAATAACTTTAAGGTTGCTTTTTTACTGAGGCTTATCTTTGCTTTCAGGCCCCTCAACGGTGACCGCCATTACGATTGGTGAAGTCCCATCAGATCCTTTTACAAATTCAATATCCTTGATGATTTCAGCCGGCCTTTTGGGACGAACTGCAAGATAGCGGATTTGCTGGCCTCTTAATGCAAATGCAAAGGTAGAATCAGGTACATCAATTTTACGAATGTAGTCTGCAAAGACTTCGCCATTCTTCAACAAATGATCCTCGGTTTTTCCATCAGCATAATGAAGTCTGACAATCATGGAGACTGAACCCTTTGGGGTTGCAGGGAATCCCCAGCCGCTAATCCCACTTAACAAATGGATGACGCTGGCGGGGCCATTACATGCAAGTTTAACTTGCTTAGGCATCTTTGGTGGAATGGTGCCGTTGGTTCCATGAAGCATGATTACATTGGGGTATTTATCACCCTGTGGATCGACAAGATTAAAAGGAATACCCTGAAATACCTTGGGTTTCCAATCGGGGAATATCAGTCTTTCAACCGTAGCTTCTTCACTGTGAAACATGCCTTTGGTACTAACGATGGTTGCAGCTTTATCTAGGGGTAATGGAAGGAACTTGCCTCGTTGAGTAAGGAATTCGAGAAGGTTGACGAGATCGGGCTTTGAAAGTTGTTTTTCAAAACCTTCGGGCATGAGCGAACGATCCGAAGCTTTGATTTCATCGATATCATCTCGCAGAACAGTCTGCTTTTTCGCTTCGGTATCAACAAGTTCGATGGAGGATTTAGTTTCTGAAGCAAGCATGCCTGTAAGTATTTTTCCGCCTTTGGTGGAAACAACATATTGTCGGAAATTGCCTTCAACATCTCTGTTCGGATCTAAGATGTGAATCAGTAATTCTTTTTTGGGGTGTGCAGCCATTCCTGTCATGTCTGGTCCGATTTTTACGCCTTCCCCCTGATGCTGATGGCATTTGGAACACTGGTTTTTGTAAACGATTTTACCAAGAATTGCGTCACCAGATTGAGTGGTTGCAAACATGAATTCTTCGATGACCTTTTGCCTGTCAGCGTTGGGCAAGCCGCCCCCACGGGCAAGCAGGACCTTTGCTTTGTCGGTGATTTTCTTGTTACCGGTTTGCAAAAGAGCCTGCTTTTGATCGAGGCTTAATTCGGAGATTCTTAGTTTGTTGTTTTCAAGCGATGCGATCAATGCTTCAGTCCAGATGGCTCTGGAAAGAAGTATGCGAATCGCAGTCTGCCTGAGATTAGGTGTCCAATCAGGAAAGCGTTCTACCATTGCATTGCCTGTTTCTGCTTGATCAGAAAGTGATACCGCTTCAAGCATTCCTAGCCCGACTTCGGGGGAAAGTTGTGCCGTAATCAATTCAAGTATCGCTTTTGCAACAGCAGGATCTGAAGCACCAAATTCACACGCTTGTTTTGCGGAAGAAATTCGTTCGATATCGGTTTGCTTGGTGTCGGATGCGGCTTTTAAGAAGCCTTGCACGATCACCTTCGATTGCTCTGCGAGGGATTTGCTGCCCCATTTCTTGCCTAGCTGGGCGAGTTGCCCCCTAGCTGCAATGGGTAGAACAACGAAGAGATCCTTAAGGGCTTTTTCAGTTCGGTCATCTAATTTAGGGGGTTGGTTTGCGGGCCAGCCTCGTGCTAGGCCTTTGAGTGTGGCTGTTTGAATTAGCGGTTCTGATTGCAATAGCTTTTCAAGCAGATTGGCAATGCCTTCGTCTGGCTTGCCCCGGGCGTGATGCTCTGCAATTCGTTCAATTATGGTTAATAATTCAATTGAGGGCGGTGTGCTTTTTTCCGTGACGGAGTTTAGGAACAGCACATCATTGTTTGCTGCTGCAGTGGTGACGCCATCAAGCAGCCATTTATCCAAGGGGCGTTTAGGCGACTTTAGCAGTTGGGCAATTGCCTTACTTGATTGTTCTGAAGGGGGCAAATCTGATAATGCCAAAAGGGTTGCAAGCTGAACCTGAGCATTGGCATCATCCAAAAGGTTTGCCTTGAGAATTGCATCGGTGGAACTTAATTTTAAAGGTAGAACTTTCAAGGCGTTTAACCGTACGCCTGCAGATGCGTGGGTAAGAGCATCCATCGCGACTTTCGTTGCAGGTGAGTTTTCTTCTTCGAGGGCGCCTAGGCCTTTCAGAGTCCAAAGTGCATGAATAACGCAAGGGGTTAATCCTGCACCATCGATTTTTGTTTCTTTGGCAAGTTCGATAAGGGCAGGGATGGCGTCTTTACTTTGCTTTTCAACTAGAAGCCTTTGGGCATGCCTGCGCCAAAAGAAGTTGTCGTTTCGAAGAGTTTCCACAAGTTTGCTGGAGTCTGCGGTTGCAAGATTTAAAGAGGGATTATTTTTACCGTCTTTATGAACAAGCCTATAGATACGGCCATGCTTTTTGTCGCGCAGGTTAGTTTCGTAAGCGTTGCCTTTTCCCGTTTTGAATCCAGCGGGAGTGGGATTATGTTGCACGATATAATTGTACCAATCGATGACCCATACATTTGCATCCGGGCCTACCTCTGCAACGATAGGTGAACTCCATTCGTCATCACTTGCAACCAAGTTGAATGCATTGCGGGAAGTGAAGCTTGCGCCCTCAGGGGTAATGGGAAAAGTTGCAACTAAATGCCCTGTAGGTTCGGTTACAAATGCCGTTTTGTTCCAAAAATCGGAAGGGTAGTTTCGGGCGGTATAAAGTGCATGGCCTGCTGCAGCGGTAAACCTATCGTGATGATCCACCTGCCTGATTTGTTTGGTGATGGGGTGGATTGGGGCGCTACCTGCTATGCCTTCGAGAACGCTGCTAGACCAGCCACGAACTTTTTCATAATAACGGTTGGGAATGGGCAGGTGCACACTCGGGTTACCATTTGCGGTGGAACCAAAAAGAATCCCTTCTTCGCTGAGGCCAACTCCCCAAGAATTATTGTTGGTGTTGCGAAGGAATTCAATTTTAGAACCATCGGGCTTCATACGATAAAACCCAGTTCGGAAAGATTGCTTCTCATCACCTACATTTCCTGCAAAGCCAGCATATCCAACCATGCCGTAGATCCAGTTATCCAGTCCGTAGTTTAGATTACTTGGCCCAGCATGGGTGTCGCCTGTGCTCCAACCTGTGAAAAGAACTTTGCGTTCATCGGCTTTGTCATCACCATTTGTGTCTTTAAGAAAAAGAGTATCTGGGGCCTGGTGCACAATGACGCCGCCGTTGGCAAAAATCAAACTTGTGGGAATACTAAGCTTGTCTGCAAAGGTTGTGAATTTATCTGCAACATTGTCACCATTGGTATCTTCGCAAATAACGATCTTATCTCTACCCTGGCCTGAAGGTTGAAGTTCGTTAGGGTAATCAATGGTGAGTGCGACCCATAACCGGCCCCGCTCATCCCAATTCATCGCGATTGGCTTGCCTTCTAGATCGGGTTCGGACGCGAAGAGTTTTAGTTCGAATCCCTCGGGCATAATGTAGTGTTTTTGCGCCTCTTTAGGCTCAAGGGGTTTTTGCATTTTGCGGATGTTATCGCCCATTTTTCCCCATTGTTTGTTTGCAGGGTAAAAAGGCACATCAGCTTCAACATAATCAAATGGCTTAAGGTTTTTAGGAAGTTCAGTCATCAGGGTTTGATCAGAAAAAGCTGGAACTTTAGAGATGTCGCCATTGGTTGCCCATCGAATGCCGCGTTCGAGAAGATTTTGAAATCCTGGATTGGACCAAGTTCGGGCATCATGGCCCCACGCTGTATAGAAAACTTTCCCTTTGCCTTGGGTTCGCACCCAAGTCCAAGGCTCGGATCCTGAATCATCTTTTCTTTCTTCAAGGACAATACGATCCTTGGGATTATGTTTGGTGTGAACATAAGTTTCATCCCAACTTTCAAAACTTTTGTAACCCTTCATGATTGGGTGGGTGGGAAGAATATTGTCAACGCGGAATGTGCCTGTGCCATGTTTTGAAAATTGTGCGCCAACCAGATCGATGTATTTAGGCGAATTTAAAAAACAGTAACTAGCGCAATGCAATGGGATCAGTGCATTGCCTTGTTCAACATAATCGAGCATTGCTTTTTCTTGTTCAGGCGAAAGCGTGGTCAAATTAGCAAAAATGACCAACCCTTGATAAGAGCTGAGAATCTTGGGGGTCAGGCTTTCCACTTTGTCTGTGTAGACAAGGTCAATACCCTTGGCTGCAAGTACAGGCTGAATTTGCCGAAAGCGATCGTTGGGTTTATGGTGCCCATTGTCGCCTAAGAATAACAGTTTGATTTTGTTATCCTGCGCCCGGATCCCGGATTTTATTCCAAGGCCAAACACTACCGCAACAAGAATTGAAACACTGAATATAAACTTCTTCATGTTTAAGGCCTTTAAATTGAAAGTTACTGATTCAGTATTATCTATAGTGTGAAATCAGGAAGGTTTAACACTTTGCCACCTTGTAATGCCGATTCATGGGCAAGAATACCGACACAGGTCCAGTTTGCGCTTTGAGTAGCATTGGGCCATGGGTCGCGGTTGTCCGCTAGGGCGTTCAAGAATTCGTTGACCATGTGTGGGTGGGAACCGCCATGCCCACCGCCCTGCAAGAATGAAAGGTGCCCTGCATCATGAATTTCAGAAGGAAGGGTGAACTTTCTAATGGGCTCGGGAAGCAAGTGCGCAAAATCTGGAACAGTTATCTTGCTTGGGATTTCAGGCTCTGGCTTTTTAGCAGTGTGAATGATATGTGGTTCATGTTCGACCAAGCTCCATTCAAAGCTTTTCTTAGTGCCATACACATCAAAACTCTCGCGGTATTGCCTTGCTGTGTCGTATAAGAACCTCCATA
>Ga0209296_1002310_pt1 | contig 13774 bp, 15 predicted proteins | sample S_130206_EF_Meta_FD_187319 | JGI IMG/M metagenome (GOLD analysis project Ga0209296, IMG submission 187319) | Freshwater microbial communities from Lake Simoncouche, Canada to study carbon cycling - S_130206_EF_MetaG (SPAdes) (version 2) | ecosystem: Environmental > Aquatic > Freshwater > Lake ...
CCATCGCCTATCAGTTGAATGGGCGCGTATCGAGCCACAAGAAGGCGTGCACGACCACGCTGCAATAGCCCACTACCGAACAATGTTGCAATCAGCGCGCGACGCGGGCATTCACCCGTGGGTATGTCTTTTCCACTTCACATTGCCGAAGTGGTTTGCAGATCGGGGCGGATTTCTTGTCGACGACAATCGCACGAAGTACTGGTCACGCCATGTTGACTTCATCGCAGACACCTTTGGCGACTTAGTCGATGGTTGGCAACCAGTAAATGAAACCAACTACTACCCCACTGCTGCCTATCTCGGCCGCGGTTGGTCGCCAGGCCATAACGATCTTGAAGAATGGCGCACAGTCACAGAACAAATGCAACTAGCCACAGCTGAGGCAGCAGTACGGCTGAAGAAAACTGGTGCCCCAGTTGCTTCTGTGTTCGGTTTGTCGACCGTGCATCTATTAGATGACGAACCCGCATCTCATGATTTTGTCGCTCGCTTTTATGCAAGTAACTGGACTGCAGGTCTTGATCTATTCCGTTCAGGTGTTCTGCAAGTTGCTGACCGCGCACCAATTGTTCGTCCAGAACTTGCAGGTTCCTTCGACATGATTGGGTTCTCGTACTACTGCGCTTTCGGAGTACGTAATGGACAACTGGCTTTGTACCCAGAAGATGCTCCACCTTCACCTCTCGGATACACAATTTGGCCAGAGGGTCTTCGCCTAATTCTCGACAAACTTCATGCAGAACTTCCCGGCACTCCATTGCTGATAGCTGAATACGGCATCGGCACTGATGACGACTCAGTTCGTGCGGCGTATCTGTCGGCAGGTCTTGACATAACGCACGATGCCATCGAGCGGGGCATCGACATCGCAGGTTTCTTTCACTGGACTGCAGTTGATAACTACGAGTGGTTACACGGGTTTGATCTGAAGTTCGGCATTATGGATATTGACCGACATGTCAGACCGAGCGCATTGGTTTTACAGGCCGAAACCCATCACTCGCATTAGATAAAGCGAGCCCACTCTTCGACAGGCATGCGCTCTGCGCGAAGAGAGTTAATTGGTGCAGCCGTATCGGCGTAACCGATTGACATTCCGCAGAACAACATTTCATTTTCTGGCGCACCAACAAACGTTGATACAGCCTGATGGCGAGACGACCAATACTCCTGTGCACACGTTGCAAGACCATTCTCTACTGCGAGCAACATAAATGTCTGCAAGAACATTCCAAGGTCTGACCACTGTGGTGGCCCCATCTGGCGATCAATAAAGCAGAACATTGCTGCTGGTGCGCTGAAGAAATCATTGTTGTTAGCAAACTGGCGCAATCTGCCCGGCTTGTCCTCGCGAGCAATTCCAAGAGTCGCGTACATCTGCTCACCAATTGTGAAACGATTTGTGCGATACGGCTCTGTGATGCTCTTCGGGTACACGTCGTACTCAGGTGCTTCAACCGGTGGCTGCGTGGTCAAGAACTCACGCATACGAGTCAGCGATTCACCGTTGACCACATAGATGCGCCATGGCTGCACATTGCCGCCACTAGGTGAACGCGACGCATCAGCCAGCAGTGAACGCAATTGATCGTCCGAGACAGGGGTGGAAAGAAACTGGCGCACCGACAAGCGGGCATTTACGGCATCAACAACATTCATGGCTCTGTAACTTAGTGGCAACCCGCTCCTAGGTACCAGTTGTGGAAGAATTCGGATACAACATTGCCGTGAAGGAGTATTTATGGAAGCTGAACTCAAAGGTCTTCGCAAACTAAACCGAAATGCAGGGCTCCTGCATTTGGCATCTTTCATTGCGATCATCCTGCTCGCTAACGATGCATCACTTCCTGTCAACGCGACATACATGACCGAAGCGCCAGGCACTGGCAGCTTCTCTTCACCGGTTCAGTTGTTTAACCTCAACATCAGCTACATGGTCGCTGCGTTCCTTTTCCTGTCGGCCTTCTTTCACTTCTTCATCACGTCACCAAAGATCTTTCCTCGCTATACAGATGGACTAAGCAAACACATCAATGTGTATCGCTGGGTGGAGTACTCGCTCTCGTCTTCCATCATGATCATCGTCATTCTGCAACTCAACGGTGTTACCCAAATCTCCACGCTGATTGCTGTTTTTGGTGTCAACGTGTCAATGATTCTGTTCGGATGGCTGCAAGAGAAATACACGACCCCCGGAAATGGCGACTTGTTACCGTTTTGGTTCGGTTGTATCGCTGGCATCGTTCCGTGGGTAGTGGCGATATTTAACCTTCTTCACCCCAACGGCCCATCAGAAGCCAAAGCTCCAGGCTTTGTCTACGGCATCGTGATCTCGTTGTTCATCATGTTTAACTGCTTCGCAATTGTGCAGTGGAAGCAATACAAGGCCCAGGGCAAATGGGCTAACTACCTCTATGGCGAGCGCATCTATATCGTTCTCAGCCTGGTCGCAAAGTCCTTGCTGGCATGGCAAGTCTTTGCTGGCGCACTTGCCTCCTAGGTAACAAAACCATCGAAAAATAGTCCTACACTGACTTATATGTCGACACCAGTTCTCACCATGTACAGCACCACTTGGTGCGGCCCTTGTAAGCGTCTGAAGTCAGATCTTGAAAAATCAGGTATCCCCTTCATTCAGATCGACATCGAGTCAGATGAGACTGCAGCTGCACTCATTGAAACCATCAACAATGGCAACCGCACGGTACCTACTCTTGTGTTTAATGATGGAACGTCAATGACAAACCCATCAGTCGCAAAAGTTAAAGAGCACCTCGGTCTCTAACTACGACTTCTTAGTCGGCGTCGATCTGCATTTTCATGTGATCTGTCAATTTCTCGAGCAGGCGGACTAGTTCCACTGCTTCTGATTTATCCAAGACAGCGAACAGTTCGACGTACTTCTGATGAACTTTTGGAAGAGATGCATCAAGAAACCGCCGACCTTTAGTCGTAAGTCTCACCACTTTGATTCGTTTATCAGATTCGTCTTCGGTTCGAGTAGCAAAACCATCTGATTCAAGCCCATCGACGATGCGTGTCACACCACGCGGAGTGAGATCAATCATCTGAGCAATCTCGCCCATGGTGAGAGCTTCCTCATTACGCAACATCCAGAGAACAAGGAGACGAGATGCTGGAATTCCTAGAGGGGTCTCAACATTGAGCAGAAGCCAATGGGGAAAGAGATGACTGAGTCGACCGACGCTGGCTGCAGTAAACGGAGCGGCCGCAGCCCTGGACATCTTTGCCAGATCTGAGGGAGTCGGTTTTGCCTGTGCAGAGCGATTTTTATCCTGATGGCCCATAAGGCAAAGGTAGCAGGATTTCTTACTATTTATTTACCTAGGTAAGTTATTGTCAGTAAACCCCATCCAAAAGGAACAGACCCGTGAAAATCAAAACAAGCCTCAGCATCACTGCAGCCCTCTCAATACTTCTCCTCAGCGCATGCTCAAGCAGTTCAGAGTCATCAGATTCAACTACCGCATCCTCTTCAACCGATGCCGCTGCTTCAGCTTCGTCCGACACCACTGACGTTGTGAAGGCAGCTTCGTGGAACCCCACAATCAAGATCTCCTATTCAGATGGCAGTATCAACTTCCAGCCAGATGGCATTCCCAACCATGAACGTGATGCGTACTACGCAGTGCCAAATGCGGGTGTCGTGGTGCCAGATGCCAGTACGGCGAACATCATTAAGGATCCAACTTCGGCTCAGACATATTCATTCGATATTCCTTCGGTTCCGACTTTCTCGTCAACTACTACAAAAACAAGTTTGGGCTCGATCGGAGTGATGATCTCGGGTGCGGTTCTCTACAACCCATACGAAGGCGATGGAACAACAGTTGCGATGGCAAATAACTTCACAATCACTAATGCAGCCGGAATTACAGCTTCATTTGTCGACAAGTGCGCGGGTCACCCCACTCCCGGCATGAATGGCACGGGTGGTGCTTACCACTACCACGGGTTACCTAATTGCGTAACAAGCAAAGTTGACACAACTACAGGACCATCCCACATCATTGGTATTGCGCTTGATGGTTACTTCATCTACGGCGCTAATGACATCAATGGAAAAGCCGTGCCGTCGAGCGCTCTTGATGAATGCAACGGAATCACCAGCCCAACACCTGAATACCCAAAGGGTGTTTACCACTACGTTCTCCCGGGTACAGCTGATGTGACATCATCTATCGGCTGCTTCCACGGCAAAGTCGACGCATCACAGATTCAAGCGATGCCAAACATGATGCCCCCAATGCCAGATCTGGCCGCTGCTGCTAAGAAACTTGGCATCACGGAGACTCAACTGAAGGATGCGTTCAACAATAAATTGCCACCAGATTTTTCAGCAGCAGCAAAGACCCTTGGCATTACCGAAAAGGAATTGATGACCGCTCTCGGCCTGTAGTCAAAGAGGTTGGACTAGAGGCCTTCTTCGGCGCGGAAGTGAGCCACGATTGCATTGGCGTGACCATGCCCCATTTCGTGGTCGGTCTTCAACATCGCAACCATCTCGGCGTGTTTCGCACTCTTCATCTTCTTTAGTAGAGATTTCCGGTGTGCGATTGGCTTTCCGTACTTCTTCTCAATTGAAGGGAAGTACGACGCGGGACCAGTTACTTTCTCTGCCATCACAAAATATTAGCGAGGCAAATCGACCCATCGTTAGAATCTCTTCATGCGCTACATATTTGCAGTTATTGCCAATCGCACAGGTGAAATTCAGGCCGACCATGACGAGATGACAGCGATTGATTCCTTCAATGAAAAGATCGAGGCCGCTGGCCAACGAATTATGGCTGCAGGGGTTGCAGCACCTGATCAGGCAATCGTCTTTGACTTTAGAGGCAACCGCGAATCAATCGTGCGCGAGCCCATCGTCGTCTCCGACTTGTTTATGGCGGGCTTCTGGATTATTGAAGCCGAGAACGACACAGTTGCGCATGCACTGGCTGCCAAAGCATCACACGCATGCAACAGACCAATCGAAGTGCGACCATTCCTTCGCTGACATTCATTCGTTTAGGCTGAAAAGATGTTTGAACGAATCGATGGCCTACGCACAATTGAGTTTGGTACTCCTGGTGCCTCGCGAGAGAAACTCGTCAATCTCATTCTTCATGGCAATAAACGTGCAACAGCCGGTTTGTTAACCAGCGACTACGAGGCTGAAGGCGAGCCAATTGAACATGTTGGTGAATTACTAGCAATCGTTGACAACGATGGAAAGCATGTCGGCACGATGCAAGTAACTCGGACGGAGATTCTGCGATTTGCAGATGTCCCAGATGAACTTGCGCTTGCCGAAGCAGAAGGCGACTTGAATGCTGCAGATTTTCGGGCCAGCCACCTTGCTTACTGGACACGGGTTGGAGAAACCGTAACCGATGACACCCTTATCGTGACTGTCTATTTCGACCTAATCCCTGAGATCACACGTAATTGAATGCTGTGACCAAAGGGCACACCATTTGGCTATTTCTCTAGGGCAGGGAGACCGTCTATCGATGACGAGTTCTTCTGTTGCCGGTAATCATTGAGTTCCTGCTCGGACTTGTTCTCGGCCCATTCCCTAAGGCGAGATCTTTCCTCTTCAAATTTCATGACGGGTATGGAATAACCACATGAATCTGAGATTCGTTCTGCCGTAGCAACAATGATTGAACGAGCGCCGGGGATCTCATCGAAGACTCCTTGAAACGAAGGGTCTTGCGTGGACACGACTCTTCCTCGCGCATGAATTCGAACGATTCTTGGTGGGCCTTCAAACGAACACCACATAAAGGTGATGCGGCCATTCTCCTGCAAATGCGCAATGGTCTCTGCCCCACTTCCTGTGAGGTCTAAATAGGCAACAGTTCGCGAGTCAATAATTCGAAACGTGTCGTAGCCCTTCGGGGAAATGTTTACGGAACCTGATTCCGACAATGGTGATGTTCCGACGAAGAACATCTTCTGTCGTCCGATCCATTCAGCAAGTTCGGTCGAGATGTCCTCGTATAAGCGGCCCATTACCAAACAACAGGGCCGGTTGCCTGGAGAGCACGCCCTTCGACACGAACACCCTTACCAACAAGATCTGAAGCCATCTCTTGCCACATCGCAGGTAAGCGATAGTGCGCAACGCGAGGGAACAAGTGATGCAACGCATGATGATCATGTCCGCGAATCAAGAACGTTGATCCTGGGAACACTGCGACGCGCGTGTCGACGTATCGACCCTGTTCACCACCTGGATGATGCGGGTACCACGCAAAAACAAGCAAAAGCCAGGCCAACTGCAGTCTCGCTGGGAGATACCACAACAAGAACGCAGGCCATCCGAAACCAGTGAGAACAGCAATCAAAAGCACACCGTGTGTGATGAGCCAGAAGCGCAACTGCATCAAGCCGTCAGCCTTGTTAGCGCTCGCCTTATTCGCGCGCGCAATCGCTGGATGCAACAGTTTTCGCATCGGCGGGATAAATGCAATAAGTGGCAACAACGCATTAACGGAAGTAATCGAGAGAATTTTCAGAGGCAATTCACGAAGTTCTCCTTGCGAGAAATGATCAGGATCACGGTCTGGGTCATTCGTATATGCATGGTGGCGCATGTGTGATGCGCGATGGAGATGGAACGGCATCAAGAGCGGAACGCTGCACAAAGTGCCAATGATTTCTTCCACCACTCGACCACTCGTCACTTTGCCCCAGATGTTCTTGTGAACGGCTTCATGCATCGGCATGTAAAAAGTTGCCGCCAGAAGGGTGTTGACGATGAGCCCAATCCACAGCGGAATCGTTCCATTCATGCCAAGAACAAGAACGGTGGCCCACAACACTGCGTAGACACTGAACGTCACAACGATGCGCCACTGAATGCCGCCCCAGTATTTCGAAGCAATCACGCCTTCGGCCTTCACGGAATCACGACGAGCCTGTACTTGGCTCAACTCCGCTTCGTGAGTGGGATCCAGCAGGTAGTCGTCCAAGTGATCGGGTTCAGGGAAGGTCATGGCCATAAAGAAACAATAACTCTCATCGAAACCGCCCTGCCACTCAGGCGGAATAGCACTTATTCGTTAGATAACTATTCGTTGCTTTGGCGGCGCAATTCATCACGCAGAGATTCGAGATATGGCAATGACAGATGATCCTTTGCCCTGTTGGCAGTCTTTTTTGAGTCGATGATGTCGTCAAGTGATGCAACAGAAACAGTCAACCCCTCCGCGATTAGCTCTGAGGTTGCATTCAACTTCCATCCAGCAAATTCGCCAGTACTTCCAGCTGGCGTAAAGGTGAGGTCGATGTCACCAAAGTCCGAAACTAGATTCAACATATGCGGCATATTTGCAATGAATGGGCCGTCTATCTTCGTTGCAACTGGCTCGCCAACAACTCTGATCATCGCATTCATTCGATTAAGAGCACGACCAAGCCGGTCAAGATTCTCGGGGTTTCGGTCGGGAATGACATCCAAGTCGCGGGTGGTGACCGGTGATCCGCGGAGAACCGCAGCGAACCCTCCGAGCACCACATATTCGACCTTCTCTTCATTGAGAATCCGACACATCTCGAATGGATCGAATTCTGTCATCGAGTCTCTAGACGTGCCTCACGCGCTGTCTCTCGCGCCTTCGCCATCAAGTTTGCGACGCGCACCATCTCGTGGGCCCGCTCTGCAATAGACATGTTCAGCATGTCGCGAATTTGACTTATGTCTACTCCGCGCTCGTCCTCAATTGGGTTCTTCCAGCCGTCCATGTGCTTAGTGTACGCCCTGGGTGTCACTCGCGTTTCAGCTCAGTGAAAACACCCACTGCAATGTGCTCAATGTCCGCAGACAAAGCGCCGTAATTGTCGGTGTCTACTGCTCGCTGAGAGACTTGATGCCTTCGACTGTGGCTGTCATGTTCTTCGACCATTGGTGAAGTCGCTTTGAGATAATCGTCTCTGCGTTCTCTGGATCCTTTGCAGCAGATGCACGTGGAGGGCTCATCGCTGGCCCCATCGTTGCATGCATCTTCAACAGCACATCTCCGTCATTTCCAGAGAGCGTAAAACCCCACACTGCTACCGGCTCTTCCACCGAACCGACTGTCCATGCAAATGATTCATTTTCAGTGAAGTCGGTAACGATCGACGTAGTTGACCATTTGTAATCCCCCACCGCGTTGTCTCCACGAAATGTGCCGCCAAGACCAGGTGCACCGAGCCATTCGGCTCCCTGAAATTCCCGGGAGAACTGCGCAGGAACATTGATGTCGCTAACAAACGACCACACCTTTGCTACATCAGCGGCAACGGCTATTTCTACTTCGATGTAATCGGTTGGTGCACTCATGACCTATGTCCTTCTTTAAAGTACAAAGATTAGACGACGCTCAGGGGGAACTACTTACTTGGTTGAACCACTCCTGCACCAACGGCACTGCGTGATACACAACTGTGGCATGTTCAAAATCACCGACTGGCACTACTTCCACATTTCCACCTTGATCACGCATCTTCTGTGCTCCAAGTAACGCGTCGTTGGGAGGCACATCAACGTCAGCTTCTCCGTAGTACAAACGCAGCGGCGCACGCGGAGCCCAGTTGAACGCTTCGTTTTCTTCCAACGCATCGAGGAACCACGATGATTCTCCGGCGCGATAGCTCTGTACCCAACTGTCACGGAACATTGGAAGCGGAGTCGGTGGCAACTGCCGCATGATCTCATCGCCTGCATGAAGCCCATCAAAGAGTCCTTTCACCAACGTGGTCGCCTTATCTGTGAACAATGACTCGAGAGGCTGGTTGTATGCACGCGAATATGAGTGAGCAATGTATGCGAGATAGGTGCTGTGAGTGGCTGCACTGCCTTCTAACGCCCATGGGAACGTTACGTTTGCCAAATCAAGCGGTGTAGCAATACTTGCAACAGCAAGAATCTCTGCCTCTTGTATTGGTGATGATTCAAGTTCACGCTGAAGAACCGCCACAGCATGCGCTCCTTGCGAATACCCGACCAACATCATTTGCGGACACCACTCAATACCCTCTCGCTTGCAATACGTTGCTACGGCACGGATGAAATCAGTCGCAGCATCGACAGTAGAGACTGTGTGCATGTAAGGGTGATACGTATCTCCTCTGCCAAGCCCGATGTAATCGGGAGCAAGAAGCAAATGGCCGCTTCCGGCAAAAAGTGCACCAACCAACAATCCAATCAGTCCGCCTGATGACGGAGCTTCTGATCGCGTTGGATTTGTTCCGTTCAACCACATCACAGAAGTACGCGCGCGATGATTCTTTGGAATAGCAAGAAGCCCTGTTGCTAACTCCGGTTGTCCTGTTAGCTCGGTCCAATACGTGAGGCGGTACAGCACTATTCCATGACGAACTGGAAACCGTTTCGGAATACGTGCAACGCGCTGTGCAATCCGAAGCTTCAGAGCGGAATGGGAACCTATCTTCTCGACTGAGACGAGAGATCCTCTTGATTTATCCGTCAAAGACATCACCGAAACCTAGCGAAGACCACACGAACGGAAAGTAGTGCAGCCGGAGAATCAAGTCCTGTAAGGCCTAAACCCTGAAAGTCTTCTTGCAAAACCCAAGATCTATTACTAAATTAAACATCTAGTTCATGTACGCCTGAGGGCGAAAAAGAGGGCGAACTATGCGTCAGATCAATCGATTGTCAGCAATTGTTGCCGTGGCCCTACTCATGATGGGTCTTGGAGTTGTTGCTTCAAATGGTCATGTGGCGCGGGCGGTTACAACGATTAGCCAGCTGGGATTAGATCTCGACGGCGAAGCCGCAAATGACCAGTCGGGCTATTCGGTTGCAATGTCAGCAGACGGTAACCGCATCGCAATCGGCGCTCGCTACAACGACGGCAGTGGCAACAACGCTGGTCATGTACGTGTCTACACATTGGCCAATGGCACCTGGACACAAACCGGTTCCGATATTAATGGCGAAGCCGCAGGCGATAACTCGGGCTGGTCGGTTGCAATGTCAGCAGACGGTAACCGCATCGCCATCGGCGCCCCGTATAACGATGGCAGTGCTGCTGACTCTGGTCATGTACGTGTCTACAGCTGGAACGGAACCGCATGGACACAAACCGGAGCAGACATTAACGGCGAAGCCGGTATCGACTGGTCGGGATCTTCAGTTGCGATGTCAACAGACGGTAACCGCATCGCCATCGGCGCCAGCATGAACGACGGTAGCGGTGGCGACGCTGGTCATGTACGTGTCTACAGCTGGAACGGCACCGCATGGACACAAACCGGCGCCGACATCGACGGCGAAGCCGCATCTGACAACTCGGGATCTTCAGTTGCGATGTCAACAGACGGTAACCGCATCGCCATCGGCGCCAATCGCAACGACGGCAACGGCAGCATGGCTGGTCACGTACGTGTCTACAACTGGGATGGAACCGCATGGACACAAACCGGGTCCGACATCGACGGCGAAGCGGCCGAGGACCAATCGGGCTTTTCGGTTGCGATGTCATCAGACGGTAACCGCATCGCCATCGGCGCCATCTTGAATGACGGGAACGGAATTACCGCTGGCCACGTGCGTATCTATACATTGGCCAATGGCACATGGACACAAACCGGTTCCGACATCGACGGCCAAGACGCAGGCGACTACTCGAGCTATTCGCTTGACATGTCAGCAGACGGTAACCACATCGTCATTGGCGCCATCAGTGCCGACCACGCACGTGTCTTTTCATTGGTCAATGGCGCTTGGTTACAAACCGCGTCCGACATTGATGGCGAAGCCGCAGGCGATAACTCGGGCTTTTCGGTTGCAATGTCAGCAAGCGGAACTCGCATTGCAGTCGGCGCAATGCTGAACGACAACATCTACGCCAACGCTGGTCACGTTCGCGTCCACGTAGTGCTGAATACTCCTGCTGCACCGACAATTTCATCAATAGCTGCCGCTAATGGTTCGCTCTCAGTCGCATTCACACCAGGTGCAAACGACGGATCACCGATCACGAACTACAAGTACTCCATCGATGGCACCAACTTTGTTGCGCTGAACCCAGCGACAACGACTAGCCCGTTCTTCATCAACGGACTGACCAATGGAGCAACTTATTCGGTCACAATCAAAGCCGTGAATACAGATGGAGACTCGCCTACCTCGAACGCGGTCACTGGAACTCCTACCGCGCCGACATCCACAACAGTTGCACCAACGTCCACAATCAAAGTCGTGAATACAGATGGAGACTCGCCTACCTCGAACGCGGTCACTGGAACTCCTACCGCGCCGACGTCCACAACAGTTGCACCAACGTCCACAACATTTGCACCAATGCCTGTATTGGTGCCTATTGCAAAGACTGCCTCACTCAAGACCGGCTCGACCTCATCGTTGTCCAGACTCATGAGGGCTTCAGATATTTCTCTCTCACAAACTTCGAAAATTTTGGGTTCAGTGTCTAGACCATTGACATCTGTATGTAAAACATCGGGCATAAAAGTAACAGGTGTTGCACCGGGTAAGTGCATCGTGAAAATAAAGATCAGACCCAAAAAAGGAACTGCAACGACCGTGTCAATGCCACTCAATATTGTGGGTTCACCATCAGTTAAACGTGGTGCGTCAATCACTTTGACAAATGCGGCGGCGGCAGCTGGATTAACAACCGGTAATGAGATATCCGTGGATGCAAATGTTGCGACGTCATCATCAAGACTCTGCAAGGTGTCAAGAACAAAAATTATGGCTGCCCTAGTGGGCCGTTGCTCAGTGACAGTGACAGTGACATCACGCTCCGGAGCAACATCAACAAAGCAGTTGACCATCAACGTTAAGTAACCAGTACTGCGTAAGTCGGATTCAGGTTTTACCAATTCGGCCGAACGACTCCTGAACCAATGGCACCGAGTGATACTCCCTTGTGGAGTGTTCAAAATCCGCTAGTAACCCGTCAACTCGACCAGATTCCAGCCCAATTAGTCACCTAACCCTGAAAAGTCTCCTTGCAAAACCCAAAGTCTCTTACTAAATTATACATCTAGTTTAAGTGCGCCTGAGGGCGAAAAGAGGGCGAAAAGAGGGCGAACAATGCGTCAGAGCAATCGATGGCCAGCAACGGTTGCCGCCCTTACTCTCCTGCTGGGTCTGGGAGTGGTTTCTTCAAACAATCAAGTGGCTCGTGCCGTAACGACAATCAACCAACTCGGATTGGACATCAACGGCGTATACGCAAGCGAGCAGTCAGGCTGGGCCGTTGCCATGTCGGCAGACGGCAACCGCATCATCATCTCTGCACGTGCGAACAGCGACATCGCCAACCTTGTTGGTCAGGTACGTGTTTACACATGGAACGGCACCACCTGGACACGAACAGGGCAAGAAATCAACGGCGATGTCGCAAGCGATGAGATCGGTCATTCAGTTGCGATGTCAGCAGACGGCAACCGCATCGCCATCGGAGCACGCTTTAAGGACAGCAATGGAAATGATGCTGGTGGTCATGTACGTGTCTACACATGGAACGGCACCACATGGACACGAACAGGATCAGATATGAACGGCGAAGCCACAGGCGACCACTCGGGCACTTCGGTCGCGATGTCAGCCGACGGTAACCGCATCGCCATCGGCGCCCCCTTGAACGACGGCAACGGAGCTGATTCCGGTCACGTACGTGTCTACACATGGAACGGCACCACATGGACTAAAGCCGGAAATGACATCGACGGCGAAGCCACAAATGACAACTCGGGTAATTCAGTTGCGATGTCAGCCGACGGTAACCGCATCGTCATTGGCGCAAAGTTTAATGACGGCAACGGAGCTAACTCCGGTCACGCACGTGTCTACACATGGAACGGCACCACATGGACTAAAGCCGGAAATGACATCGACGGCGAAGCCACAAATGACAACTCGGGCTATTCAGTTGCGATGTCAGCAGACGGCAACCGCATCGCCATCGGTGCGATCCTTAATAACGGCAGAGCCAACGATGCAGGCCACGTACGCGCCTACACATGGAACGGCACCGCATGGACTAAATCCGGATCAGACATCGACGGCGAAGCCGTATTCGATTACTTGGGCTATTCAGTTGCGATGTCAGCAGACGGCAACCGCATCGCCATCGGCGCCCCCTTGACCGATGATGGCGGTGACATGGCCGGAAGCGTGCGCGTTCACACGTGGAACGGCACGGCATGGGCACAAACCGGAGCAAACATCAATGGAAAAGCCGCAATGGAGACCGCGGGCCATTCGGTAGCGATGGCAGCAAACGGAACGCGCATCGCCATCGGCGCCCCCTTAGACGACGGCATCTCCGCCGGTATCGTGCGCGCCTATGCAATGCCATATATCCCCGTGGCTCCAACAATTTCATCGGTGACTGCTGCTAACGGTTCACTCACAGTTGCCTTCACACCTGGCGCAAATGGTGGATCACCGATCACGAACTACAAGTACTCAGTTGACGGGACCAACTATGTTGCGCTGAATCCAGCTGCAACAACGAGCCCGTTCACCATCAGCGGTCTGACCAATGGAACAACCTATTCAGTCACTATCAAGGCTGTGAACGGAGAAGGAGACTCACCTGTCTCAAATGCAGTCACCGGAACCCCTACCGCACCAGTCACAACTACAACTACAACTACAACTACAACTACAACTACAACTGTTGTGCCCAATTCTGTGTCAACAACAATTGCGCCACCTGGTGTAGCCGTTGGGACAACGGTCCCACTGCCCCAGGCTTCAGTGGCTCAAGTAACA
>Ga0209296_1002313_pt1 | contig 13764 bp, 10 predicted proteins | sample S_130206_EF_Meta_FD_187319 | JGI IMG/M metagenome (GOLD analysis project Ga0209296, IMG submission 187319) | Freshwater microbial communities from Lake Simoncouche, Canada to study carbon cycling - S_130206_EF_MetaG (SPAdes) (version 2) | ecosystem: Environmental > Aquatic > Freshwater > Lake ...
AAAAATCAGGGCGACAAGAAAGATCAAAACGACAAGCAAGATCAAAAAGATAAGCAAGATCCGAGCGATAAGAAGAATCAGGACGACAAGCAAGATCAGGGCGATAAGAAGGACGAGAGCGACAAGAAAGAAAAGGACGACAAGAAGAACCAGGACGACAAGAAAGACAAAGGCGACCAGGACAAGCAAGATCCAAAGGACCAGCAGAACAAGGATGGCAAGTCCCCGAATGACCAGCAGCCTCCCGAGCAGCCAAAACCCGGCGAGCCCGGACAGCCAAAGGATGGTCAAATGACCAAGGATCAGGCCGATCGCCTCCTGCAGTCGGTTCGAGATCACGAACGCGAACGGCGCGCTGCTCAAGAACGCAAAGTGCAAGCCGAAGCCGCGCGCGGCCGCAAGCCGATCAAGGATTGGTGACCAACCACATGCGTGCCACGATCATTGCCATCATCCTGTGCCTCTCCCTGCTGCGCGCCGCTGCAGCGGGCGATGCCCAGTTCCGTATGCCGGAGGGCAATGCGTATGAAGGCACTCCGTTCCTGGTGACCATTGAAGTCACCGACGCGAGCGATGTGAAGCCGCCGGTCGCTCCGGAGATCCCAGGTGCGACGGTGCGTGTTGTGGAACGCGGTCGACAATCACTGACCGAACTTCGTGGTGGGCGCGTGCGCAATTCAACTTCCGTGACGTACGCGGTCGAGATCACGCCCGAGCGGGTCGGCAGTATCCAGATTCCTGCACTCACGGTGCTCGTGGACGGAAAGGAACTCCGCAGCAAGCCGCAACGGGTGGAAGTATTGAAGAGCGAAGCTGGCAACCTATTGTCCGCGGAGGTCATTGGCCTACCAGCAGAGGGCTATGTTGGCCAACCGCTCGATTTGATCCTTCGAATCAGCGTCCGCGCTTACAAAGACCCGTCGTATGGACAATTGAACGAGTCGCAGATGTGGCAACTTGTTGACTTACAGGGCAGTGAATGGGGCGAGTTTCAGCAGCAGGTCGCCGAGCTGCGACAGCGCAATGCCGCGCCGCGCGCCCAGCAGGAAGTGCGTAATGGCGGGACCTACTTTAATTATGAATTGACGCGCCGGACGTGGCCGCCAAAGACCGGCGCACCCGATATCGGCACGGTTCGGATCCGCATGACGTATCCGCTTGCACTTCGCGAAGTGCAGAACCTGTTCCTCGACCGTCAGCTGACGATCAGTGAGTCGCGACCACTCTCTGTCACCGCAACGGCGTCCGGGATCACCATTCTTCCGCTGCCGGAGATCGATCGCCCCGCTTCGTTTAGTGGCGCTGTGGGTGCGTTTGCTATTGCCGTCACTGCCAAACCAACAACGGTTGCAGTCGGCGACCCGGTGACGCTGACACTTGCCATCACCGATATTCGCGGCGGTGCAAATTTAGAAACGCTGCAGCCCCCTGCCCTTGCAGCGGATATGCAACTGGCCAAGGAGTTCCGTATTCCAAACGAACCGCTGTCCGGTGTTGTGAGTGGTAACACCAAACGCTTTACCGTCACGGTTCGACCGCTGCGCGCTGGGACGGCGGCCATTCCACCCATTGAATACAGCTCGTTTGACCCGCAAACTCGCGCCTACACGGTGAGTCGAAGTCAGCCGATTCCCATCACGGTTACCCCGGCAAATCAGATGGATCTCTCCAAGATCGTCACCGGTGGTGCGGGTACGACAACCGACGCATCAGCCCCCGGAACACAACTGACGGAAGTGCAAGGCGGTTTGGTAGCCAACCGCCCCGTCACCGACGCGCTTCTTGCTGACGAACGATTGCACACCGGCCCGATCGAACTCGCAGGATTGGTCTTGCCGCCGGTTGGAGCCGCTGTGGCACTTGCCTTCCGAGTGCATCGCGCCCGGCACGCCCGCGATGGTGGCCTTGCTCGTCGTAGCCGTGCGCGCCGAACCGCGGACGCACGATTGCGTGCCGCGACCGACGCCACGGGACTCGCCGGTGCGATCACTGGATTTGTGGAAGACATGACCGGTCGCGCGGCAGGAACCCTGACGCGCGGTGACTTGGAGCGCGTGCTTGCAACCGCTGGCGTTGATCACGAACTACGAAACCGTATCGCTGAGTTCCTGGGCCATTGTGACCGTGCGCGGTATGCCGGGGCTGCAACGCCAGCCGAACTTGCGGCCGAAGCGCAGCGGGCCATCGATGCGCTTGATGCTGCGCGCCTACGCGCAACGAACGGGGATACCCGATGAACTGGTTCATGAAACTCTGCATGGCGCTGTGCGTGGTGACGGTTGCAGTATGCGCAACCGAAGCCTCCGCTACTGACGTCGACCGAACAACCGGTGCCGCAAGCCGCGCTCAAACGGCGTACGAGCGCGGCATACAACTTCGCCGCACTGACGCGGCGGCAAGCCTGGACGCTTTCCGCGAAAGCGCTCAGTTGTGGGAGCGAATCCGTACCGCCGGCGCCGAGAACGGACCACTTGAATTCAACCTCGGCAATGCCTACATGGAGTCTGGCGACATCGGGCGCGCGATCGCCGCGTACGTGCGCGCCGAGCGATTCATGCCGGGCGACTCCGACCTGGAACACAACCTGTCCCGCGCCCGAGCGGGAGTAAAGAGCTCCTTCGAACGAACGGGTGGCACGCTCCTGGTGGATTCCGTGGCACGCTGGTGGCACCTGGTGCCGCGATCAGTACGAATACTCCTTGGTTGGCTGTGCTGGCTTGGTTTCTGGGGAACGCTAGCCGCCTGGCTCATCCGACCGACTACGCAGCGGGGCGGCGCGGGCGCTGCACCGGGTGCCGCTTGGCGCGTGGCGATCATCACGCTTCTGTGCGGGGCCACACTCTTTGGCGGCAGCGTGATTGCTGATGAGTACCTCCACACCAGCCGCCCGCGCGCGGTGCTGGTGGAGAACGGTGTCACGCTCCGAAAGGGAAACGGCGACGGATTCGAACCTGCCTTCGTGGAAACACTTGGACCCGGCGTTGAGAGCACCGTCATTGAGACGCGCCCGGGTTGGCTGCGCATCGAACTACCGGATGGCCGTTCCGGATGGATCCGTGAGACGCAGGCCGCGCAGTTGTAAAGCGGTGTGGCGGTCGATGGACTCGGAGTCATCAGAGTCATCAGAGTCATCGGCGCCATCAGAGCCATCGGACAACACCGCCCAAGTACAAACAAAAGCAAGCTCGCCCCGCGATGATGCGGGGCGAGCGAAGCGGAGAGGGTGGGATTCGAACCCACGAGCAGGCAAGCCCGCTGCTAGTTTTCGAGACTAGTCCCTTCAACCGCTCAGGCACCTCTCCGGGTGGAACGGGACAAAGACAGTATGCGCGGGATCTGGGCGTCGGTCAATTCCGACGCACTTGCAATCCCGGTGCGAAGTCAGCGACGAGGCGGAGCCTCAAGACCGCTGGCTTCCCAATCAATGGTGATCTTCTCTTGCACGATCTCGTCGATGACGACTTCAAAGTCGGTCCGACCATTGCGCTCAACGAGCGGACGGGCTCCGTCAACGAGTTCGCCGAGGCGACGCTGGATCAGGGCGGTCAGCTTGAAACGGCCGCCGAGCTTTTGGACGATTTCATCGCTCTTCAATGCGTCAATCACGAGCAGGCTCCGATAGGAAAGACCGAATGTGCATGGACCGTTCACGAAGGGCACCGCCCAAACGCGAGCCGAGCAGTATAGCCCTGCCCCGGGTAGCCGCAAAGAGCCGAGAATATGCCCACCCCTGCCCCGGTACCCTCCTCCGGTGCCTCCAAGTGGAAATCAGCGATTCCCGGCCGTCCTGCACGTCAAGCGCGGCGAAGATTTTGACCGTGCCTACGCGCAGCGGCGCCGCCAGGACTGCGGCGGGATCATTGTCTACGCCGCTCGCAATGGGCTGCCGATCACGCGCATCGGTCTCAGCGTCTCGCGCAAGGTTGGGAATGCAGTGGCTCGCAACCGATTGAAGCGACTGCTGCGCGAGGCATTCCGCGCGGTGCAGCATGAGTTACCAACTGGCCTTGACCTGGTAGTGGTGGCGCGGCGACATACCGAATGGGACGCTGAGCGGTATCGAACCGCGTTGCACCAATCAGCGCGTGCATTGCATGCATTGATTCACGGCACCGGGTCGTGACCACATCCGCCCCAGGGGTTACATCGCGCAATGCGACATGCTGCAAGCCACGATCCGCGCAACGCACCGTGCCGCTCAATCGCTTCCACGCCGTAGACAGAACATGATGGCTGAAATCGGCACCATCCGCGCGTGAGCCAGGCAATGCGCCGCTGATAGAAATGAATCCCGCCAATGCATGCGCGTGCCGGAAGTCCAATGCTAGGCATCGGCGCATTGCCCGGCACACCTTGCGCAGCAACATCATCAGGGTGTGCCACGCCACGTTCCGCCCGCGCAGTGCCATGGTCGACCGGATGCGGCTCAGGCATGCTGCACCGGATTACGTGTCCGACCAACGCCCGCAATCTCCACTTCAACAACGTCGCCAGCCTGTAAGAACACCTTCGGCGAACGCCCGAAACCCACCCCGGACGGCGTTCCGGTGATGATCACTGTGCCAGCGAGCAGCGTGGTGCCACGCGAAAGTTCCGAAACAATGCGCGCCACGGAATGGATCATCAATGACGTAGATGAATCCTGCATGACCACGCCATTCACGCGCGTGACGATGCGGAGCGCCTGCGGATCCGGGACGGCAGATGCGGGCGTCACAGCGCTCATTGGGCAGAACGTGTCAAAGCCCTTGCCCCGGCAGAACTGCCCGCCACCACCCTCACGCTGCCACCAACGCGCTGTGACATCATTGGCGGCGGCGTATCCACCAATCACGGTAAACGCCTCCGACTCTGGAACATCCTTACACGTGCGACCAATGATGACCGCCAGCTCGCCTTCAAAGTCGACCTGCGGTCCGTGCTCATCACAGATGGACGGGATGACGATCGCGTCACCGTCGGCACAGAAAGACCCGGGGTTCTTCATGAACATCACCAACGCGTCTGGAGCCTTGCCGCCCATTTCGGCGGCGTGGTCGGTGTAGTTCTTTCCGATGGCGAGAATGGCTGGGGGGTGCGTGCGCATGGCACGGAGGCTACCGGACAGCCCACCATGCAATCAGCGCTTGCGGTCCATGGAGCCTTCCTTGCGCTCCTTGTCCTCTGCAGCACGCTTGCTCTCGCGCTCAGCTTTACGCGCGCGGTAGGCCTCCATATTGGGTGGCTCCGGGAACAGATTCTCTGCCTTCGCACCACCTGAACCAAGCGGGCTTGCAGCAAGGTCTGTCTCAATCCGCGCACGCGCCGAGTCATAGACCATGGCGCGCTGATCTTCCGGCAATCGGTTGTACACCGTCAGCCGATCAACCAGCGGAAGCGACTGATCTTGCATGATGCTGACCAACACATCTTCCACGCTGCGCTCAAGCGAACCGATCAGATCTGCAAGTCGCGCGTCGCCCATCTTGGTGCGGAAGTCCGTGAATCGGTTGGTGCGGAAATACTCAGTGAGATCACGCGCGTACACAAGCGCCTCGTCCAACACCTTCTTCTTGCCAACCAGATACCCCTCCAAGAACCCACGCCGCAGGATCGCGGAGAGATCGGTGCGCGCGATATCGGGGACCATTTCGTATTCACCAAACGTGGCATTACGCACGAATACATCAACCGGTGCCACGTACTTATTGTTGGGAATCAGTCCACCACGCCCGCACAGTTTGTCGAGTTCATCAAGCAGCTTCTGTGCTTCCTCAACCTCACCAGCGTGGTACAGCTCGCGCACCGCCTGCGCCATGAAGTTCTCATAGAAGTCAACGAACGTATCCGGTCCGCCGCCGCGCGCCTTGTAATGCTTGGTGTACAGCTCACGGAAATAACGATCGATCGACTTGATCCACCGAATGTCATAGAGACGCGTTGGATTGTCCGTCGAGAACGGATCGACGCGCATCAGCCCCGAGTGCGCCAGCGCCTGCATAGCCTGAATGGTGGTGCGATCGTCGTTGAGAATCCGGTAGATGTCCTCGTCGTTGTTGTAACGCTCCGCGCCAATTTCCGCGCCCATCTTGGACCAATAGAACGCGTGTGACTGCGGATGCCGCCAATCAAAGGGGCCAAACTCCCGCGTGTAGCGGGCCATGCGCGCTGGCTCCATGTTGTAGTCATCAATGAGAACACGCTTGCGGAGGAACGTCACCAACTCATCAATCGCTTTGGCATTGGCGGGATCGGAGAAGACGTCGTCCATGGCCGCGTACGCCGCGTCGCGGCGGCGGAACTGATCCTGCAGATTGAAGAGCTTGGCGTAACCCGGTCCGGTGCGCACCGAATGCCAACGCCCGTGCATCAGCAGGAAATCGCGGTCGAGCTTCACCTTGTATTTGGGGTCGAACGCCTGCATCTTTGCCTCGAGCGCGGCAATCATGGTGGCGACCCCTGGGTCACGCGCCACCAATTCTTCATAGGTGTCCGGGGCATCGGCAATCGCCTGCAACCACGCGGCACGGGCGGAAGATCCTGCCGGTGGTTCACCAAGAAGCAGGTGCCACTCCTTGGCCAGTTCGCGCTTGTAATAAAGATGCGCGTCGTCGCTGAGCCCGTCGACCTTGTGTGCAAACCACCACCCGAGCTCTTTGTAAAGAATCAGGTCGTTGGGGTTGTACCGAATGCCCTTGTTGCGAACAAGATCAATACCCTCGTTGACAAGCCGCCAGCGCTCTTCGGGAGTGCTGGTCATCACCGAGAGGTTGTAAGCCAAGTTGTGACCGTGGAACGCCCACACTTCGCCAAAGCGCGGCTGCAATTTGGTGATGAGATCCGCCAAGCGACGCGCGTCGTAGAACTGCGAGAGTTCCCGCATTTGCTGCAGGCGAATCCACAAGTAGTCGACCACCAGTCCGCGCAATGCGCCCACTGCTGCGCCGATGGCAACAATCGGCGGTGCGCCCTCCACTGACACGTTCGTGTAGCGCAATTTGCCGTCGTCGCTTGCTGCAACGATGCGCGGCAGCAAGGTGCCCGCCACAAACAGCGCCGCCACGGCAACCAGCACCGAGAGAATCTGGATCGTTCGATCACGCATCGGTCAGCCTTGGCCGCTGTAGACGGCAATCTCCTTCCGACGGATACCGAGCCAACCGATCAGGAGCACTCCACCCGTCCAACCAAGGCCGATACCCACCACGGTGTCAAACAGCGTGGACCACGTGATGGCGCGCCCTTGCGCAAGCGAATCGCTGGGACTCCGCGCCGCGAAGCCGCGCAACAGGAATTCAACAGTTCGGGCGATCGCCAAGACCACCACCTGGAATGCCCAGATGATGATGCCGCTCTTCTCGTCCGGGGCGTAATACTTGATGGAGGTGGCCAAGAACGGAGTCAACGTGGCCATGGAGAACACGCCGAAGGTCAGCAGTACCGCAATCGGGAAACTGAGCAGTGAACCAGCAGCCACGGCAAGTGCCGCCAAGAACGCCAGTTTGCATCCATCAACAATGATTGCGGAAACCAAGTTTCCGGTGAACGTGGACTCGTTGGCCATCACTTCCAGTGAATCGTCTTGCACAAAGATGGTCACAGACGAGGCAACCGGCGTCTTCTTCTCTTCATCCCATCCGGCGGAGAAGATGCGGACTTTGAGATCGCCCTGCTCATCAACAAACTTGGGGTCAATATCAAGCGTGTACGCCTCACCGGGCGTCCATTCGCGCAATTCCCACATGCCCGCGCCACCACCGGTGGTGTACTGGAACATGGCCGGGAACTTCTGATGTTCATCATCGCCACCACCGTGCAGCTTGTAGCGCAGCGAAATTCCACGCTTCTGTGCCACGATCCCGGCGAGACCATGGAACACAAACTCACGACTCTCGCCGGGCGCAATGCGCCGTTGTTGATCCAGGTACTCGCGCTGCTTGGCAACCGCAATACTACGGCGCGTTTGCGCATCGTCAGCCGTGCCGTTGGCAATGTCAGCCTTGAGTACTGAGTCACCCTCAATGGTCTGGTCAATGATTTCGCGAAGCCGTTCCGGCGGCAGCATTTCAAACTCGGGCCGAAATCCAACGCGCCCCACGAGGACGGTATCACGCACATCGCGGGCATCACGCTCATCGGTTGGTTTCTGTGACGCGAGGTATGCGGTGCCCGCGGCTAGTAGGAGTCCGCCACCGACCACCAGCGACAGCCCAAGCGCCAATGTGCCAATCCACTTTCCAAGCAGCCAACCGCCGTGCGAGATCGGCTTAGTGACTACGGACCACACCTGCCGATCGCGAATCTCAAACGCGGTGCTGGCGCAACCGAACACAATCACAAAGAGCGCAGCCATGGTGTAGGCAGCGGTGTGCCCCCAGTCAAGGAATCCAGGAATGGCCTGCAAGAGCGCCTCGCCCCGCTCGCGCGAGAGCGCAAGGAACGGAACGATCATGGCAATCGGCAAGGCAAATCCCGGGAGCGCCAGTGTGCGTACCCCCTCCAGAGCAGTATTGGATGCCACTGCAATCGAGCCGGAACGAAAGCCCAACAAGACACGAGCACCGTTCCACAGGAACGCAAAGAGCAGTAGCGACAGCGCAGAACTGATCAACCACTGTGTGCCGGTCGGCCATCCCATCCACCAACAGAACGCCGCGCCCGCTGCGACAGCGCCGCCCACTTCCAAGGCGGGAAGCAGGAGCCCGATCCACACCACCGCGAGTGCACCAATGCCGGTCACCAGCATGAGCGCAATCACCAACGCGGGCGATCGAACCAGTACATAGGGCATCCACAGCGGAACTTGATCCCCCAAGAGTCGCCATGAAAGTTCTTGCTTGACGTCGGCGGGCATCACGCCTGCGTCATCAAAGAGATCAACGGCACGGCCAACCACGCGAGCGCCGCCATACTCACGATCACCAACCGTTACCGTGCCGCGTTGCATCAGCTGCATGGCGGCGGGATCACGATCCTTCGCAGAGCACTTCTCCAATGACTTCAAGATCCCGGCTCGCTGCGTCTGCAGCGAGAACGCTGTATTCAGGAGCGGCCAAGTCACCAGACCAAGCGAGATCAGAATGGCCAGCGTTGCCAGAATGCGCGCCGCACGGGTTGCCATGCGCTCGCCGATCCATCGATGGAGCCGCGCCACGAGTGCGGTCACGGATTGCCGCCCCCGCCCAGAAGATCATCAATGACTGATCGGTCAACATCCTGCGGCGGTGCCGGAGCCTTGGTCGGCTTGGAAGGATTGGCGGCGGGTTCAACCTTGCCGACCGGGGCACTGGGCTTGCCAGTCACCAGTTCTGTGAGCACCGCCGAGTCAGCAACCGGTGCAACCGGCGCGGTCGGAGCCGCGGCGGCAACCGGCTTGGCCGCTGGCGTCGCTTCGAGCTCGGCAATCAATCCGCTGCCCGCGTTCTCCCCACCACGCAGGAACGCCGCGGTGGGACCTCCAGCGCCCGCGCCGCTCGTGGAAGCACGATCATTACGCGCGCGTTCAACAATCTGCAGGAAGAGATCTTCCAGCCGCTGCCGCGGAGCCGCCACACGCTCCACTTCCACGTGCGCAGTCTCGCGGATGATCCGCTCGATGGTAGTGACGGTGGCCGCGTCCAATCGCGGCGTGGTGATCACGGTCCGGCCGGAGTCTTCCAGCAACTCATCAACCGTTCCCTCGCTACGGATCTTGCCACCGTAGAGAATCACCATGCGATCACAGACATCCTGGACATCATCAAGCTGATGACTCGAAAGAAGAATGGTCTTGCCGCGACGACCAAGGTCAAGAAGCAGGTCTTTCACTTGGCGTGAACCAAGCGGATCAAGACCCGATGTTGGTTCATCAAGAATCAAGAGATCCGGATCATTAATGAGCGCCTGCGCAATGCCCAAGCGCCGCGCCATGCCCTTGGAGAACTCACCGACCGGGCGATTGGCAGCATGAGTCATGCCCACCATCTCTAAGAGTTCATCAATACGACTGCGACGAATCGCACGCGGTAACCCGAAGAGTTTGCCGTAAAAATCAAGAGTTTCAACCGGTGTCAAGAACCGGTACATGTAACTCTCTTCCGGCAGGTACCCGATGCGCCGCTTCACAGCAACATCGGTGGGCTCCTTACCGAACACGGTGAGATTTCCCTTGCTGCGATGCAACAAACCAAGAATCATCTTGATAGTGGTGCTCTTGCCGCTGCCGTTTGGACCAAGCAACCCAAAGATTTCGTCGCGGCGGATCTCAAATGAAATCCCGTCCACGGCCACTGCCTTTTGGCGCAGCCAGAAATCGCTGAAGACCTTGGTCAGGCCCACTGCTTCCACCACTATGTCATTGTTCACAGCCGTTGCCATGCGAGCCACTCCTTGCCGACATCAGTCGCGGCCAAAGCCCTTCTGGGCACTGCGATCAAGGCGACGACCAGGTTCATCAATGGTGATCTGCCGGCTTCCAAGTTGGAAATTCACAGAATTACTTCCCATCGCTTCCATCTTGCGGCGCTGCACTTCGCTCTGGCGACGCGCCTGCATGACTTCATTGGAACTCTCAATGTTGATGCGTACTGGCCCACCGGCTTCAGGTGCCGCCAGCATTTCCGCTGTCGGCGAGGCAAGCACTTGTCGCACTGCATCCAGCCACAACTTTCGAACGAGTTGCTGCGGATTCTCACGGAAACTCGGAGCGAGCCCATTGAGCCGGCCAACCTCCTTGCCCAGCGTGGCGCGGACCGAGGCTCGGTACGCCTGCGCACGGGCAATGATTGCCGACGTTTGGCCAACGTTTGTTGCTCCCTCAAGGCGCGTGCCCAGCTCTTGCATCACTGCATCAGCGGCAGCGAGGTCGCCACGAGTGAGTTCGGTTTCATAGCGCTGTACCAAGTCCAAGATCTGCGCGTAGTCGGCTCCAGCCATACCAACCAGCGTGCCGTTTGCTTCTTGCTGCGCCTGCTCCAGCGCCAACTTGCCGTTTTCACGGGCTTCTTGCACGCGACTGAACGTGTTGCGGATCGCAAGTGGCGCAATCTTCTCCGGAATGGTCACCACGCCAAGCTTGACGCCGGACTTCATGGAATCAAGCGTCGCCTGCGCGCGCTGACGGAGCGACTGCTCCGGTCCATCACGATTCTCTAATAACTCCTGCAGCGTGAACTGCGCAGCCGTCTGCACCATTCCGCGTGCCAATGCGTGCCGGACAATCTCTCGCAACGAGTCAGGCTGAAACTGATCGAGCGTGCGAACCGCATCCTCCACCGTGTACTCCGCAGCAATGCGGACGTGGGCAAGATCGCCATCCGCAGTGATGAGCGAACCATCAAGGCCAGGACGAATTGGATCTTCGGGAGTGGTGGACGCGGCCGCCTGATCAACCGTAGTCATGCCCTGCTTGAAGCGCGGCCAGAATTCACCGTTGAGTTCCACCGCATCCTTCTGCGGCAGCAACACAATCTCTCCCACTGGATACGGCCAGAACGGCTGCAAACCGGGGGAAACTTGTTCATCACCAGGTGCGCCAACGATGCGGCCAAAGAACGTCTTGACGCCCGTCTGACCTTCCTGCACAGTCTGGAATCCGCTGAAGAGGAACACCACCACCAATGCCAAGATTGCCACCTGCAACACTCGGTAACTGAGGCGCAGTGCCTCGCCAAGCGATTGGTTGGCGGGATCCATCGCCTGCCGCATGGCAGCTTCGGCCCCGGTGCCAGACGACACGGTGTATTGCGCGCTTGCGCCACGGCGTGGCGCGTCGTCGGCGGGCGGCGTGGCGTTGAGTTGCGGGTTCAAGTCCGTCATCAGCGTGGGTCCTTACTCAGCGTGCAAGCAATCGGCGTGCACTCGTCACTTGGTCTTTGCGGCATTGCCCGGCTGCGGGATGCCCTGCTCATTCACCGGCGCGTCCAGATTGATGAGGTGAAACGGAGCGCGCGTGGTGTCAGTGATGTAGGTGGTGCTGGAACTGAGCGAGGCCTTCAGCGTGTCAAGCCACGTCAAGAAGATCGCCAATTCCGCTTCGCCCTTCATCTCTTGGTAATAGCGCGTGGCTTCTTCGTTGCCCTTGCCTTCAATGCGTGCGGCCCATTGATCGGTGAAGTTCATGATGATGTCAGCCTGACTCTTTGCCTGACTCTTGATGGCCTCGGCGGCGCTGGCGCCCTTGGCCTCCTCAAGATTTGCCAACGTTTCCTGCACTGCAGCCATACGACGCAGCACTGCAACGGTGGTCTTGTTTGGAAGTACCACCTGCGAAATGCCCACACTCACGGGCATGGTGCCAGCCAGGCGGGTCTTCTGCAGATCGCCAAGAATGGCGGTCTCGGCGTCGGCAAGCTTGCCACCCTGACCAACAAGGTCACCGAATGCGTAGCCACCGATAGCCCGCAGCGCACCCTGTAGTTGCATCTCCAGCGCATTGGAAGCGCCCTCAACCGATGCGTAACTAGTGAAGAATCGCAACGCTTCTTCAGGGGTGGTGTCAATGCGCCACGTCATGAAGGCCTGCACCAATACTTGCTGACCATCACGCGTGAGCACGGTTTCCAGCGGGCTCTCAATGAGTTGCTGCCGCGTGTCAAGACGAGTGACCTGATCGATGAAGAACGGTGCCTTCATGTGCAGGCCCGGCTCGGTGATCACCCCCGCAGGCTTCCCGAAGCGCGTCACGATCGCGATTTCATGGAAGTTCACCGTGTAGGTGGTGTTGTAGAGCACAAGCACAAGCACGATGAGCGCGCCGACAACGATGCCGATGGTGCGATTCATGGGTTACTTACCTTCCCCAGTTGCCGGGGGCTTTTCTTTCTTCTCAAGATAATCAGCCAAGTTCAATCCAGACTCAGCCTGCTTCATAGTCACGTCAATGTCGGCGCGGCCGGAAACCGACTCGCCCAAGACATACTTCACGCGCACGCCCGCAAGCGCACGACCAAGCACCTGCATGGTGCGGAACTGCTTATAAAGTTCGGGTGCAGCATGGAACGAAGGAGCCTGCCCCAGCACTTCGGCAGAGTCTCCGGCCGCGCCCATCACGATCGCCCAGCGCTTGGCACGCGCCTGCGAAATGACTCGCGCAGCGCCGCCCTTGCTCTCGACCACTAAGCGCTCGACGGCAGCGCGCTTTTCCATCGCCAGTGCGCTGTCCGCACCGCTTTCCTTCTCAATGGTGTCAAGCGCGGCAATCGCCGCGACAATTCCATCCGCTCGCTCCGGGCTTCCTGCAATGGACGCCATGGTGGCGCGCGCCATACGGTCCGCTTCTTCGCGCAACTTCCGGGCATTCTGCATGTCGATGGAAATCTCTTCAAACATGCCCGCGCCCTGTCCGGCAGGTGGACGCAGCGTAGGAACCTGAATCGCCACTACTTCTACGCCTGCTTTCGCAGCGTCAAAGCTCGCTTGAATGCGTTCGCGCAAGGACCGAACGAGCGAATCACCGCGCGGGCTGAGCACGGCGTCCATCGGTTGTGTGGAGAGGTACCGAGTGACTTCACGCAGAGCAATGTCACGCAGAATCCGCTCGCGCATGTCGGAGGCCGTGCGTCGAACGCGCGTATCCGAGGCGAACGCAAGCCACTCCAAGAGACCCTTGGGAGCGATGCGGTACGTCATCACGATGTCAGCGTCCACCAACGCAAAGCGCTGGGAAACTGCGGCAGCCGATGCGTCGGGCTGCGCGTCAACATCGGATCGACCGCTCAAATCCTTCTGTACTTGCTCCGAGAGCAGCGGCGCCGCCACCATGTATGGATAGCGATCGGGATCGTTGTTCTCATCCTCGCTCCACAC
>Ga0209296_1002315_pt1 | contig 13761 bp, 12 predicted proteins | sample S_130206_EF_Meta_FD_187319 | JGI IMG/M metagenome (GOLD analysis project Ga0209296, IMG submission 187319) | Freshwater microbial communities from Lake Simoncouche, Canada to study carbon cycling - S_130206_EF_MetaG (SPAdes) (version 2) | ecosystem: Environmental > Aquatic > Freshwater > Lake ...
TTAGTATTTGAAGTATATCTTTATCTAACCGAGCATTGCGATGTTTTTATCCTTTCAAACGCTTCAAATCTTATAATTATCGTTTTAATATCATTAATAAGTTATATAGCCGGCAGCACAATAAACAAGGTATTCTCTAATAGATAAAAAAATATAAATAAAATAAATATAAAATATAAATAAAAATAAAATATAAATAAAAATATATAAATTACATACTTTACATACTTTACATACTTTACATACTTTACATATGAGATGGCATCGGCAGGGGTAGACATCTCAATTATTCCTTCAATTTTTCTTTAATGATTTCTCTGATATTTTTAGCACATCCTTTGAAATTGAGCACATCCCTAACAGGGCATTTGAATGCAAATTCATTAGCAGCCTTAAACTCATAATCATTCTTGGTGCTTTCTAACTGTGTTTCAAAATATTTGAAGATGCATTTGTCGTGGGCGACATTGGTGCATACCTGTTTGGTGTTTGAAGAATTGTTATTGAACATCTTGATAACCCTATTATTTTTATTTTTAAAATTAGAACGACAGATACTGCAAACATCATTATATAACCCCTTGTAATCGCAAATTTCAAATGGGAGGTTTGAAATATTCCATTTGAAACTTCTAAACATCATCTTATGAAGCCTCTTATACACTGCTGCATTGTAAGCAAAATCTCCAGCAATATAATCATGTGTGTAGGGACTATTCATACAGAACTGCGTTTTAAATTCAACAATATCTTTCATTATGCTGCAAGATATTTTCTGCTTATCTACAACGCTCATATTATCAATGATAGTTCCGGTTTGTCGGGATATTACAATGCCATGCTTAGTCATAATAAATATGTTAGATAAGAAATCTATTTTCTTAAAAGGCGGCTGGCGATTGATATCCTTAGGCAATACTATGTCAATATCAAAGGACAACTCAACGCCTGTAGACACATATGGGATTTTACCCACAGTAATCGTATAGTTGACTTTTCTCAAGGTTGAAATCGCCATAGTTGCATATTCATTGCCTCCTACAATTATTAGGTTTGAAGATGAAACATTAGAAAGACCAACTTCATTGTCAAACATTGTTTCAACATCATTTAAAAACTTTGAAATGTCATCAGCGGAATACATGCAAATGTCTATGTCGTTTGCGACATGAGTGCGCGCGGCAGTTTCAGCCTGGTTCATTTTATTCCAGAAATCATAACTGTTGTAGCTATTGATGCTATTATACGCGGATTTGTAATGGGAGCTAATAATCTCATCCCTTACAAATCCGCCAAAAATGATTCCATTGTTGGCAAACACAAGGTCTTTGATCTTGTTATATAAAATAGACTTGATACGGTCAGGGGAGAAGTTGATTTTCACGGGGTTCATTTCCAATACTTTCTCAAACAGATAGGAGTTTCACGAGTTTCACGAGATTCACGAGTTTCACGAGATTCACGAGTTTCACGAGATTCACGACAATAGATTTTCTTGACTGATTAGACAATTAATCTATGGCACTTGATATACTTTAAATAATGACTTAATCAATTTTTAAAATTAACTGAAAAAAATAATACAAATTTATGCTGAGCGATTAGCAGCGATTAGCAGCGATTAGCAGCGATTAGCAGCGATTAGCAGCGATTAGCAGCGATTAGCCGATGTCATTCTCAATTTTAGCGCGAGAATATGCATACATTACCTTTTCGGCTGTATCTATAGGAAGAATATAATCTTTAGCACCATAAAATTCGGGATTTTTACGGGAACTTCTATTTACTAAAGTTCTTAGAGCATTTATATCGTGTAGTTCATATTGAAGACGGAAAGACTTAGTGTCATTTGCAGTAAATACAAAATATACTGATGGTTTTATCTTATTTATACCATCAGGCATATAGAAGCTATTAGGATATTTAAAGGATATGTCAAAAACCCCCGAAGTATCTATTTTGTAAATGTTTGGCGTATTTTCAAAGGCAATTTCATAATTTGGGAAAGGAAGTCCAGAACCCGAGTAATTACTCATTCTATCTATAGGATTTGGTGCAATTATTATAATACTATTGAACATTGCATAATTTTTTATTGAACCCGTTATTTTTAATAAGGAATAATCTTTGCTAAATGTAATATTAAAACCAGTATATTCATCATTAAATATCATTTTAATTAATATCTTATATCTCTATAATTTATATATGTTTTATTTTTGATATTTTAGATATTCAAGGTATCTTGGGAGGGGTAGATATATAAGAATAGTATAATTTTTAGTTATAGTGCCGGCACTGTTAGCACTCTTGATAATACTACATATTGTATAAATAACAAGGTATCCTATTGTGCTTTTTGGATCTATAATAAGAGCGAATTTAATAAATTTGTAGATAGTCCCTATTATGACATCAATGTGGAATAAGAGAATCAAGTGCGTTTGGATTACACTCTTTTGCTATAAAATGGTATAATATACTTTCAAACCGCTTGTAAAATATATCATATGCCAAATAATTATATCAATAATAATAAATTCGGTTTTGCTACAATAAAATTTGATGAAGCGTTATAAATCTAAAATATTCAAATATCATCAGCGTCAGCATCTTCGTCTTCGTCTTCGTCTTCGTCTTCGTCTTCGTCTTCGCTATTGAATACATATATACTGTTATTATAGTCTATATTTTGCTTTTTAGTATCTTCAATAGATACATCCTCAAAAATTATACTGTCGTCATTTACATCATTTATGTTATTGATAGAACTATTAGAAACTTTATTATATGTGTTTATCAATGTATAAGATAGTTCCTTACTATTAATAAGTATCTTGCATTGCTCGGCGTTATATTTATGGACAATATCTACCTTGTTGTCTTGGTATTCTCTTGTAGAAACCACGATAATATCACCTGCCTCAATTAAAACGCGCTTATTAAAACGCCTCATTGACCCTCGTATTACTCCAATGGCTTCGTTGCCATTATCACATAACACGAGAACCCTGCAATTACCTAATAATTTAATTACATATGCATAAAGTTCATATTCTTTGTCAATAATATAGTTATTATTTGATACCTTGTTAAACTGACTGTTTTTCTTTTTATTTCTAATACTTGTTTGATACATTCAAATAATTATATATATATTCTATTATTAGTCTTATATTATTTATTACATATGCTTGAATTAAAATATTGAATCTAAGTAGATAAAAACGAATGAGTGCATTACCTAACACTGCACAAAGAGATTTACAAGATAAAATACAAAAAATAATAGATAAAAGATATTTAAATATTAGCGAAGCAAACTTTGTAAATAAAAAATCTAAATTTATTGTAATAACTTATTGGTGGGGTAGAGGAAATATTAATAGGAATACACAGAGTCCGTGCAGAGACCTTAATTATATAAATTATAATTGGGAGCTCAAAAATGGTCAAAAATTATTGAGAGACCCTATCTCATTTGAGAAAATGATTGAGGATTGGGAAAATAACTGTATTAGCAAAAACTGCAATTTTTTTTCGCAAGAATATCCAGAATTTACTATTCCTGGAGGGTATCAGCTCGCTATTAATGCCAAACCTCTTTTTATAAGGAAGGTACTTGATAAACTAAGAGAAATGGGGAAAGAAGATATATCGGTTGTTTATATTGACGGCGATATGACTGTTAATAAATATCCGCATATATTTGATATGAATAATGTTGACTTTATGGGGCGCGGGTGGAATGTAGACCCTCGTTCAAATATACATTACAAAACAAAACCTTGCTTTGATCCTTTCACTTTTGAAACATCAGGTGGTATTATGTATTTTGGCAATAATGATAATGGACGAGCGCTTCTTACTATGTGGGCAAAATGGTGTTTTATGCAAAAATTTCAAGGGAAAGCAGACGACAGAATATTAAGTATGTTGGTAAACTCTAAGCAGCTTTATATAACTATGAATATTTTGCAATTACCCATTGAATATTTGTGGCTTACTGATGCTTACGAACCACTTGATACGCGCGACAATTATTTAGATAAAAAACATTACTCGCGCAGTGATATACTTTTTGAACATCCCGCTTGTTTAACTACAGAAGAATCTGCGCGGGATCAAGGTGCAGCAGCAAATAGGCAACCAATGCATTATGCCGAATTAGTAGAAAATCAATTAGATTGTCATACAGAAGGAGGAATATTATATGAATATATTGTTTTTGATACATTTAAACAGGCAAGGGAATGGAAAAAATATTTACAATATATGTCATCGGCGGATGCATCATTAGGAAAATACGATGACGGAGAAAGCATAATTCCATATTATATTAGAAGCTATAATTCGGGCTATTCTAATAAAAATGATTTTGTTGAAGGGAATACAGAAGCTATCAAGGCAATTATATATGATATAAAGAGAAATTCAAATGTTAATAAGTATGACCTCTTATATTTACTACACGATGGCGGAAAGAGTGAAATTGATGATGACATGATCTATTTAAAGAAGGAAAGCGATATTATACTTTATATAATAGCTATATTAGCAATGAAGAAGAATGTTATATATATACCAAAGAAGTTAAGTAATTCTGGAACAACTAATAAATCATTAAAATATATTTTAAAAAATCAAAATAAATATGAATTTATATGCAAAATAGATAATGATAATTTTAATTATCCTATAATAGATGAAACAGAACCACTATTCTTTAATCATTCCTCAGAAAAACTAATTAAATTGTTGCGAATGAGTGAAAATATTAAGGAGTTTAATAAAATTTTTAAATCTTGTGCTTTGTATATTCAGCTTATAAAATGTTTTTTTATTATGAATTTTACAAAATCGCCAAGCAAAGCATCTAAATCTCTAACTAAAACACGCCATAAATCTCTGCCTCTTTCATTAGTTAAAACGAAGACAAAAACCCAAATATCTCCACGCAAATATCATTCATTATAAAAATTGATATAATATATTACCTTCCAAAGTATATAGACTGCTGCTCTTTTTAATATGGATTTTCAAAATATTAAGATTATTAAAAACAAGGAGGGCAAAGTAATATGCTTTAGTTTTATCCAAGATAATACTGAATATTTTGGCAAACTTTTTCATTTAGATATGCACGCAGATTTTATTAAAGAGAGAGATATTAATACATATATCAATACAAATATAAAGGATTTTAAATATTACACCAAAATGCTATATGCTTATGAAAATTTAAATATCCCTAATAATTTGTCAATATTAATCAAAGACTCTCACGCGAATGCAGCGAATGCAGCATATAATTTAATGATATTTGAATATTCCGGCAACCGTCCTTTAAGATATTATATAAATAAATTATCACCAAAAATATTTAAGAAAATTCTAAAACAACTAAGAGAAGCAACAGAATTGTTAAATGACATTGGAGTAATACATTATGATATGTATTGCGAATCTAATGTTATGCTTAAAAAAGAAAAGAAAGAATGGATTATAAAAATAGTTGATTTTGGACTTTCATACATTGATTTAACTGATAAAACAGATAGCGATTATAACACTATAATAGAAAGTATTGATCATTTCAATAAAAAGCAGATAATATAGAAGAATAAAAGAATAAAATTAAATTATATTACTTTATTTGGCATAATTAGAATCATCCAGCGATATTAGTATAATTGCGACACAGCATAATACCAGAGCTGTTGTAGTTTGAATAGAAAGTTCAAAGTTGTTTTTCAAATATATTGTAAATAATAGTAGTAATACTATTTCAAGTGTCGCGAATGCTCTGAAATAGGCGGGGTTAGGGCACATCTTAATAATTTGATATCCAATTATAGAGATAAATAGAACAGATAAAGCATATATATAATATTTTGGTTTAATAAATTCATTTGTAAAATGCTCGCTGTAATACAAAAGGAAATATACAAGGCTTAATAAACCTACTATAATATTTATAATTAAGGGAAACATTATAAAGGGGGTATCGTCAAAACGAATATATAATATTCGTAATGACATGATAAAACTATATAGTATTGATAAATATACCCAAATCATTCTCTATACTGATATAATACTATATATAAAGATATAACTAAACAATGAAATCGCTTTGGTAAAACATAGGGTCGCGGTTCTTGAAGAATAAAAATAATGGATTGGGTATTATTTTTTGTATATATTTATAACACTTGCACTTCTGACTATCATGTTATTTATTTTCATCAAAAGTATATTTCTCTTTTGAGCGAAGATATAAATTCCTCTTATATTTATTTTTATTGAATATAACTGTCTTGTATTCATCACAAGATATTATATTGTTATTTTCAATATCATTATATGTGGTGGTATATGTTGTATTATATAGCATTCTTAGATTGGGCGTGCTATTACATTTAAAAATAGGTTGTTTAATGCGTGAATTAATTCCATTAGAGGAGTTGATATAATTTGAAGTGATTGCGAGATAAGCAAATAGTTTAATGTTCATTGTTGTTTATTAATTGTTGTTATTTTTTAAATAAGATAGTATCAATTTTTATTTTGTTATAATTCAATATTATCATAATTATTTATCTTTTTTTTGTGATATTTATATAAATTGCATACCATATTGTTATCAGGATACCTGTATTTTTCAAACATATTATAAATATCATCTAAATGATTTTCATTAGCCAATACCTCTTGTCTTATTACTAATTTCTTGAGGTCTGTATGCAATGCTTGATTATTACTTAGCAACTCCTTGTATTGATTTGCATAATAATACATAAAAGGTTTTACAAAAATATTATTAGCAACGCGAGTATCACGGGTATCACGGGTATCGCAATTATTTTTCATTGTAATAAACCAGCGTGTCTTATCAACTCCTATCTGCCGAAAGTCAATATTCATAATTGATTGCTGTTTATTAGCTAATCTTGTGCGCGTCCAAATATTATAAGGGAATTTATACATATTATAATATTTATTATAATCATTATATTTATTATAGTCAATATCATCATCATACTCTTTAACATTATTAGCCAAGGCTTTCTGTCTAAAGGATATGCCTAAAACCTCCTTATTGTTATTTTTATTAAGATACTTGAATTTTTTAATCTTATTCGGTGGTATCAACATATTAAAGTATTGCTTGTGATTTACATCCATTATATTTAATGCACAATCCATAATATTTGCATCAACATCCAAGCAAATGTTAGTGGTCGTATAATCCTTATTATTATAGAAAGGTGTAGCTGGCGGATTGCTCATATTCGGTTCATAACTCCACCACAGCTTATCCTGGTATGTTATAGTCTCTCCAAAAGCCTTATCTTCAGTATACTGTATACCGTGATAAGGACAAACAAGGCATCCGTTAGTGATTTTACTATTATCCAATTTTGCTCCCATATGAGAGCAAATATTAACTGTCGTATAAGTTTTATTATATTTATTATCATACCAAGATATCAAAGGGAGTTCTCCAATTTGAAACGGATAAGGCTTGCTGGTATCAATATTTTTCACAAAGTTGATACAATGCCATTCTTTAAATATTTGCGGGAGAGTAAATGATATAGCATTGCCGATTAAATGAAGGAGGAAAATAGAATTCATCATATATGCATTAAATATATTCATTATTTATTATCATTAGTGTCTTAATGTTTATGTGATATTATGTAATATTATGAATTATATATTTTTATATAATTTATAAATAGAGGATTGAATAAATTTGAATGACGCAAATAGATAATATATGTTCGCGAATCCTAACACCTAAGCAAGTAGGTCCTATTTGCTGGTTTATGGCTACCTTTGTTGCTATGTTTTATAGTCAGCGTAGTAGAAAAATATTACTTGAAGCATCTAAAGGATGGAATAAAAAGAGAGAATTATTTACTTTGTTAAAGCATGTATTGGATGAGAAATACTTAAAAGTCGGGAGCAGAGAAAGCGAGGATTACAAGAAGTTTAGCGATGAAACATTTGGCAACATTTTATCATACTTAAATAAGGAAAATAATAAGAAATTTCCTTATGACCCTAAGAAGGTTACTGGTGGGTTTGTACCAGTAATTTATATAGGCAAACTATATAAATTATTAAATGTAGATTATAAAATGTTTGATTATTCTATTAAAGATAATACTGTAGCATATTCATATTATAATGAAGATTTTGATTTACTAAACTATACAATTAAAAAGAAAAAAATGGACATAGATTTCAATGCAGAAGAATGGATAAAAGTGAAAAAATATAAATATGTTGAAAATAATAATGCCCCTCCTATATTAATTATTAATGTTAATGAGAATGAAAGAAGTGGGCTTTATAATATTCTTTTACCAAGTAATATAATAAATGATGGCGACGCAAAAGATGAATTAAAATCTATGCGCGAACAAATATTTTATAATGGCAAAGAATATAATTTAGATTCTGTAATATTGGCAAATTGGAACATTAATAAATATAGTGGGCACGCAATCGCAGGTATAACTTGCAAAAAAAACAAATATCTTTATAATGGCTGGACGCGAACCAGTATGGATCCCGTGATGGCTAAAAATATAACAAGAGAAATTCCTTGCGAACTTATGAAATACAATTGGAATATCATTAAAAATAATGACTTCTGTTTAAACACCGCAAAATGTATCCCAGAATTATTAAGAAAGAAATTAAAAGTTAGAGATCTATGCTTTAACTTTAGCAAAGGAGGAAGGCTATTGATATATGTTCGTAAAGATGCTAAACCGGATACTTCTATTGATAGTGATATAAATGCTGTAAATTCACCTGTAAAGTCTCCTACCAAATCACCAAAGAAATGCCCAGAAGGCAAAGTATTAAACCCTAAGACTGGAAGATGTATATTGATAAAGAATGCTAATAAACCTTTAGTAAATCCCAAATCACCAAAGAAATGCCCAGAAGGCAAAGTATTAAACCCTAAGACTGGAAGATGTATATTGATAAAGAATGCTAATAAACCTTTAGTAAATCCCAAATCACCAAAGAAATGTCCAGAAGGCAAAGTATTAAACCCTAAAACGGGAAGATGTATATTGATAAAGAATGCTAATAAACCTTTAGTAAATCCCAAATCACCAAAGAAATGTCCAGAAGGCAAAGTGTTAAACCCTAAGACAGGAAGATGTATATTAGACAAACGAAAGTAAAAAATTATATATAAAATAGAAATAGAAAGGGGTTAAAAATAATTGCAAATGAATAAATCAGCAAGTAATTCAATATTGCAAGATATTATTAAAAAAAAATAAGGATACTTTTAAATATGAATTAAGAGATTGGATTCCAGTAAAAAAATTAAGTTGGAAAGCATTATCTTGTAATCCAAATGCTATTGAATTATTAGAAGCAAAAATTAAAATAGAGAAATCTTTAAAAAAAGCAGCATATGAAAAAATAATAGATGAAAAAATAATAGATTGGGTAGCTCTTTCAAGCAATCCAGGTGCAATTAAGTTATTAAAAGAAAACCCTAATGATATAGACTGGGGCGCTTTGTCAGCGAATCCAAATGCTATAGAAATGTTAAAAGGCAATCAAAAGGATATAGATTGGAGTGAATTATCAAGCAATCATAATCCAAAAGCAATTGAATTATTAACAGATAATTTCAAGAAAATATATTGGAAGGCTTTGTCAAGTAATCCAAATGCTATTGAGTTGCTAAAAAAGCACCCGAAGAATATAAATTGGAAGGCTTTATCAAGTAATCCAAATGCAATTCAGTTATTAACAGATAATCCAACCAAAATAGATTGGGAGGAGTTATCAAGTAATCCAAATGCTATTGCGTTATTAAAAGCAAATCCTGACAAAATAGTATGGCATTATTTATCAACTAATTCAAATGCTATTAACTTATTTACAGCAAATCCTAATAAAATAGATTGGTGGTTTTTATCACGAAATCAAAATCCGCTTGTTATATCATTGTTAAAAACACATCAAAATGATATAGATTGGAAGGAATTCTCAAAGAACCCTTCTATATTTGTAGAAAGGAAGGAAACTAATGGGAATAATGGAGAGAATATATGCGAAAGAATATTAACTCCTAAACAGATTGGACCAATTTGCTGGTTTATGGCTGCTTTTGTAGCTATGTTTTACAGTCAGCGAAGTAGAAAGATATTATTAGATATTTCTAAAGGTTGGAATAAAAAGAAAGAGTTGTTTACAATCTTGAAGCATATATTAGATGATAAATACTTGAAAGCCGCAAGTAGAGAAAGCGAGGATTACAGAAAGTTTAGTGATGATACTTTTGGCAAGGTTTTATCATTATTACATAAAGAGAATAAGAAGCTTTTCCCTTATAAACCAAAAGCTATTTCTGGAGGATTTAATCCTGAATATTACATAGGCAGGTTATATAAATTATTGAATATTGACTATAGAATATATGACTATAATATTGCTGACAATGTTTTTGCATATTCATTCTTAAACGAGGAGTTTAATAATGATGTTATATATAAAGTTGTTAAAAAGAATATAAATACATATTTTCAAAGTAATGCTACTTTTACATATATAGAAGAAGATATAATACCGCCTCCAATATTGATGGTGCTTGTTAGAGATGACAATAAAAATACTGATTTTTACAAAGATTTATTCCCTAATAATATAATAAATGAGGGCGCTACAAAGGATAGTCTAAAGTCTATGCAAGAAAAGATAGTATATAAAGGCATTGAATATAACTTAGATTCGGTTCTATTGGCAAATTGGAATATAAATAAGAAGAATGGCCACGCAATAGCAGGTATTACATGTAAAAAGAATAAATATGTTTATAATGGTTGGACGCGAATGAGTATGGATCCTGTAATGGTTGATAAAAATATAACCAGAAATATTCCTTGCGAACTTATGAGATATGATTGGAATATTAAATATAATGGCGACTTTTGCTTAAACCCCTCAAAATGTATCCCAGAAGCTTTAAAACAAAAATTAAAAGAAAACGATATCTGCTTTAACTTTAGCAAAGGAAAGCGTATATTAGTATATGTTCGCAAAGATGCTAAAAGTGATACTTCAATTGAAACTAATATTATAGTTCCTGCAAAGTATCCTATTAAGTCTCCTATTAAGCCTAAATCACCAAAGAAATGTCCAGAAGGCAAAGTGTTAAATCCTAAGACAGGAAGATGTATATTGATAAAGAAAAAACCTCCTATTAAGTCTCCTACCAAACCTATTATCAAGCCCAAATCACCAAAGAAATGTCCAGAAGGCAAAGTGTTAAATCCTAAGACAGGAAGATGTATATTGATAAAGAAAAAGCCAGCTGTCAAACCTCCTATCAAGCCTAAATCTCCTAAGAAATGCCCAGAAGGCAAAGTATTAAACCCTAAAACGGGAAGATGTATATTGATAAGAAATATTAAAAATAAATAAAAATAAATAATAATGAACATCCTAAGTATCCAAGATATACATAGCATCCCCCCATTTATGAATTGTCATATTTGTCAAAACTCTCTTAAAATTATATTGCGCTAAAAACTCATCAATTTCATTGATAAGCGCACCATTTATATATAATTCTTTAGAATTAACTTCTAAATATAATACCTTCGCGTGCTTAATAGATTTAGTAGCACCTTTCAATGCCAATAGCTCAGCCCCCTGAATATCAAAATTCCAAAAATCATATTTAGAAGCATCTAAATTATTTCTTTCAAAGAATGAATCCACGGTAATACTCTTTTGATTTATTTTATTAATAAATACAATCCCGGGATGTTCTATAGAATGCGTGCCAAACTCTAAGATACTTGAAGATTGACCATTATTTGCTACATTAAATGCAATCTTTTCATCATCTTTGTCAGTGATAACTGCATTAAATACATTCGGTATTCCTCTGATAGTTGCTTCATAAACCTTTGAAGGAAGAGCATCAACCCATACAATATCTTCAGTTTTAATACCAAGCTTATTATTATATATGCTCAATTCTTCACATTCGTGTGCGCCTATATGAAAGCATCCATTTAGTGTTATTTTTTTACTTGCTAATACATTAATCACCTCTTCAATATCAATAATCATAATGTTATGATATTGTTATGATTAATATACTTAATATACTTAATATACTTGTAAAATGTTTATATATTTATATATATACAAAGTATATACTTTTTATATTATATATAAATAGAATATAATTTATATAATGAAAAAATTTAATGAAGCACTTTGTATTCGTAATACAGCAACTTGGGCACAAGTTAAACCCGAGCATAAGTTTGATTCATCAAAGTTTAAAAAAGGGGTTGTATCTGGAGATCTTCATTTCCTATCACCAAAAATAGACGCGATGATTAAAAAGATTGCAGACCTTGATGCAAAGGATATGGAAACTGATAATAAATATTACAAACACATAATATACAGTGATATACCCGGTGTTTATGGAGCTAAAATGGTTGCATCATCTTTAATAGCAAATGATTACACCCTTGTATATACTGATAAATTTGCTTTGAAAAAAGATATAGTGAATAATAATAAAACTTTCGGTCTTCTAACTACATCCACAGTATACCAAAAGCCTCTAACAGTTGGATTAAAGAAGAAGATGATGACTATGATGAACGAGAGACCCGCAAATGTTAATGGCGAAAATATGCGTATCATAATATTAGATTCGGGGTATAAGGAGGGTCTTGATGTATTTGATGTTAAATATATGCATATCTTAGAGCCCTTAGTAACAAAGGCAGAATATACGCAGGTTATTGGAAGAGGAACGCGATATTGCGGACAATCTGGGCTACCATTTATACCAGGTGTTGGGTGGCCTCTAAATATTTATAGATACAATTTAAAATACGATAACGATAATACAGTTCACGATTTATATCTCAAACACGGTAATAATAATATAAGTGCTTTTAATTTCATTGCGGATATTGAGGCAATTATGATTGCGTCTGCCGTGGATACTCCTCTAACAGAGAACTTGCATTTATTAAGAGAAAAGAATAATCGCTTTTATGATTCAATGATGGCAAAAAACAATATCAAGTTTGAAAAGCCAAAACGCAAAGATTTAATTGAGGTAGTTAATAATATACGCGGGAAGATATATACCAATGATAATATAATAGATTGCAAGAAAAAATGCAAAGGCCCTCTTGAAGATTTCCCTTCAGCTAATGCATTACTTATTATTGCTGCTATATTTACTATAGATAAACTTGGTTTTAACGATAATGTTCAAATAAAAAACAAAAAAATATATATGGGAAATAATAATAACAAAGTTCAAAATTATGTTAGAGATGGTGAATTGCTAAAATGTTTAAATGAGAGATTTCCTAAGCCGCAACTATGTAATATTGTTGATAAAAATCAAAACTTTTGCGATGCTATTAATAAGGTTTGGATGAATCCTATAAACTTTCTAAAAATATTTGGCGATAAGATTATAGAGAATCTCAATCACTATAAGAAGATTAATGCTATCAATGATAAAAACTATGCAGATGCACTGAAATTTATTTATGAATATAAAAGTAAATTAATAATTAAAAAACCAATATTTGATCCAGTTCCTCCAAAAACCAAGTTAAGTAATTTTGAATTGTATAAATATGTAGAGAAGCATTATGCACCCTATAAATGGGATGCTATAGATATTGTAAATAAATGCATTACAGAAGATGATGGCGACCA
>Ga0209296_1002321_pt1 | contig 13744 bp, 12 predicted proteins | sample S_130206_EF_Meta_FD_187319 | JGI IMG/M metagenome (GOLD analysis project Ga0209296, IMG submission 187319) | Freshwater microbial communities from Lake Simoncouche, Canada to study carbon cycling - S_130206_EF_MetaG (SPAdes) (version 2) | ecosystem: Environmental > Aquatic > Freshwater > Lake ...
ATGTTGAAAATGCTCATAATTCTCTATATGATGTTTATAACCTTCATAAGGTCGTAGAGCATATGTATAAAAATAAAACTCTAAATTACGAAATTGATAGCCGATGGGATAAGGACAAGGATACTGATAAGGACAAGGATACTGATAAGGACAAGGATACTGATAAGGACAAGGATACTGATAAGGACAAGGATACTGATAAGGATACTGATAAGGATACTGATAAGGATACGGATACCAAGTAATACTAAGATTCCTATATTCTTATCCTTGTAGCCCAGAAAGGACATTTGAGAGATTTTGGACATCCAAAGCCATCTTCAAAGTATGTTTCATCTTCAAGTATTATTGTTTTATATAATTTACATAGGACACTGCAAATACTTTGGTCGTGTCTATTATCTATAAACATTTCACATTGTTTATTTTTATTATAATGGTCAGTAAATAATAGCGGGTTAGCGTGCAATGCATTTAACCACGCAGATACTATATTGATACTATTAGCACACTTTTTAAACATTTTAACAGTAGCAATAATTTGCCCCGATTCTAAGATATCTTTGCTATTACTATAAATATTAAAATTATCAAATATTTCTTGAGTCGTCCACTTTTTTTCTATATGATGTAGCATTTGAAAAGAAATGCAAGCTTCTTCGCTATTTTTGAGAATTTCAATATATTCCTTAAATCGCTCAAATCCCTTAGGATTGATATAGCATCCAGCATCTAAATATATTAATATGTCGTTGTCTTTAATCATTTCCATGTGTTTATTAATAATATATGGTTTCCATATCCAATACCCGCCGCCTCTTGGAAGTTTTAAAATATTTTTAAATTTATCTTTAAAGTCAGTGTCTAAATCTTCTGGGCTATAAGAGGTTATAGTATCAAACCATTCTAAATTGGATGCTTGATTACATAGTCTTTGCTTTGTTTCTTCATACATACTATCACCATATGTAATAAAATGTATCATCAATATAATTTATATATTATATATATTCTTTATTTTATGTATTTTTTATATATATATTCTTTGTAAAGAAGATACAATGATGCAATTATTAAGAAGGCGATTATTTTTTATAGATAACTTATATATTACATTATCTTTTATTATATTCTTTGTATATTTACTTTCTTCGCTATATATATATTCTTTGGTATATATAAATGGTATCTATGGAAGAGCTGAGAAGACATAGATTTTTAAACTTGACCCTCATAGATTTAGTCCCTACCCTAATTGTTGCTTTAATAATACATTCTTTATTATGGATATATCCGTTAGAATTAGATGCAGATGAGCAATCTAAAAGAGGTTTCATACAATACGCTGTTTCATTAGCAATAATATCTATAACATCTCTGGGTTTAGGAATAATAATACATAGGTCTGTAGGTATTAAATCGGGATTGTCTGCACATTTAGGATTAAACGGACTTCCAAATAGCCTCAAAGTCAAATAAAAAAATTTTATTATTATAGAATAATAATGAAAAAAATATTAACAATTGATAAGTTCCTTTCAATATGGATATTTATTTATACAATCGCCTATTTTCTTAAGCTTGCGCCATACAATCCAATAATACTTATTAGTATCGCGCTGATTTACTTTATAGCAAGTCTATTTATTATAATACCAAGGTCAAATGAGCGGTCTCTTTTAACATACTATATAACAATTAATGTTATTGGCAAAGTTATACCATTTATTATAATTTATAATAATAAAATAACCTATGATGACATAGTATTCACATTGTATTTTATACTGACCTATATCATATATATGCAACTTTTCAATGAAGATATTATATGCGCCTATAAAGAGTATGTAGAATTTATAATAGATCGCGATAGTTGCAGTGAGGGCGCATTATATCACTATTTAATGCAAATACAAAAATATTTTACTCAGGCGGCGACAACAGCAATTTAGGCATAGATTGCAGTAGCGGCTTAATATGAATAACCAACCTATCGTCTTTTGCCCAGGAACTATCTAAATGATATTCTTGGCTAATGCGACCGCGTAAAATGCTCAGCAAATTCTCTTTATTTATTTGACTCCAATCTTCACCTCCTTCGTTAGTCCTGTCTAACCCAAATAATCTATAATCATCTATAATAATAATTGCATCGCCTTTGAAGAGGTTATTTATATGGGTTATTTCTTCTTCAAGTGGGCAATCTTTAGAAGACTTTCCGGTATCGCAATGACTCCAATGTCCATCAAGAAAAAATATACATTTATCTTCAATAGTAGGCAATAATGTTTCAAATACAATACTGCTATCTCCTAATAAAAACTTAATTTTATCTCCAGTATACTTACTTTTTGTTCTGTTGTGTAATGTTTCACTATATTCTACAGTATATACTTTGTCAAAGTAGGGCTCTATTTCAAAAATAGTTTCGCCATTATAAGTGCCTGTTTCAATAAAACAAGGAAATGTTTCATAATCATCGCGTAATTCACGCAAGAATGGAAGATTTATTGAGGGCATTTTAGTTGTATGTAAATATTTATATATAAATATATAAATTATATTCTTATATGGAAAATAATATTGCCTTTGTTAGAAAGGGGTTTTTACTACCAGCAGGATTTGAACCTGCGAGTGCTAAGCACGTGACAGCTTAAGTGTCATGCCTTGGACCAAACTCGGCCATGGTAGCAAAGCTCATAAATCAGAGCAATATTAATTAAAAAAATAAGTTAGTATGATATATGTATATGTTTGTATATGTATATATGATATAGTTCTTATATGGTTTTATTATATTCTATTATATAGAATGTATAAAATGTCTATAAATAATAGTAATACATTCCTTAGTCATTGTCATATAAGGATGTTAAAGATAGCAATTTATTTGTAGACGATTATATGCGTATAATAGAATGTTTTATAAATGCGCTTTCTCACGATGATAATATGAAAGATATATTGGATTATATTGTTATTATTAGTAATATTATTACAACATATAAAAATCCCTCCGATAAATTTTGCTATCTATTTACAGAAATATTGATGATGTGCTCTATTACATTTCCTGAATTATTTTTTATAAATGTTAAAGATTTACCTACCGGCTATGTAATTATAAATAAGCGCACACCATATCAACTTTATAGTGAAAATAAAATAGTATTACACAACATATGATTTTTCTTTATATTTGTAAACTTATCATTTTTATGCTTTCATATATTAAATAATTGTTTATTATGTTTATTATCCTTATTACATCGCATTTCTCTTTCCAGCATTTTTCTAATCAGTCCCAATGTTAAAAGTTCATTTATATATTGCTGTTCTGCTTTTGCACTAAGCAATTGCCGTTCATATTGCGGCATATATATTTTAGTAAGTTTTATAGATTTTGCTTGGATTTGTATTTTTATTTCATATTATTTATATCAATTTTTTATTTTTATCAGGTTAATTGTGTGGTATATTAAATGAAATAGGTTATCTATTTATAATATTATTTATAAATAGAATAAAATATTAATGTTATCATCATTAATACCAAAATCTATAAAAGAAAGATTTAAAAAATTTACAAATACAAAAATTACACCATATATACCGCAAGTAGAGCGAGTATCACCGCAAGTAGAGCGAGTTCCAATAATACCGCAAGTATCACCGCAAGTATCACCACAAGTATCACCACAAGTATCACCACAAGTTCAAATCATACCAGAAGTTCCAAAAGAACCAATAAAAACATTAGATCAAGTAAGTAAATGGAAAGAAATTCCAAATTTACATCCTATCAATGGTGCACCTATAGAAATTTCTATAAATCCTAAAGAATCTTATGTAAAATTATATAAAGAAGCAATTGCAATTTTAGTGAAAAATAGAAAAGATGGGAATATTGAAATAGATGATAAGGATGGTATTGTATTATCTATTGAAGATTGCAAATTTATTAGAAATAGCTTACCTGATGCGCATATACATGTAGCTGATACTGATAATTTTGATTATGATCATCTATTTATAAAATATTTTATAGTTAAGAAAAAATACAGTTATGATGAAAAATATATTGCTTATGGAACTGATATATTTTTATATTTGCAATTATATAAAATTATTAAGAGAAAGACAATATTGAAACCATTACCACCATCAATGCAATCACAAATATTTAATCAATTACAATTACCATTATTACCACAATTACCATTATCATCAAAACAATTACCACGATCAAATAATAAATCATCTTCATCGCAATTTCAAAAACAAAAAACTCCAATACTAAAAGAATTTTTAACAGGTAATATTGATAATAATCTATTGATGAATAGTGAAATATCTATTAATAGATTAATAGAAAAATTATGTAATGATATTAATAGTGTTTTATATCTAAATATTTTGTATATAAATAATGAACACTATGAGAATATTATTCAAAATAGGTTAGTATTTAAATATCTTTATAATATATATAGAATTGCTAAATTTAATGATGAAATAAAAATAAATGTAGATTTTGGAAAGGGCGTTTATAGTAAGGACTTAACATATATTTATAATATTATTATTAATGAAACTATATTAAAAAAAAAAATTCAAAATATATTCCAAATATTTATAAATATATATGACAAAATAATTGAATTATATGATCATCTCCCCTCATATTTTTATAATAAAATAAAATATACAAAAAAAACATATGATTCGTTCTGTTTGAATAATAAAGATTCTTTAACACAAGATGACTTTAAAGCATATGATGACGACGAAGGCAGTATATCCCTTATACCATATTATAATGTTGAAACTAAAAATACATCATATCACTGTTTTTTTACTGAAGCAATATTTAAATACATAATATATGAGTATAAAAATAACAGGATGGAAGTTTTAAATCCTTTAAATAGAATACCTTTAAAAAACGATGATATAAATTTAATATGTAATAATATGCAGCAAATAGGTAAATTTCAAATTTCAAATAAAATAGGTAATGGATCAAGAAAACATAATGGTAGAGTAAAAGGATTATTTCATTTTGCTTTCTCTATTAACATAGATAAAACAATAAAAGATACAAGCTTTCTTGAAGATGGTATCCTTGAAATTATTGATAGTTCATATATATTTTTAGTTATTGATTTAGGAGGTATACACAAAATTCCTATAAATTTTAATGTTATAAACAAACCCTTGTTTGATTATGCTTCTATAAGTAATACTGATGATTCATTTGTTTTAGAAATACCTATTTTTAATAAGAGTGTTTATACTTCTAATATAGTTAATTTAATTAAGGATATAGATAAAAAGGGTTTTAAAATAACTCAAAAAGGAGCATTTTACAGAGTAATAGATATAGACCAAATTAAATTCAATATAGGCGATAAAGCTGATGCTGCTAAATCAGTTTATGAAAACTATATAAGTATTTTACAAGGATTAATAAATACAACTGAAGGTGGTCGTAAGAAACGGAATGTTAAATCTAAACCAAAAACAAAAAGAAGAAGTAAGAAGACCATATAAAAATATCACTAATATATTATATAAATATAATAACAGAAATGTCTAATATTTTACGAGAGTTATTTACCTTTATAACAATATCAAATATCATAATTACGCTATGCTTTGTTAATAATAAATTTGCCCTTACAAAACCCGAAACCTGTATAATTTCTTATAAACCTGCAAATATTATTCAGTTAAAAATGAGTAATGCTGATATTACACGACGCGAAGCAGTGAAACTTATTCCTGTCATAACTGCTATCAGTTTATCAAAGAAGGCAAGTGGATATGAAGACAATAAAAGCAATGAATACAAAGTCAATGGTTATGAAAAGGTTGTTGTTTTTGGTGCATCAGGATATACAGGTGGCGATACTATTCGTGCCTTATTAGAAAAGAATATTAGTGTCGTCGCTATTACAAGGAGAAATGTTGAAATAGTTGATAGGGATCACGCTAAATTGAACTCACTTGTCATAGATGATTTGAATAAAAAAGATTTGGTTAAAAGTATTGTCGCAGATGTTCTAAAACCTGAAACAATATCAGATATTATGAAAGATGCCGAAGCAGTAATATTTTGCGCTGCTTCAAGACCCAAAGTCAAGATAACCACGACACCTGGAATTGACCTTTCAAAAAGAAGTATGAGATATAACAGGATGACTGCGACAGCTGCTGTAGAAGTAGCAGCAGAACCAAGCGATAATGTGGAAGATATTGGATTAGTAAATGTTGCCGAAGAAGCAATTAGGTCTAATGTAAAACGCCTTGTAATTGTTTCATCTATCTGTGCTAAATGCCAAAAGAATGATGATAGTTCCGGTAATGGATATGGTGAAGCAATTGACAGAGGATTCGCCAGCTGCGATGCTTGCTATAAGAAGCAAACAGGCGAGGAAAGAGTGAGGATATTATATGAGAATGCTCCTAAACATCTCAGCTATACTATTGTAAGACCGGGGATGCTTTCGCCTGGCGAGAAAAGAGGCGCAGAAATGGTAGAATTTAACCAAGGATTATCTAAAAGCGGCATTATATCTCGTTTAGATTTGGCGGATATATTAGTATCAGCTTCGGCTACTGATAACGGTGCTAAAAAAACATTTGAGGTTTATTATAAGGATACGGCGCAACCTGTTGATATGTATAAATCTCTTAAAAGTTGCAAAGAATTGGGGCATACTATTAAGGAGTGCTTTTTTGGCGAAGGATATAACGAAACAGAACCTCTAACAATGGATAGAATTATGAAGATGCCTCAAACAGGGTCAATCTTTATTTCGGGAACAGAAGTGCTTGGCAATAATTATAAGGAGATGCTAAATAAATTAAAAAAGGATGTATATGTTCCTTACGATATGAATGCGCTCCGCTCTAATGATATTATGTAATATATTATTATATATGTTATTATATAATATATGATTATTATTTATTTTTTTATAAATAACAATATTGTTATTATATAGTATATTATGTCAGGAAGACAAAGTAATTCTTCGGCAAAACCACCAAAAAGAGGTTTGTTTATTAGAATATTTTCGCATTTTTCGCAATATATTCCAAAAAAGGCAACCAAGGCAACCAAGGCAACCAAGGCAAGTAATAAAATTGCACCAAGTAATTCGCCACCGCTACCACAGCTACCACCGCTATCGCAGCTACCACCGCTATCGCAGCTACCACAGCTACCAGCAAGTCGTCTAAGTAGGTTAAGACCATTACCTATCCAATATGATTTAGATTCGCGTATAAAACGCTATAAATTGATACAAAAAACATTAAAAGAACTAAATGAAAATGATCAGAATAAGTTAACTAAATATACTTGTTTAGAAAAAAATTATGCTAATAATACATATTATATAAAGGATATAATAACGCTTGATAAAAGGATAGGGAGTCAATCAGAAAACGGTGCAATATATAAAACAGTAATTAAAGGTAATTATATCAATATTGCTACAAAGGTAATGAAATCATCTGTAGAAAATAAATTAGAAACAAAATTAATGAAAGCTATAACTAAAAAAATTATATTAACTAAAAAATCAAAGCATTTTGTTATTATGTATTGCTATTCTTTATGCAAAGAATTAGAAAAAATTTATGCAGATTATGCACTTGCTAACTTTAATGAACTTGCTAAAAATGACCTTGGATATCTTTTACAACAAGAAGAAATATTAATGGACGAGGAGCTACTATATAATCTTTTACTTCAAGCATTTTTATCTATTGGGACATTCCATAATTTTACAGGATATATTCATAAAGATTGCAAGTGGACTAACTTTTTATATTTTGACAATACTGAAAATAATGGCGGTGATATGATTTGCTATTATCAATATATTTTTGATAACAAAATGTATTATTTGAAATCATGTAAATATAATCTTATGATTTATGATTTTGGACTTTCATATGATATAATTAACTGCAGCGACGAAGATATAATAGACAATATATTATCATATTATGAAATGATTGGAAAAGATTTTAATGAGAGTAATGTATTGGAATTAAAAAGAAATTTTAATGATTATAGACTTAACGAACTAATAACTCTAATAACAAATGATTATTTACGAATATTACCTTTTTTTACAAATACATCTTTTAATAAATTACCTAAAAAATTTGAAAATTTACCTAATGATGATATTAGTAAATTTATCATTACAATATCCGATAAAATATTTGAATTAAAAATAAATACTTCAAATGACAAAGATATCCGACATATTTTGTTTAAAAATATATTTGCAGCAGTTTTAGATATATGTATAGAAGAATTTAAAGCAAAGGGTATATTCACTGATAAACTTCCTGAAAGTAGCATAATTATAAATGATCAACCATTTGAACTCCACAGTAGAACCAAACTTGAGATAGCTTTACCAGACATATAATATTATATAAAAAAGAATTATATTATATAAATATATGACTATATTCAAAACACTCTTAATATCTTTGCTGTTTGCATATGAGGCATTTGCCTATACTAATACCCTCAAATTTATTAACAAAAGCAACAATATAAGTTTATTTAATAAAAAACCAGAGCCTCCTCGCAAGCATTTAACGGATGTTAATCTTAATCGTGGTAATTTTTTAAAATTATTTAGTTTAATCCCATATATTCCTCTAAAATATATTATCACCAAGCCTGCTTTTGCTGAGGTGTCAAAAGAAAAAACTATTGAAGAATTAAGAAAGGAAGCTCTTAATATCATTGATATTATTGAAGTTCAAAAGAACACTATTAATTTGCCTTCATTGAAAGCGAGCGATACATCAATAAATTCAAATGGAGATGCTAATGACACTAATAGCGATACCAATGATACCGGCTACAATGTAGATACTAAAACAAAAATAAAGATTGAAGGGGTTCTTAGTAATATTATGAATGACTTTAAAAAAAATGGGATTATAGATCCTGTAAAATCAGTAAGTAATTTACAAAAATATTGCTCCGCAACAAATTTTATAAAGCACAAGAACACGAGAGGACTTACAGCATCTTTTCAGGATGGCAAATATGCACTATTACTTGGCAAGTTTATAAATTACGAAATTATCAACTATGAAAAAAACATAGATGCTAATAGCGATGACAAAAATAATATATACTACGCAGTTGATATGAAGGTTAATGCAGAGTATAAAACGATGCTTCAAAATAGCATCCAATTCAATGATATGTATTATCCTCCAAAAAGAGATTACAATAATATCTGCTATGTAATTTATAGGTGGTCATTTAGAAAATACGAAGATAGTAATTTATACTTGGAAGGATGCTTTCTTATCCCACCACCTCTGCCTCCTCAATAAATTCATTAAGTATATTTAATATATTAAATCTTTTTTATAATTATATTTCTATTGTAATAGATTAAAGCTAATATAATTTTATAAATATGGAAAAAAGTCAATTATCACCTCCTACAATTGTTGAAATAGTAAAAAAATGGAAAAATTTCCCATTAATAGATCCATATAATGATAATGAAATTATATTGTCTGTAAATCCTAAAAGCGAGTATGTTATATTGTATAAAAAAGTTATTGATAATTTAATAAAACATATTATTTTTGGGAAGCCAACTGATTATCAATTAACAATTGAAGATTGCAAACACATTAAAAATGAGTTGCCTAATAAGCACGCATATATTGAAATTTCAGGAAAGAAAATATTATACGACCATCTTTTTATAAAATATTTTATAAAAAAAGAAAAGAAATACAAATATGATGAAAAATATAAAGAAGATATTGATATCTATCTATATTTAAATGTTTTCAATTCTATAAATAAAAAATTAAAACCATTACCAAAAGAACCATTACCAAAAGAATCATTACCACAGCATAATGATAAATCGGATTCTCTTACTTTTTTATTTAAAGGAGATGATAAAGAATATTACAAAATAGAGGATTTATTAAAAGATAATATCAGAATAATTAATACAGCTTTTTCAATAAGTAATTTGATAGAAAGATTATGTATAGATATAATAAAATTAATATATGCCAATAAATTAAAAATTAATAAAGAAGATTTTGATATTGTTATTAATAATATCAAAATATTAGATTATGCTTGCATTATTTATGAATTTTGTAGTAAGAATAATTTAAAAAATCTTGAAAATAACATTATTGATAATTATATAAAATTAGGTAAACCAACATATAACAAAGAAGATAACAAATATTATGTAGTGACACTTTATTTTAATATTATATTGATAATATCAAAACTAAGTGATGATGAAATAGATAAAATAATAGACGAGCTTCAAGAAACAAATGATGTAATTGAGTTTCTTTTAAAAAAAGCCATAAAAAAACATTATCAAGATATTTTTAAAATTTTTAAAACAATATATAAAAAAGTTAAAAAATTATATAGTATATCTCTTTATAATAGTGATGATATATTACCTCAAAATTCTGGAAGTTCTGGAAGTTCTGGAAGTTCTGGAAGTTCTGGAAGTTCTGGAAGTTCTGGAAGTTCTGGAAGTTCTGGAAGTAGTCAAAGTAAAGAAAATAAATTAAATAAGAAAATAATATCAAAATGTGGTGAGGATTGGAGTGATAGTATTACATTTAATGAATTGAATCAACTTTCTTATATAGAAAAATTAAATATGACATTTTTACCTTATACTGATAATAAAAAAAAATTTCATTGTTTTGAAACTATATCAATTTATAATCATGTAATTTCTAAGCAACCCCCCGATAATCCTGATAATCCTATGACGCGCACGAAGTTATCTGATGATCAAATAAAGAAAATATATTCCAACGCCGATAAATTGAATAAAACTAATAAATTTTTTATACCTTATATAAGAGATTCTAAAAGATATAAATGTTTTGAAACATATGAAATATATAATCATATTGTTGAATCTAAAAAAATCGGAGTTCCTCTGTATATCCCTTTAACACAAGAACTATTAAAGGATGATGAAATAGATGAAATAGAAAAAAAACAAAATAATATATACATCACAACAGATGTAAATAATAATTTTATTCATTTACAACATAATATAGTAGATGAAGGAAATGATATTAGTATTATGCAAGTATATATTTGCATAAATTTTATTAAATTAAAGAGTGATGATAATAAAGATATTATTCTATCAATACCATTATTTAATAAAACAAAAGACAATACTGTAACTGATTTTCCAGATCTATATAATTCTGATAATATGATATTATTAAATTTGCCAGTATTTAATAATGATGAGGAAAAACAATTAAAAATAATTGATTTAATACATAAAATAGAAAGTTATTTAAAAAAAGGTTATTTTTTTGAACACAAATATTTTCCTTATAGGGGTTTATCTTTCGTAAAAAAACCTTGGAAAAGTATTACTACTCTACCAGAGTTTGAATTTGAAACTACAGACGATACAGAAGCATTATATGAACGCGTATTAGAATATGAAAAAACTATATTAAATATGATTTCTTCAAAAATATAAATAATAATGAGATTTAATTAAGTTTAGGTTCTATAACGGGTTCTAAATTTTTTAGTGGTATATCTACGGGCGTTCTCTTGTCTTCTAAGTCAAAGTTTTTACCTCGCTCATTCTCAAGCATCGTAAATGTCGTCCCTTTGTAATTACCGAGTATCAACTCAGTAGTATATTCTTTTTTATTTCTCAAATATTTAATAGATATTTTATCTCCTGGCTTAAATATCTTAAGGATAGTATTAAGATTGTCGGGATTATTGATAGGAAAATTATTAATAGCAATTATAATATCACCTATAGAGGACACGCGCCTTGTTTTTTCATTTCTTGTCATTCCCTTTAATCCAGCAGCATATGCAGGAGATTTTTCGGGAACATCTAAAATAAGAATGCCTCTTGTAATAATTGGGATGCCGCTCTTTGCTGATTCAACAGCAGAAGGATTTCTTTCCATATAGGAAATACCAAGGATGGCTTTTTGAACATATCCAGTTGTTATAATATCATTTATTGATTTAAGAGCTGATGCTATAGGAATTGCGAAACCAATTCCAGCGGATACACCTAACCCGAGAGAAGCCGTATTGATACCTACAATCTCCCCATTGCTATTTAGCAGAGGCCCTCCGCTATTCCCTGGATTAATTGCTGCATCTGTTTGGATAATACCAAATATTTTTCTACCGGTCGGTGCTGTTATTTCGCGATTAATAGCTGAGATAATCCCGGTTGTAAATGTATGGTCTTGCCCAAAGGGATTGCCAATAGCAAAAGCAAATTGCCCGATGCGCGTTTTAACACCAGGATTATAGTTGATGACTTGCAAATCGCTCGCAGGTGCATCTATTTTTAGGATAGCCAAGTCAGTATCAGGATCAACCCCAGTTAATTTTGCTACATAAGTTTTTTTATTACCACCCTTGTCAGTAATCGTAACTAATGCCTTATCTACCTTGTTGATTACATGAAAGTTAGTAATGATATGCCCTTCTTTATCCCAAATAAATCCCGACCCCACGCCTTTAGGCAAATCGTCTTTGTTTAAATTATATTTGTCAGCCATACTTGAGTATTCTGTGCTAATATAGCAGACAGATGATATAGATTTTTCAAAAATTCTTGTTTGCTCTTCTTCAATATACTTGATAATATCCTTAGAACTTATCTTGTCAATTGGTGCGGCAGCAGGAACTGACGCCAATTGCTCGGCGCTTACTTTTTTAGCACCTATAGTATTCAAAGCAATACTGTAAAATATTAGGTCTCTTCTATTAGATTTAGATATTGAAGGATTGCCTAAGTTTAACCATCCATTCTTCATATTCATCTTCATCATCATATTTGCTGAATTATTAGGGATAACATAGCTTGATATTGTTTGAAGAATAACTAAGGTGCAAAATAGGATACTTTTGAGTTTCATATTATATATATTTATATGTTATTAGTTTTTATATATTATATAAAAATTGAATATATATTCTATAAACATATTATTAGAAATAATGAATAAAAACAAGGAGAAACCTTGTCCTGAGGGAAAGGTGCTAAACCCTCTAACAGGTAGATGTATAAATAAGATTGCTTATGAGAAAAAATTGAAAAAAGAAAAAAAAGAGGAAGAAAAAGCAGCAGCCGAAGCAGCAGCCGAAGCACAAGCAGCAGCACAAGCAGCAGCCGAAGCAGCAGCCGAAGCACAAGCAGCCGAAGCAGCACAAGCAGCACAAGCAGCACAAGCAGCACTTTTACAAAATAACCAAAAGATAATAGATAACCTAAAAATATTAGCAGATTACGAGAGAATTAATAAAGAGCCTTTTAAAGTGAAGGCATATGAGAAGGTTATTGATTCTATAGAACTCTATGATAAAAATATAGAGTCAGTTGAAGATATCAAGGGTATGAAAGGTGTTGGAAAAAAGATAGAGGATAAAATTATTGAGTTTCTTAATACAGGTAATATTACAGAGGCTGACAATGCTCTAAATGACCCCCGATATATACTTGGGAATAAATTAAAGGGGATTTATGGAGTTGGTCCTGCTAAGATAACAGAATTAATGACAAAGATCAAGGATTTTGAAGAGTTAAAAGAGCATCCTGAGCTATTAAATGACAAACAGAAGATTGGTTTAAAATATTATGAAGATATGAGTTTAAGAATACCTATTGCT
>Ga0209296_1002322_pt1 | contig 13744 bp, 14 predicted proteins | sample S_130206_EF_Meta_FD_187319 | JGI IMG/M metagenome (GOLD analysis project Ga0209296, IMG submission 187319) | Freshwater microbial communities from Lake Simoncouche, Canada to study carbon cycling - S_130206_EF_MetaG (SPAdes) (version 2) | ecosystem: Environmental > Aquatic > Freshwater > Lake ...
ACCAACAAAAGACTCCTCAAGAGTCTTGGCTCCCGGTAATCTCTGAGCCAATATGGATATAACTGCACCGCTTGCGCCCGATGCACGGGCTAAACCTAGCGCCTCGGCTTTGGCTTGGTCTACTGGAGTACCACGCTTAATGAGTTCTTTATAGGTCTCTTCGTATGTTCCAGCGCCAATGTCTGCGCCTTGTTGTACTGCGCCAGTACCAACGCCAGCCCTTACGCCAGCAGTGATGGCGGTACTTTCTGCGGCTTCTCTAGTAGCGCCTTTAGCCAGTTCTCTTCCAAGAACAGCACCCTTAACGCCTTTACCAATAAGACCAGAGCCAAGCAATTGTGGCAGTTGTTCAGCAAGGAAAGATGTAAGAAGGGCTGGGTCTTTTATGGTCTCAGCCGCCCCAGTTTTAAACTCTTCCCAGAAGCCTAGTTTTTCAGCCTCTTGAATTTTTTCGGCACGTGCGGCTTCTTTTTCTTTTAGTGCTCTAGACTTCCACTCTTCGCCTTGTTTCTCAATGCCTTTACCAAGAGACATTAATCCTGTATCGGAAAAGTCTCCTGTAGCCAAGCCATAGAGTTGGCTAGGTAGTTGGACAAGCGAACCAATGCCAGAGACAAGCCCAGCCCCTACGTCAGTAAATGCTTCGCCTGTAGTGCGTTTTGCTGGTCCAAAAAGTTCCGTACTGAAATCTTTACCAGCGCCAGAATTTGGCGAGGCATTTGGAGAACCAAATAGTTCAGCACTAAAATCTTTTCCCATAAAGCCTCTTTACTGAATGGTATAACCGTTTTTCTTAGCCATATCCATCACTTCTTGTTCAGACTTACCTGAGTTCTTGGCGGTGGTTTTAACGTCAGCCATTGACATGGTTTTTGGTGCATTTTGTCCAGCAGCCCATCTGTGAAGTTCAGTTGCTTTTTTCTGTTTTTCTGCGTCTGTTAAACCCATGTTTCTAGGGTCAGTTGCAACGGCTTTATACGCCTCTTCCAAAGTCATTACGCCAACCTTGCCTTGACCCAAATACATCTTAGCCAATTCTGGATTGGTTGAATATAAAGCCTCAAGGGATTGAATTGCATTGGGTGCATGCCCACGTCTAGCGGTCATTGTTGCGGCATCAGCCTGTTGCTGTCTAATTGGCAACTCAGACGCATTTGTTTGAGCATTCATGTATGAGGCAGCAGATGTACGCTCTTGGTTTTGAAGTTCATACAGTTTAAACTGGGCTTCCTTCTGCTTGGCAATAGCCTCTTCAATACCTTTGGCATCACCACGTTTACGTGCATCATCTTCCTTGTCTTGCAAGTTCTTGATGGTGGTGATTTCTTTCATCTGAGAGTTGCGTAACTCTGTTGTGTCTTTGTCAAACTTAGCGTTTGCATCAGCACCACCAAGAGCCGCATAGCCAAAGCCTTTCTCTGGGTGCTCAGTTCCAGCACGTCCATAGCCACTCAAGAGCGCCATCAAACCACGCTTGGCATCGCCCTCGGTATCTTTGGCGTACTTGTCTTCTAACTTGGCTGTGCGCTCTCTTGCTTCTTTTAATGGGTCATCCGAAACACCAGTGAGTGCCCTAATCTTTTGTTGCTGGGCATGCACTTCCTCTGGGCTTTGTATCTTGCCCATTTGACTGGTATCAAATTGGCTTTTAAATTCAGCCGTTTTTGCGGGGGCGGCAGGAACAACTAAAGCCGAGCCTGTATTAGAGGCTTGTTTGTTAGGATTTGCAGGAATGGCAGTAGGCTTAACTTTGCTTCCAGTCATTCTGTCTGCTTGCTCTGCGGCATCGCTGTCAGCATATGCGGGAGGCTTGGCTTTAACTGGCAAGCCTTCTTTGTCAAAACCTTCTGGCGGCTCGTACTGAATCTTATTGCGTTTAAACCGCTCTGCACGTTGCCATTCGTTCTCACCGCCAAGGGCTTTCATTACATCCCAAATACTTCCAACGGTAAGACCGTAACCGGGAGCCTTATCGCCAGTTGCACTTTGGTCCATCCCCATGCCACCGCCATCAAAATGGACAATGCCACCGTCAGCATAAGAGGTCTGACGGAACATGTGTGGCAGAGGTAAATTAGACAAGCCACCTTCAGCCATCATTCTTGGAGGAGCGGCATTAGGTTGCACTCCAGCGGGAGCGGCAGTAGGGTTTGCCATTGGAGGTGGCATATTAGGAGAAGGAGCAAGTTGTGGAGGCATAGCCGTTGGGTTAACGCCCTGTGGTGCTTGCGTAGGATTAACTTGTCCTTGTGGCAGTGCTGTTAGACCGCTCTCAATTTGTTCTTTGACGGTAGGAGGCTGACCATAAAAAGCGGCAGATGTATCTTCAATCTGTTTTCTGCGTTGCAATTCAGACAATGCCAAGTAAGAGGGAACAGTTGGGTTGTTCCCGTTGGCGTACTTCATTACGTCAGGTAATGGAAGACCTTTTAGCGCTTGTTGGGTTTCAATTAAGTTAAACATGCTTATTCTCCGCCTTCGATGTTAGTTCCATCTGATGGGTAGTTGCTATCCTGTGCTGGGTATTGAGGTGGCTCAACGTAATCGTTACTTACCCACTTTGGATTATTGTTTTCGTCATATGACCAGCCACGGTTTAAGTTGCCCTCGTCATCATATGGAGTGCCGCCTGATGGAGACTGTGGATACACCAAGTTTCCATTTGCATCGATGTTTACACCGCCTGTTGCGGATGGGTTTGATTTGGTCAAGTTGTTGATGTACTTGGCAATGTCTGGCATAGGCATACCCATTGCTTTTAGTTTGTCCATCAAACCGCTCACCATTGGCACAGCGTTGGCAACGGTTGAAGAAATACTTGGTTTTGCACCATAAGTATTTTCTGTTGTTGCTGGCAATCCAGCAAGTAGGTTTCTGTCCAAAGTCAACATATCTGTTGGGTACTTCAGTTGACGTAGATACTCGTTGTATTGAGCATTCAACGCCTGTTGGTCTAGAGACTGTTGCTCTGAGCCAGCCTTGTTCATTGCTTGGAGGTTTCCTAAACCGTACTGAGCCTGTTGAGCGCCAGCATTTGCTGCGGCAGTCTGAGCCTGAGTAGCGGCTTGCAAACCTTGCAAACCATATGTAGCACCAAACTGATTTGCCGCTTGGTTAAGTTGTTGAGCCTGTAAATCACGTGCCGCATCAGCATTAAACTGAGTAGCCGCATTTTGATAGGCTTGGTTATATCCAGCGCCAATCAGTCCAGATTGTTGGCGCAACAAGTTTTCATTGTTTTGGGCTTGAAGGATAGCCTGACGTGAACCGCCATAAGCACCAGCCTGAGTTAACTTAGCCAAATCGCCTTGTTGGTTGATGGCTTGCTGACGCTGAAGAGCCGCCAATTGGGGGTCTAAAGAGGCTTGAATGTACGGATTCATGTACTTTTGAGCCGCTGCCGCATCAAATTGGTTGGCTGTAATCGTATTTGGGTTATACGACATGTTTTGAGCCTGTTGGCTGATGTCGTTTAAATTAGTCCCAGCATTGGTTAAAGCGGTTGGAAGAGTAAGACTGCTCAATCCTTGCCATGCTTGTTGTTGCATGGGCGAGTAACCTGCTGTTAACTGCCCCGTGTAAACAGGCGTTGGAGCATTGGTTAGGGCGTTAGCCTTCTCCAACATACTGGACGCAAGCGGTTGAGCATACGTGCTAACAGTTTGTTGCTTTGAGGCGGTTGGAACTGCATTAAGTTCCGTTGAAGAAAATAGTCCCATATTAACCTCTCATTTTAGGCATAAACTTCTCAGCACTGATTTGTTTTCCTTGCTTTGAGTTGCCTGTTCGTGCTTTGCGAATTCTTGCCATCATGTCGTATAGAACCTTTGCGCCAGCCTCAGATGAGCCATTGCCAAGATGAGACACCACGTCAGCGGGTATTACAAACTCTTCGTTAGCAAGCCTTGCGGGTTGTTTGCCAGCAATAGTAGCGGGGATATCGTCAGACATTCCATCTCCCGGACCCTTTAACATGCGCCCACCGTCTGAGTATCCACCAAGATGTGACTCTAAAGATGGCAAACCACCGTAACTCATAGCGATAGGCATGCCCCCACCAGCAAACATGTTGACCGATTGGGTTGGGTCAGCGTTGTAATTCTGGTTTTGCTGTTGGTTTAGGTTTAAATGGTTTTGACCGTCAATAGTTGGTTGAATATATTGGGGCTTCATCTGACCAAACTGATTCTGGTCGGGCTGGGTGTATGGTTGTTGTCCATACGCCTGTTGTGGTTGAGAACCAGCGGATTGTTGAGGAATATCTCCAGTTGGGTATTGCTGGTTTTGCAGTGGAGACTGCATGTATGGGGGTGGAGTCAGGCTGAGTAAACCGCCTTCTGCTTTATATATAGGGCTAATCATATGTTGTCCGTAAGCACGTCCTTCTTCGACTGAGGCAATTGGAGTTGTATCCCAGAATGCGGTTGTATTTGGAACTGCGAAATTAGGTACTGATGTTGACTGGTCGTTTAAACTGTTAGCCAGTGCAGCAGCGCCACCTATGGCAGCGGCTCCGCCAAGCAAATTGCCAGCATTATTAGCAATAGAACTACCAACAGAAGATACGCCACCTAAAAGCGCAGAAGAAAGGTTGCTAAGACCGCTTTTCTTTTCTTCTACTGGTATGTATGGGGTGTCTGTGGCTTCGGTTGAGGTAACTGTGCCATCCGCATGGCGGGTAATTGTTGAGCCATCGTCATAGGTGGTGGTCTTATCGCCCGCTTCATTGTCCCTTGAGCCATCAGGATTTACCACTTCTACCGTGCCATCCACATTAAATATATGTTGCGTTCCATCAGCCTCAGTAACAACGGTTGAACCATCAGGTGCGGTCTCTACCTTTTGTGGATAATCGCCTTCTTGGTCACCCAAAAGCGCAGAAGTAACGGTTGGGTTAACCATTGCCTCGCTACCAACGTAGTCTTGGCTTGGAAGAACTGGGGCAAATTTATCGCCAAACTCGTTTGTTCCTAGAGGTTTATACAAGTCTCCAGTTTCTTGATTAGTAGCAAAGTTGGTAATACGCCCATCTTCATCAACAATATTTCCAGTAAGTTCGGCTTCTTTCTTTTTGGCTTCTTCTTCCTTCTTGGCTTCCTCTGGGTACAGAGCCTTAACCAATTGGTCAACTGCCGCCTTTTGCTCTGGAGTCTGCTCCTTGACTTCAGCCTTCATGTTCTTGATGGCTTCTTCAGTAGGTGTTAACCCTGTATCTGTAATGGATGAGCCATCGGTGCTTGCCAACTGAACATCGGCAGGGGTTTTAACATCTTCCGCTTCTGCTGTTTTAATTTGCTTCTCATCAGCGTTTAAACTGGCTAGTCCAGACCCGGCTGCATTTATGCCAGTACCAACAATGCTGTTTGCAATGGCGGTATTAACATCCTGACCACGCAATCCAGCAGTAGTCATTGCGCCAGCGGCTCCGCCTAGAAGTCTATCTAAGGTGTTTGTTCCCTCGCCACCAGTATCTGCTTCAGCAGTAATGGCAGAACCAACGGTAGAACCAACGCCAGCAGTAGCGCCTCTAGCAAGAGCCTCTTCAAGACTCTTCCCTTGCAATAAATCAGCGCCAGTAGTTACTGCGGCACTTCCTATCCCACGAGCAACGGCATTTGGTAGGCTTTGTATTCCAGTTTCTGTTCCAATTTCTTTTAAGGCTTCGTTAAAAGAAGTTCCCTCTAAGCCCTTGCTAACTTCCCCGCCAACTTCTTGTAGGACAGCAGTTTTTGCACCGCTAATAAAAGCCTGTTCTATGCTTCCACCGTTGTCTAAAGTTTCAGCGGCAGAAATATATGGAAGCAAATAGTATTGCTGCGTGGCAACTGCGGCAACTTTAGCAATTGTTGCAACAGGATTGTCTAGAGCGCTTTGTACAGTTTTCTCTACGGTATTTCCAACTTGTTCAACAACGCTACCAGCCGTATCTACAACGGCTTGAGTAACGTCACCTACGGCTTCAACTGCGCCACCGACAACGTCTGATACTGCATCTGCTACTGCTCCCATTACATTTGTCCTTCACGCTTTGGTCCAAGTACCGTAGTTACACGGTAGCCGCCATCTTTTGTTCTTTGAACTGAGTACCCCATAGTCGGCTTGCCGTTTACATCTGGGTTAACTTCATCACGATGTTTGTTAACGTACTTAAAAATGTTTAATAGGGTCGGGTCTTCAAAGTTTGTAACCATGACATCAAACCCAGCGGCATACATAGCCCCTGCGTATACGACACTATTTTTCAAATAATTCTGGGCTGTGTCAGCGTTTAAAGCACGAAAGAGGGCGGTACGGTCTTTTGCCGCATGGACAACAAACAAAGTATTACCCTCACGCATGAGGATAGCGCCAGTATCATGTACTTCTGACATAACGGATGCCAAGACTTGGTCAGGAGAGTACTTTGACTTAGTCTGTTTAACCGCCTCAAGAATAATCTCAGGCGGTTCTAGCATTTTTTTCTTACTGTCAACCAGCATGTGCATCCTTAAAGATTGCAGCGGAATACACATTGCCCATTCCAGCCGCAAGGCTCAATATAAAACCACCCTTTTCTGATGGGGCGTTCTCGCTGAGAAAAACCTTGTCTTCGTCTGTACGGTTGGCAATTGCTGGCACGTAACCGTTTTTGATATTATCCAACAATAATACGGTTTCGAGCAAGCCGCTCGCACCCATAGTATGACCTATTCTTTGTTTAAACGATGTTGCCACAAAATCGTTCAAAACGCTAGTGATTGCTGTCTTCTCTGCTATGTTGTTGGACTTAGTTCCAGTTCCATGAGTTTTGACGGTTCGTATCTTTGAGGGCTGTATCTGAGACATGTACAACGCCCCTTCTATTGCCCGTTTAAACCCTTGACCATCTTCCCGTTGACCCAGCGCATTGGTTGAGTCTTCGCCAGATGTATAAGCCCCCATTAATCTGGCTTTGGGTTCAAACCCAGTCAAACGCATGCTGTGTTCGGTCTCAAAAACAGCCAAGACTGCGCCTTGACCTACATGGAATCCATAGTTCTTCTCATCAAAAGCGCTTGGCAATATGCCAGCATCATCGTCTTTTTGGGTAAGTACCGCCTTGGCTTCCCCAAAGAACTGTAGAACTGCGTTTGAAACTGCATCTTCTACGGACAGGACAATGACCCGCTCCATGCCATACAACTTGATTAGGTTATAGACATCCATCATTACCTTGAGGCTGGAGGCACAGGCTGACGCATCAGTCGTAATATGGTTAGTGACACCACAGGCGCTGGCTACACGTCCAGCATAGACTTGGGTTAGGGTAAGCGGAAGGAACTTATAGGTATAAGTTAGGCGGGTGTCGCCCAAGTCCAGAGGTTGAACCCCCGCAAAATGAGAGTTTCCAGAAGCAAGAATAAAAGCAGTCCTAGTAGGGGCTTGCCGTAATCTTTGGAGTAACTCTCCATCCAAAACTTTTTCAGCCAGACGATGAGGCGCATAAATCATCCCTGTATCTTTTCCCTTATAAGTCTCTGGAAACCAGTGAACCCTCTGGGGGAAGTGCTTTAACTCGTCAATTAAGTCGAGCGTTTCGGTGCATGCTGTGCGGGTTTCGGTTAGATATATCACCAGTCAACCCCCTTGATGGCTTCTTCAGCAGTTCCAGAAGGTTCTTTGGTTTTGTGCAGTTGGATGAAATCCCAGCATTCCCTAGCAGATTTAAACACCATCTCTTTGCCAATTTCATCGGGAATACCATAGATGTCGCAAAAATATATGCTCATCATCATCCCGTCCATGCTATCTAGATTGGTTTCTTTTAGGTCTGTATCTAGGTCTGTGACGGGAACATAGTCATGGTGGGCTGGCTTTACCACCCGTGCCACCTTGTTAAAAAGTTCAATAAAGTCCATGCTTATCCTGTAGTGATGACACGAACGTTAGTGTAGCAATCATTAGCCAATTTTCCAATTAGTTCCGTCAGAATAGACGGGAACTTTATTGGCTCCTCCTCCTGCAACCGTAGAGGCAAAGGTTGTTGCTGTGGCATCGGTTACAAATGCTCTATATCCCACACCAGAAACGCTTGCGCTTGGAAGAGTGCTGACCGTGTAAACCAAGTTAGTGGGAAGTTGCCCAATAAGAGCAGATAAGGTGTTATTTTCTTGATTGAAATATAGTCGTAGAACGTTAGTTAGTTGATTTAAATATAACTTGCTAAATTCGTTTTGTGGTAACGGTAAATTAGGGGAGGCTGGGGCTTGAACACTCATGTATTGCCTCGTCTGCCGTCTTTACGAATATCAATACGAGGAGCGCCTAGTTGCCACTGGTCTCCAATGTTATTGTTTTGTACCTTGAACGCCATCTGTCTGCCACGTACCCGCACAAATATTGTTCCTGTGTACTGCTCCACAGTTACGGTAGAAGTTCTTTGCACGGTGGCGTAAGCACTACCGCCCTCTGATAGCGGGTCGTTGTATCCAGAGCCTGAGTTTTGCAATGGATATAGAGTCATTACCATACTAGGGTTAGTACTACTAGACCCACGGAATGTTAAGTCAGGGAGTATTCTCCAGACAAAACCAAAGTTGTGACCATCGTCAATATCAAACTCAGAAGACACAATGTAAGAGTCAATTGCCGTTGCTGGCAAAGTTGTACCGTTATCAACTCCGTATTCATGGTAAACCAAGTTATAAGAGTAGGTGGCGGCTATTGGGTAGTTACGCAGTCCAGTATCTAGCCATGCGGTACGTCCAAGATAGCCGTAGTACCAGATTTGTTCCAAGTAGTTGTAAATTACATAGGTGTCAATGACCGTACTGCCCTCAGAGCAATAATAGAACCACACCTCGTTAAAGCCTTCGTTTGTACTGGCAAAAAACTGGGAGGCTTGGGAAAGATTAATGTTTCCATATACAAACTGTCTTAGGTCACAACTTAGGGTGCTGACGCTACCATCGTATTTATAGAACTTATCACGCCCCATCCAGTACACAACGCTTGATGCTAGGGCTGTAGCGTTTTGTCCCACGATAGAAATGTTGTCGCCCAATAATTGAGAACCCCAAACGGCAGGAGGTCCAAGATATTGCAATGAATAGACAGTTGAATCAGTCCAAACCAAAATCTCTTGACGAACTTGCATGGCAGTTACGATAAAAGAGCCATGAGAAAGTTGCAGACTACCAGCCTGATTGGTTGCGGCTGGTGTCCAATTAGAAACAGATTCTTGGTCTGACCAGCGAATTAGCATAGGGTTTTGTACGGAAGAGCCGTAGTCATTGCATCCAAACGCAAAAACAAAACGGGATGCGTCTGATATGGCTATGTAGTTCTGCACTGTAGGAACATCGGATGCGCCATAAATGGTGGCTACGTTAAAACCAATGGTGTTTACGCCATTAGCCGCAACCCAGTAATAAATGCCACCGCCACGTGGTCCAAAAATCAAGTTTTCGCCAAAGTTAGATTGAGACCAGAGTCTTAAATCTTGGGTTGTTGAAGTTCCGTTGCCCCAAGTGCCAGTTCCCCAAGTACCAGAACCCCAGCCAGAAAGAGGCACGGCAAACTCAGACCCAGTATTAATTTGATACTGAACCGTTACCGTACCGCCTTGCCCAGAAGCGTTGGCAGAGGCTTGAGTAGACGCATTGATGGTGTATGTGTTTGCATCAATAACGTTAATCTGATACGAGCCTGTAATGGTTACTCCATTAAACGTGCTGGTAGATGTAAAGTTTACAAAATCGTTGGTGATAGCGCCATGAGCGGAGTCTGTAACCGTAATGAGAGTTGAGTTAAGGTAGCACTGGAAAGGATTAGTTAATCTTTCTGTGTATTTAAACAGAGAGATTGCTATCGTTCCACCGCCCGTAGTTGAGGAGGTTGCGGCTGTAGCCACGGTAATCTGAAAAGTATTTACGCCTATCCTTGTTACGGTAAATTGATTGTTGAAATCTGCGGCAGGAACTCCGCCAACGGCAACAGTAGCCCCAGAGATATTGACCACATCCCCAGTAGATAGGTCTGAACCAGCCCAAGTAACGGTTACCGTTTTGAGGGTGTTAAAAACCTCAAAGGCGTTGTTTAAACTGGCTGAAGACGCAGCATAGCGAAAAGGCGTGATGTCATAGTAAGCACCACCACTCTCAATGTAATATTTAAGGCTCGTACCAACAGCAAGGACGTTTAAACTGCCCAACGTAATCCAGTTCCACAACGCCCGACAGATTCCAAGAAAGGTAGTTGAAGAGGTCTGATACCAGCCCCCAACCTTCTCAGGAGTTCCTTGGCGAAAGCGAATCTTGTCGCATTCGTACCAACCGCCCTCAGTTGTATAACGGGTGTTTTCCCTGTTAACTCCTGATTTAAATATTATTTTCTTGAGTGGCATGATTAAGCGTAAGGTCTAGTCCCAGATTTGTCAATTATCAACGCTTGTCTGCGTGGTGTGCCACTTGGTTCATTGGGAACAGATACATGTGTCCAACGGTCAAATTCCCTAATAACTTGGTCGTAACCTATGCCTGACGCAATGATGGCTTTGACAACCTCGTCAGGAGTCATGGATGGCACTCTAATGTCTGCGGCACAGCCAACTCGGTGCTGACTTGTATCCTTGCTTCCAACCGCATCGTTGACTGCCTTAGACCTAAATGCAGAGTTAACCATGATGGGCTTTCCTCCAAGCACGGTTTTAACTTGCTCTAGAAAACTAGCCAGACGGTTTAGGTTGTTTCTTTCTGCATCGTTAGGGGTGTTGTCTAACTCCCTGTGGTCTGTATGCGTTAACTCTTCGAGGGTAAAGTGTTCAGATAGGTTCATTTTTTACCTTTTATCGCCATGATGTTCTCAATAGTCTTGCCGCCAAAGTAAGCGGTCATAACCAACATTCCCCATTGTCCTAGCAAATTAACATAGGACTCATTGACCTGATGACCAAAGGCAGACATCAGGGCAAATAGGTTATAGGTGGACAAAAGATAGATAAGCGTTGCTGGACGTATGTTTTTGTTCAGCCAGCCATCGGATTGGTTGTCAGACTTCCAGCGGTCTGTGATGTTGTTGTCTTCGTTCTTTTGGGCATCCATTGCCACTTTGGTCATCTCTAACTCTAACTCTGCAATCTTTTGGGCGGCAGCAGGGTCACCAGCAATAGCCTTGGCTACCGCTTCAACAGAATCGTTAACACCCAAGCGAGAAGCAATAGCACTAACAGCGGCACCACCCAGAGGACCAGCAACGGCAGTAGCAAGAGTTGGCGCAATACCTTTAAGAAGCCCAAGTAACTCATTCATTTTGATTCTTTCAGTTCCCGTTTTAATTTACGCAACTCTTTTATCTCTTGCTTGAGTTGAGCCTTCATGTATAGGGTTTCTACGTATGCCATTGAGGTTGCTCCTACAACTATGCATATCGCTACCCCTATTAAAACCCACCAGACAAGTTTCGTAGTTGCCACATTAGCCACCCAAAAAACATAGATATAAACATCACGGCAATTACCCCACTTATTAACTCAATGACTCGAATTTCGTCTTGCTCTTGTTTCCACCTTGCCAGCCTAGTCCTGCGTATTGTTTCTGCTCTAGCCCACTCCTGCTCCCGCTCAATCTTTTGGTGCATTTTGAGGAATCGGCTATACAAGTCTTTCAGTTCTGGCGGGGCGTAGACCATTGCCTCTCTAGTCTGCTCCATCAACTTCTCCAGTTGCAACTCAATCAAAGCCCGCTCTATGGCTTTTTGACTGGTGTTTTGCGCTGGGTCATAGTTGGTTTTGCTTGTCTCCTCTAGTTCAAGGTAATGGTTGTTAATCTGTTGTTGCGTGTCAAAGAGGACTCCGAGGTTTGCCCCAATCTCGCTGATGAGTTTGAGTTCGAGGTCTTCGTAAGACTGTTGTTGCTTGGTGGCTTTGGCTGTTTTCTTTTGCGCCACAGGCTTGATTGCTTCTGCCCGTTTAAACAGACCAACGAACCAGTCAAAGATACCTTTGATTGCCTTGACATCGCCAATGACTCCCTCAACGGTTTTCTTTGCGCCCTCAAGTTCCATACGCCCCTCATGGAGCATAGAACATCCCTGCTTAATAAAGCCAACAGCGGCTTGAGCCGCCATAAGTAGGGTGAATGGGTCAATGGCTTACTCCGATGGCTCTGGCTTTGGCAACTGAGGTTCTACCTGACTACGCAACTTTGTGTACAACGGATGAGCGTTGGACTGGGTTGGTAATTGACCGATGATGTTAATTACGTCAACGGCTTCTTGTGCGGTCAGGGTGATGGTAATGTCGCTCATGCTGATGCTTCCTCTAACGGGGTTAGGTTTTCATTCGTCCAGTAGTCCTTGGCAAGCATAATCTTTAGATGCTCTTTGTTACGAGCCAAGCAGTCTGCCCAATCTTCTGCTGTCATGCCTTCTGGCTGTCCAGCATTTATGAGGTTTACTGAGTCCATTGCGGCACTGTAGTGCTGTGCAATTTCTTCTTGGGTGATGGTGGTTTCTGACATGGTTTTCTCCTTATTTTGCTTTGAGTTCCGCTATCTCTGTGGCTTGTGCGTCAACGATTGTCTTTAGTTCTTTGATAGATGCAATCATCAATGGGATAAGTTCTGTATAACGAACGCCTAAATAGTCTGTTTCATCTTCTTTTGAATGACGAAGTGAATCTATTGCTTCTGGCACTACTGCTTGAACTGATTGAGCAATTACACCAACACAAGGTGTGTTTGCAATATCGTCTTTCCAAGTGAATTTGACTGGTTGTATTTGTGCTATATCAGCCAACGCTGTTGTGTATGTGCCTGTTACATTTTTTAATCTTGCATCTGAAGCAGAAGCCCATGCTGTTGAACCACTTGTAAGATTTACACCTCCAGTTAATCCACCAGCAGAACAAGTTAAAGTGCTGTAAGTTGTACCGCCTTTGATTTGAGAATTAGAACCTATAAACCATTGATTTGTTGAGGCATTTTTTGCGCCTGTTGCACCTACAAATAATGGACCATTATTGTTTGCGGCAGTACCAAGTAAAGTAACAACACCTGAACTACTGCCAGTTCCTAAACCAAAATACCATGCGTCACTACTGTCTCTAATTGCACTTGGATTCCCATCCCCATCAGACAGCACAATGTAGTTTGATGCCGTGCGAATGTCTAAGCCACCTTGGTTGCCTGAGTAACCACCAATGATAGTGTTGTTATTTCCTGATGTTACAAGTGCGCCACATCCATTGGCATAATCTGCCCCAACAAATGTATTGCCATATCCAGTAGAGGCAACTCCAGAAGTTGTGCCAATAAAACAGTTATACCCAGTTGTGTTTGCGTAGCCAGCCTTGTATCCAATAGAAGTATTTCTTGGTGCAGTTACACCGCTATACCCCGCCTGATAACCTACTGCTGTGTTGTTAGATGCTGTGGTGTTGGATTGGAGTGCTGATTTTCCAAGTGCTGTGTTATATCCACCAGTTGTGTTAGCGTTTAAAGAGCCTTGTCCAGTAGCAGTATTAAAAATTCCAGATGTATTTGAAGAAAGAGACTGGTCGCCAAGAGCCGTATTTAATGAACCATCTATGTTTGCGGCAAGCGCTAATCTTCCGATTGCTGTGTTGTTTCCTCCAGTAGCAGTAGCATTTAAAGCACTAGCACCCACAGCCGTGTTAGTAGATACCTCACCACCGCCACGACCTACAGTCATGCCGTCTACTGATGCTGATGTGCCTGATGCTGTTACTGGGCTTATCCCAGTATCGCCATTTATAACCACTGCCATG
>Ga0209296_1002324_pt1 | contig 13743 bp, 18 predicted proteins | sample S_130206_EF_Meta_FD_187319 | JGI IMG/M metagenome (GOLD analysis project Ga0209296, IMG submission 187319) | Freshwater microbial communities from Lake Simoncouche, Canada to study carbon cycling - S_130206_EF_MetaG (SPAdes) (version 2) | ecosystem: Environmental > Aquatic > Freshwater > Lake ...
CAATCCCGATCGACTCAGAGTCGTCTGGTATTCAAACGCACCTTGGGCTGCCACCGGATACGGACAGCAAACCGCGCAAGTCATCCAAAGGCTCGCGAAAGAAGACCACCAAGTAGCAGTCCACGCAATGTACGGACTTGCGGGTTCGGTATCAACTTGGAATGGTTTCAAAATGTATCCACAAGGACTCGCAACATACAGCGACGATGTTGTGGTTGCGCACACGATGGAATGGGCGAGCCAAGATCTTTCAACACCAACATTGTTGATGACTTTGTTTGATGTGTGGGTGTTGAAGTCGGATTCGTTGAAAGAGTTGAAGAACATCGCGTCATGGGTTCCGATTGATCATCAGCCTGCACCGCCAGATGTGTTGGAGTGGTGTGCGCGTGAGAATGTGAAACCGATCGCGATGTCGAAGTTTGGTTCACGAATGTTGAACATCGCAGGCATCGATCATCTCTATGCTCCTCACGCGATTGAACCTGTGTTCAAACCGACCGAGACTGTCGCGTTGGCTGATGGTGGCAAGATGACTGGCCGTAAGTTTATGGGATGGGAAGAAGACAGATTCGTTATCTCGATGGTCGCAACGAACAAAGGCAGTCAGCCTGCGCGTAAGGCTTGGGCTGAGAACATTCTTGCGTATTCAATCTTTGCGAAAGATCATCCTGATGCGGTTCTTTATCTCTACACCGAACCGATGGGTGCGATGTCTGGTATCAATCTGATTCAACTTCTTGATGCTTGCGGTGTCAGTTCAGACAAATACAAGATCGTTGACCAGTATGCGTATCGGCACGGTATGCCACAGAATCTGATGGCTGCGATGTACACCGCGTCAGATGTTCTGTTGGCTTGCTCGATGGGTGAAGGGTTCGGCATTCCAGTGATCGAAGCGCAAGCGTGTGGATGTCGAGTGATTGTCTCAAACTTCACCGCACAACCTGAGCTGGTCGGCGACGGCTGGACGGTTGAAGGTCAGCCATGGTGGGATGCGGCTCAGAAGTCGTGGTTCTTCACACCGTCAGTGCCTGACATCGTGAATGCTCTCAAGTCGGCGTATGACGCGCCTAGAGGGCGTTCTGAGCAGGCTATAAGCCATGCGCAAGGGTATGGAGCCGACACGGTATTTGAACAGCATTGGAAGCCAACGATGAAGGAGTTGTCCGCATGGTGCCGGTCGTAATCATCCCAGTCCTCAACCGATACGACCTACTTGAACGGTGCATTGATTCGCTTGACTTCCCAGTTGAAAAGATTATCATCATCGACAACGGAGGCAATATCGAAGAGGACTGTTTGATGATGCCACGACATAGTCGTCACGGCAAGACATACATCATGGACATGCCGAGCAATCTTGGTGTTGCGACATCATGGAATCTTGGTATCAAGATGACACCGTTCGCATCTGGTTGGATTCTTCTTAACTCGGACGCCTGGTTCTTGCCAGACAAACTTGAACAGTTCTGGAACGGATGTGACCGAGATGAGATTCATCTGACTGGTTCACCAGAGTGGGCTTGCGCGTGGATCGGATCCGAAGTTGTGAAAGATGTCGGATTGTTCTGCGAAGCATTCCATCCTGCATACTTTGAAGACAACGATTATGAGCGTCGCGCTGTGCGCATGGGCAAAACTATTCGCAAGTCACAAGACATCATCATGCACGACAACTCTTCAACACTTCTGTCCGATGTATCACTGCAAGCCAAGAACGCCGAAACTTTCAGAGCGAATCATGAACTGTTCAAACTTCGCAACGCAAGACTTGATGCAGGTCAATGGGATCTGCAACGCCGACTAGATCTGAGTTGGGATTGAAATGAGCATCGCCGTGTGTGTCACAGTTTGGGGCGACTTCTGGGATCGGTTCGGTGGACAGTTCGTTGAACAGATGGAGAAGTTGAACACTGAACCTGATGAGGTGATTGTGTCTTCACCTGTGCCTTTGAATCTGCCGAAGCATTGGCACGAAATTGTTCAACCGCATCACAAGTGGAATAATTTCAATGACACAATGTTCGCAGCGAACTCAGACTGGGTGATGCCAGTCGGGATGGATGACATCTGGTTCCCTGACGCGCTTGACGGTCTGACCGATGTTGATGAGGATGTGAAGATAATTTGTAATCCTTGGGTGCAAGATGGACAAGTTTGGTCTGCAACCCAACAAGGCTTCGATCAGATTCTTCATGTATCTCACAACCCGATGCTTGGTGGATCTCTGATTCGTCGGTCAGTTCTCTGGTCAATCCCATATCGTCAAGTTGTTTGGAATGATTGGATTCAGTGGATGGAGATAAAGAAACTCGGCTACAAAGTCGCGTTCAGAGGCAACCCTTGTGGCGATCATATTCGGCGATCAGATTCGTACTCGATTGCACCGAAAGCAAACGGCGAACTTGAGTGTGAGCAGATGCGGGCAATCTTGCGTGAACATGAAGTTGTGCCTGGAGTAGAGTTCCCACCATTGATCTTGAAGTAAGATAAGGAACTATGGCAATCACAAACGGCTACGCCACACGCAACCAAATCAAGGCTGCACTTCGCATCGGTACAGCCGACACACAAGACGACGAACTGATTGACAACTGTGCCGGAGCTGCCAGTCGACTGATTGACGGCTACGCCAACCGACAGTTCTGGCAATACGGATCCGCGACGACCAGAGTGTTTACCGCTGGTGACGAGTTTGTGTGCGAGATCGATGACATTGCTGGGACTGCACTCACACTCAAAACTTCGACACAGGCTGACGGCAACTTCGATGTCACATTCACACGACTTGACTACCAACTAGAACCTGTCAACGGAATCTTGGACGGCTTGACTGTTCCGTACACGCGCATCCGCGCAGTCGGCGACTTCCTATTCCCAACCTTGAATGCAAACTACGGTTCAGAAGCATTAGTGCAACTCACCGCGGTCTATGGTTGGCCGTCCGTGCCTGAACCGATCACACAAGCGGTGATCATTCAGGCATCAAGAATCTTCAAGCGTTACGATTCACCGCTCGGCGTTGCAGGCTTCGGAGACTTGGGTGCGATACGAGTGACACGCGCACTCGACCCAGATGTCGCACAACTTGTCGAGCCATATCGCCGAATGCGAATGTTTGCATGACCGCAACAGTCACCGAACTCAAAACAGGATTGCAGACCCGTCTCGCAACAATCACGAACCTTCGCGCATTCGCACAACAACCCGACCAGGTCAACCCTTCAATCGGCGGACTTGCATGGCCGACACTGGAATCAATCACCTACCACGGCGCGATGGGCAGAGGACTTGTCACACATGTCTTCACCGTCAGTGTGATCGTCGGACGAGCAGCTGAACGCACATCACAGAACCTGCTCGACACTTATCTGTCTTACGACAGCGGGATTCGTGCCGCCATTGAAGCCGACCAGACACTCGGCGGATACGCCCAGACTCTGATCGTGGAAGAGGCATCCAACATCTCAACCGTTGACGCGAACGACACCACCTACCTAACTGTTGACTTTCGGGTCGTGGTGTACGCTTAGATCATGGCAAAGTATCAAGTAGTTGAGAGCTTCACTGTTCTTGACAAACAATATCCAGCCACTATTGATGAGGCTGATGTTGATCATCTAGACTCACTTGTGCAATCGGGTCGCATTGTCTTGGTCGCAGATAAATCAACCTCGAAAGCCGATACGGCAGGAGATAAATAATCATGGCAAAGTTAGTCCTTCTCAACTCAAATGTTTCTTTGAATGGCACAGATATCACCTCAAGCGTGGCTGCAATAACTCTAAGCACCTCAGCAGCCGAAGTTCCAACAACTTCGTTCGGCAGTGGTGGCGCAGTGACCCGCGTGTCAGGATTGATCGACAACTCGGTGACACTCTCGTTGCATAATGACTACAACGCCATTGACGGACTCATCACGCCATTGATTGGCTCGACCGCAGTGACGATGATTGTGAAACCAGCAGGAACAGCAGCGGCAGGAACGGCTTCGCCTCACTACACCTTCTCAGTACTTTGCACCGAGTTCACTCCAGTAAACGGCGCTGTGGGCGAGCTAAACACAGCCGACGTAACGTGGCCAATCAGCGGAGTGATCACAAAAACGGTTGCATAGTTCTTAAGTAAACAATCAGGAGGTAAGAATGAAAATCAATCTAGAAGTAACAACGCTGGACGCCGTCACAACGAAAGTGTCTGCACAGTTCGCCGACTTCATCGCATTCGAAACAGAGAAGAATCGTTCGGTCGCAAACTTCCAAACAGAACTACGGCTCACCGACCTTGCATGGTTGGCGTGGCACGCAACGAAACGCACGAAGAACACTGCGATGAAGTTTGAAGAATGGATTGAAACAATCGAGAGCGTGGAGGTTGGAACCGATTCTGCGGTGATCGTCCCTTTGGAGAATCCTCAGCCCACTGGCTGATCGCATATCTAGCGTGTGAGACTCACATCGCTCCATCTTTACTTCTGCAAGAATCACCTAGAATGCTGTACACGATGCTCGGCTATCTGCGCTGGAAGAGTGTGAAGATGAACCCACCGCAAAGGATCAACTGATGGCATTCTCAGCATTCCCGAATCTGCCAGGCGACACCGGCGGGACTCTCGGTCGTGCTGGTGAAGCTGCTGTCGCAGGCAACACGGTCGTCGTCAAAGACTTGTTTGAGATGTTGCGCAAGTTCTCGAAGGCATCTCCGCAGTTCAATAAAGAAATGCGCAAGGTCGCTTACACAATCGCCAAAGATCTGCAAGGTTCGGTTCGCATTGAAGCCGGCACGGTTAGTCGAGCTAGTCAAGCGATACAAGTTGCCAAAGGATTACGAGCAAAGAATGACCGCATTCCAACCATCTCTTTGCGTGGTAAGGAACCGTTCATCTCAAAGTCTCGTCCGAATAGTCGACGCAAGAAACCAGTGACTCGTTCCGATGTGTTCTTCGGTGCGGAGTTCGGTGGTGGTGCAACTTCGAAGACGAAACAGTTCTTGCGACATCGTGGTCAGTCTGGTTACTTCTTCTGGCCGACCGTGCGCAAACGCAAGAATGAGATCGCCAAACAATATCTAGAAGGCATGGATCGTGTGGTCAAGGATCTAGGAATCGGCTGATACTTGCAATCGGCTGAGGATTCGCTATCCTTGAAGTCGGAGGTTCTGCACAATGTTTGAAGTCGTCGGGTTCCCATCGGTCAAGTCTGTCTATCCAAAGACCATCGCCGAATCGTGGATGCAGTTTGCTTCAATGCTCGGCAAACATGAAGAACACGACAAGAAGTCTGATGGCTCGCTCTACTCGCCTGTCACCTATCGTGAGTACACAACCAGAGGCAATCGCAACGTGTCGCACATCTGGGCGTTAGTTGCCGACCTTGACGGTGAAGCATTTGAGAATTGTGATATCGGATCGTATATCCACTTCGCGTACACAACCTGGTCGCATCGTGAAGACAATCCTCACTGGCATGTTGTCATCCCATTTGAGCAGGCTGTACCAGTTGACAACTGGGAAGAAGTTTGGCATGAGACACATCAGCGTCTCCGTCTCAAAGGCGACCCAGCAACCAAGGATCCTGCTCGTATCTTCTACCTGCCACAACACGAGGCTGGTCAACCATTCCGCACACATCACTCAGGTTGGCGGTTCATTGACCCAACCATCACCGACATTGCTGCACCGACACGCACTTTTAACACTCCGAACATTCGCTCAACTCGACAAACTAGGAGTGGCAAGTGGGCGCGAATCGTGCAGGATCCAAAGTGGTGGAATGCACCAGTTGACTTGTCACAATATGACGGGATGACACAGCAAGAGATTCATCGTGACATGCAACGCGAGTGGGCAGAGTTGCGCAAACGGATGTCCGTCAACTGAGTAGAATTGCGTCACCATGGCAGGTGAACGCACATTCGTTGTAAAGATTCTTGGCAACGCGGACGGCGCTATCACGGCGTTCAAGAAACTTGCCAAAGAGGGTCAAGACACAATCGGTCAACTTCAATCAGTTGGCAACTCGTTGGGCAATGCGTTTGATGTTGTAAAGAAGGGTGCGTTAATTGCGTTCGGTGCGTTGACTGCTGTTGCGGGTGCAGCGACAGCCGCGGTCTATGCAGCAGCCGCCGACGAAGCATCACAGAAAAGTCTTGAAGCACAGTTGATCCGATCAGCTGGTGCAACCGCTGCACAAGTCTCAGCCACCGAAGCATTCATTGAGAAGGCGATGTTGGCGACAGGTATCGCCGACGATGAACTCCGACCAGCGTTCGGCAACCTTGCTCGTGCTACAGGTGATCTAGAAAAATCGCAACGGCTGTTCAATCTCGCCCTTGACATATCCGCAGCCACAGGTCGCGATTTGGAGTCAGTGACGTTAGGTCTCGGCCGTGCGGCGACCGGCAACATTGGCGCGCTCACTCGACTTGGAGTCCCACTCGACGAAGGTGCGAAGAAGTCGAAAGACTTCAGTTTGATTCTCGGAACTTTGGAGCAACAGTTCGGTGGTGCAGCCGCAACCGCAGCCGACACATTCTCTGGTCGGGTAAAGATTCTTAAAACATCATTCGGTGAAGTTGTTGAATCAATCGGTTTCGCACTTCTGCCAGCGTTTGAGAAACTTGTGGCGTTCTTACAAACTCGAATCTTGCCTGCGTTACAAGCCGCAGTTAACGGATTCAAAGAAGAAGGTCTCACTGGTGCAGTGAAATACTTTGCTGCCGCGATGGGTCCTGTCTCATTCACAGTCATTAATGCTGTTGAAAGAATGATTCTTGGAGTCATCGAGTTTGAACAAGCGATCGTCAACTTCTTCAAACCAGCATTCGCCTTCATTGATACTCTGAGACTGATCGCTTCAACGGTTACAGGTGGCGACGGAATCATCACAGTTGAGCAGATGCTCATTGATCGAACCAATAATGTCACTGCAACATTTGACAGGTTGCGTAACTCTGTTACCAGCACCAGCAATGCGTTGAATCTGCAAGGCAACAAGATCTCGCCGTTGATTGACCAGACTGACAGGTTAGGTAACAAAGTTCTGCCGAAAGCCAAAGAAGCAACAGATGACTGGTCAACCTCGCTTACCGGTCTTAGTAGCAAGGCGGGTGGTGCATCGAAGATTGTTGAGACAGCCAAACAGAAGTTTGAGAAGTACACCGATGCGTTGAAAGGTTCAACTTCTGCACAGAAGGCATTCACGAACGCGCAGAAGGGAAGTGTCCAGGCGCAACAATCTTTGAACGATGCCAACACCGCGCTAACCACGGCACAAGAAAACTTCACTCAAGCAATTAACGGATATGGCAAGGATTCGCAACAAGCCAAAGATGCTCAACGTGAATTGGCGAAGGCTCAACGTGGTGTAGAAAACTCTGGCTACCGAGTTGAGGAGTCGGTGTTCGCTGTTCGTGATGCTGAGAAGAAACTTGCTGAGGTTCGTGCCGATCCTGAGTCGAATCCGCAGATGATTCGTGAAGCCGAGATCAGTTTGGCTCAAGCGAAGTTGGCTGTGTCTGATGCGACCGACGCACAGTATGAAGCAACAACTGGCTTGTCGAAGGCTCAGACGGTATTGAACGAAGCGGTGAGTGGTGCGATTGTCGGGTCTGCGACTTACAACATATTCCTTGATCTGCTCAATCGAGCGAAAGAACAACAAGAAACAGCTTCGGAGCGTTTGACTGACGCGCTTGATCGAGAGACTGAAGCGTACGAGAATCTTGCCGAAGCAATCGCCAAGGTCGCTGATGCAGCGAAGGCTAGTGGCCGAGCCAATTTGATGATTCCAACTTTGCCGACTGTGCCTACGCCTGGAGGTTCAGGAGTACCATCCGATATTCGTGGTGGTGGTGGGACGAGCATCGTTGTCAACACAGGTATCGGCACGAACGGTGTTGAGGCTGGTCGGCAGATTGTGCAACTCTTGCAACAATACACAGCGGTCGATGCGTTTGCGATTGACCGACTCGGCTTCGCGCCAAGAAGGTAGTCATGCCAAAGACATTGAAGTGGGGACAGGCATATTCGGTTCTGCTAGATGTCGGTCAGATTGTCAACGAGTTCATTCTTGACACATCAACACTTGACAGCACCGATGTTCTTGACGGCTCAGGTGACTTTGTTGACGCAACGGAATATGTGTTATCGGTTGCGATCCAACGCGGTCGCTCAACTCAAACCGATCAGTTCTCACCTGGCAGTTGTCGAGTCTTGGCTGATGATCGTGCTTCTGGACGATTGTTTGATCCAGCGAACACTGCATCAGCCTGGTATCAAGGATCATTTGACTTGGCTCCGAGGCGAGCGATCAAAGTTCTTGCCGGTACCGCCGAACTATTCGTCGGCGCAATCACCGACCTTGACATCACATATGAGCAACCGAACCTGTCGTTCGCGTCAATCCAATCCGCTGACGCACTATACGAGCTGTCACGCACCGCACTGACCGCGTTCAACCCTTCGTCACAACTCACATCGGAACGTGTGTCGGCGATCTTGGATAGACCAGAAGTTAACTTCTCAACCGCGCTCCGAGACATCACAACAGGCATCGCAACCTGTGGCACGGTCGCCTATGCCGACAACACAAACACTTTGTCGGCGTTGCAATCTGTTGCCATTGCCGAAGACGGCAGACTATTCGCAAACCGAAAAAACCAAATCGAGTTCAATGAAAGAATCTCTGTCACCTTCTCAACCGCTGTCGCATCGTTCGGTGGTACCGCTTCAAATGAGATACCAATCTTGGCGATTGGAGTCGCATACGGTCAAGAAACATTGTTCAACCGTGTTCAGATAGATGTTGACGGTGGCACGGCAGCGCAAGTCGCATCGGATGCCACAAGTCAAACTCAGTATGGTGTGCAAACTCTGTCGTTCTCGAATGTGCCACTAAATACTTTGGCGGCAGGATCAGCCTTGGCAGAAAACCTTCTAAACAAATACAAAGAACCAAAGATCCGCTTCGACGAGATCTCAACCAGTCTGAACGCTTGCGGGTCAGCACTCTGGCCGACCGTTCTGACACTCGATGTCGGAGACGTCATCGGCGTCACGAAACGATACGACCAAGGCTTGCCATTGTCGCGCACCGAGTCCGTGTTCATAGAAGCCGTCTCGCACGACATCACACCATCTGATCATCGGATATCATTCAAACTAGGTCAGGTTAGACTTCTGACCGCGTTCGTACTCGACACAAACCAACTTGACGATGTTGATGTTGGACTAGGATAGGAGCAATATGGCAACAAGACCAAGTTTTACTAGCGGAGATGTGTTCACTGCGGCGAACGCTAATATCCTCGCAACTTCAATCGTCGCAATCAATACCCAATCTGGCACCGCGTACACCGCGGCACTCACCGATGTAGGCAAGTTAATTAACTTCACGTCAAACAGTGCAATAGTCTTCACTATCCCAGCGTCAACAGCTGTTGCCTTTGCGGTTGGCGACCAGATCAACATCTATCAAGGCGGATCAGCAACCGCGACAATCACACCTGCTGCCACGGTCACGGTGCGTTCAACTGGTGCAAAGTTAAAAACTAGCGATCAGTTCTCCATTGCGACTTGCATAAAGATCGACACGAACGAATGGGTTGCTGTCGGCAATTTGAAGGCGTAGTCATGCAAATACTTGCAGGAGTATTCGCTGGTGCTGGTGGTGGTGTCGCAGGATACTTCGCTGGCGGTTCAGATGTGAGCGTTAACATTTCAGGCATAGACCGAATCGCTTTTCCTGCGGACACTAAAACTACTTTGTCGGCAACCTTGTCATCAGTTACTTTCGCTGGGGTTGGATTCGCCAACTCTGGTGTTGCTGGCTATGTGGCAGGCGGTCAAGATGATTCAGGTGGCACAAGTAAAATAGATAAACTTGCTTTCCCAGCAGAAACTAGAACAACATTGGCAGCCACTTTGACAGCGGCAACAAGTTTCGGCGCAGGGTTTGCGAACTCGGCGGTTGCTGGTTATTACGGTGGCGGATTCGGAATGGGTAGCAGCATAGATAAAATTACTTTTCCAGCAGATACAAAATCAACGATCGCAGCGAATCTTACAAGCGCAACACAATTTTTTGCAGGTATGGCTAATAGCGGAGTCGCTGGATATTTCGGTGGCGGTGGCGGACCAGTTGACAGAATAGATAAACTAACTTTTCCTGCGGATAGTAAAACTACTTTGTCGGCAGTTCTATCAACGGCGAGAAATCAACTTGGCGCAATGGCAAACTCTGGAGTCGCTGGATACTTTGGTGGCGGTACTGATTCGGGTGGCAACATATCGGGCATAGATAAAATAACTTTTTCAGCAGACACTAAAACTACTCTTTCCGCAACTTTGACCGCAGCTATATTCGACTTGGCTGGTATGTCAGACACAGGTGTTGCAGGATATTTCGGTGGTGGTTCAACCGGTTCTTTTGTATCTAGGATAGATAAAATTACTTTTCCAGCGGACACCAAATCAACTTTGTCTGCAACACTCAGCACAGCCAGACGGCGAGCAATGGGTTTTGCTGATTGTGGTGTGTTCTAATGCGTGAAGATATACAACTCTCATTCATTGAATGTCAAATGCCACGAACTCCATACCAGTTAGAACGCTTCGTGGTCGGGCAACACGACACACCAGAGATGCAATTCGTGCAAGTATGTCGAGAACTAGAAGCCTTGTATTACACCATCAAAGAAGTTGGAATGGCAAACAAGAAAACAGAACTTGAGATCGCCAAACTTCGTTCGTCAGGTGATGAGATAGATGCGATAGATGCCGACATCAAAGAACTAGGTTTAGAACGGACACGGCTTGTCGCCATCGGTGCTAGGCGCGAGCTAGACGAGTTGATCAAAATGTATGATGCAATGCCTCACTTCACTCGCGAACAGATAGATCAGTCTCAACCTGATTACTGGCAGGCTCGACTCGGCCGTCAAGCGAACCTACAGATCATGTCAGGCGGCGCAAACTGGGCGCACCTAGAAGCACTCGACCAGGTAGGTGTTCTTCAACCAATGATTCAAGCGCAACAAGAACGAGCAAAGGAGTTGCAACAATGAAATACGCGACTTGGACGATTGACCGAAGTGACGGTTCAACACCGGAACCGACAATCCGCAGTCGTGGCGGTGAAGCATCAGGCGGTTTCATGAAAGATTCCGAAACAGTCGTTGGCTATGTCTGGTCGGACTGCGACCTAACAGGTTTAGACAAATGGAACTTCTCAACGATGACAAATGTGCAGGCGTTGGCTTTAGCACAGACATTGAATCCTGAATGCTTCTTGGCTGATGACGGCACGATTCAAGCGCCACAAGTTGCGGTGTAAATGTTGCCTGAGTAGCGGTATTGAACTATGGGTTCAAATCTTTGTATGTTTCTAATCACGAGGGTGTTTTGTTTCTAAGTCCGATCGGTAGTTTATTTTTCGGACAACTAGTATTCCGAACATGGAACCGAAGTGAAACGAAACTTGACTCGATGGCTGATCCCAATCCCAGCCTTGCTGTTCGCGCTGTTCCCAAACCCTGCCAAGGCTGACCCAGTCGCAGGGTTGAACGCGGTCGGATATCTGATATCTGGTCTGCCAACCAGATCCGATATCGCGTATCCGCAATGTGGTTCGGAGTTAGAAAACAACATCAATCGCAACTTCAACGGTGAACCATTCCAACAATGTGGCAACGACAACTTCATGATTCACTACACCGGCGCAATCACGATCCCAGAGAATCAAACAATCAGTTTCATGGTCGCATCCGACGATGGTGGCACTGTGAAGATCGGTGAGACGCCTGAGTTTGGCACATGGAACTTCAAAGGCTGCTCATGGTCGGCACAAACATCATTCGCGTTACCAGTCGGCACCTATCCACTCGACGGATGGTTCTTCGAAGGTGGTGGCGCTGCCTGCTACATGCTCGCCTGGAATATCAATGGTGCAGGCTGGCAGATCGTGCCAGATAGCGCGTTCACTACTCAGGCAGCATCGACCACGACCACGACTACGAGTTCATCCACTTCCACAACAACGACAACACTATTGCCAAGTACAACAACGACAGCGACGACATCAACTTCATCTACATCAACCCTTCCTGAGCAAACTTCCACAACTTCGACAACAACTCAACTGCCAACGACCACAACAAGTTCCAGCACGACCACAACCACTGAGCCGCGTCCTGTACCATCTGCAACAACATCTATCGCGCCTGTAGAAGTTTCAACCACGATCGCACAGCCGACAGAACCGCCAAGTGTGCAACAATCCACCACAACGGCGCTTCCCGAAAGAACAGAACCGTCAACGACAACAACGCCAACGACTCTGCCACCAGAAACAACATTGCCACCACCACCAACTTCACTAGTGTCAACAACACTTGCGCAGGTAATAGCACCAATCGAAACAACCATTCCAAAACTGACACCAAGAACGACACAACCTCAAACATCTAGAACCGATCCTTCCTCAACTCTTCCCAGTCGATCTGAGACGTCTCTTCTCGGAACAGTACCGCTAGAAGTACCGAAACAACAAATCCAAGATATCCAACAAATCCAAGAACAATCAAAAGTGCTTTCATTACAAAAGACCTTAGTGGAGATAATCCCGAACCAGCCGATCACCAATGTCAAGGTTGAGCAGATGGTTCAAGTGTTGGCTGATCAGGCACCGGCACAAATTGTGGCTACAATCCAGCAGGTCTTGACCGCAGACATCACCAGCGACCAGGCGGTCAGTATCGCGTCAAGTGCTGAGGTGTTGGCGGCAGTGACGGAAGAACAAGCCGAAGCCATATTCGAAGAGATAGTGGTTGACGAGCTGACCGCGGAAGTGGCCGAAGAACTAGTCGCAGTGTTAAATGAGGCACCAACCAAAGTGAAGAAGAAGTTTCAAGAAACAATCAATGTATTCTCTGGACTATTCAACTCATACAAGATGGTCGGATCAACGATTCCTGTCGGTGAGCGTAGAACTCTGCTCGCTGTATCAAATACACTGGTAGCGGTAGGAGCGAGCCTGCGAAGAAGAGACAAATAATGATCCGCAAACTTAAAGATGAATTGTTCGCACTCGGCTTCACGCTGGGCGCATCAGCCATAACTATTATGACTTTGTCAGGAACTGTGCAGAACTGGGCGTTGATATTTACGTTCCTGTCACTAGCACTACACTTGGCAGGAGTACTCAGCAAGGACGGAGAAAACGATGGTGGAAGAAGTGAAGATTAAACAGAACCAAACAATTGCAAAGTTTCTTGACCTGACACAAAGATTATTCTCGCTGTTCTTGGCGAACGCGCTACCAGCAGTCACCACAGGTGCTGTGATCGGTATCTCGGTCGCTAAGTCGGCGATCATGGCTGGTGCTATGGCTGTCATCGCAGTTGTACAGAAACTCGCAACAGCATCAGTTGACGGTGAACTGACATCCGAAGAAATCAAAGAAGCATTCAGCGGAGCGAAGAAGAAGTGAATGCGAAGAACTGGCCGATAGTCAAAGTAACTTTGCCGGCAGACCTCAAAGGCGTCAAGCCTGGTGCGTTGCCTGAAACTTTGTTACGCACCATCCAACCTGGTGGAAAACTTCACTGGCGTGCAGCGGATGCTTATCATGCGATGCGCGACAAAGCACTCGCCGATGGAATCGTGCCATTCAAGCCAACATCAGTTGGTGACACTTATCGAACATTACAGATGCAAACAACTTCGTTCTTGCAGAGATACCA
>Ga0209296_1002327_pt1 | contig 13738 bp, 8 predicted proteins | sample S_130206_EF_Meta_FD_187319 | JGI IMG/M metagenome (GOLD analysis project Ga0209296, IMG submission 187319) | Freshwater microbial communities from Lake Simoncouche, Canada to study carbon cycling - S_130206_EF_MetaG (SPAdes) (version 2) | ecosystem: Environmental > Aquatic > Freshwater > Lake ...
GTCTTTCAGGCCTCTATTGCCTGAAAGGCTTTTCTTATTTATCCTAAGAACATTGCCGCCTTAGCTCAGCTGGTAGAGCGACGCTTTCGTAAAGCGTAGGTCGTGGATTCGAATTCCACAGGTGGCTTGTCGTAAACCATTGTTGTGAAGCAGTTTAAGCTTACCACTCCGTGCGGAGTGTGCACTAAAAACAAGGTTTTTTTCAGTAGTACTACTGAGGAATCCATGATTGCACACACACGTATCTCCCCAAAGCCTTTCAAAATCCCAAAACTAGGGCTGCATAAAGCCACTGGTCAAGCCATAGTCAGGATCGATGGCAAAGACCATTACTGTGGTAAGTCTGGCTCACCAGAAGCCTGTGAACGTTATACTCGGCTAATAAGTGAATGGATGCATCGAAAGAAGTTTGCACCATCTCAATCAAAGGAAATTCCACCATCAGATGATTTCACCACATTAACCATTGATGAACTTATTCTCAGGTACTTTACCTTTAGCGAAAAGTACTACGCAAACAGCCCTGGCGAATTAGATAAAATCCGATTGGCTCTAAAGCCACTACGCGCCCTTTATGGAAAAAAACTCGTAAGTGAATTTGGTCCCAAGGCTCTAAAACATGTTCGAGAAACGATGACCTACGAGCGTACTTGCACCAGAATCCACATAGATTCTTTAGGGAATAAAACTAAGATTCAGAAGCCAACCACTCTGAGCCAGCGAACTATCAATCAGCGCATCAACATAATTACACGCATGTTTGCGTGGGCAACCGAAGAAGAGCTTATTCCACGAGATATTTACCTAGCCGCAGCATTGAAACAGGTTAAACCAATCAGAGATGGCAGGTTTGGCGTTAAACCGCCTACCAGAGTAAGCGCTGCCGACATGAATATTTATCGGGCCCTCCTGCCTCACCTTCCAGGGCCAGTGAAAGCTATGGTTCAATTAATCAATTTAACAACTATGAGATCCAGCGATGTTTGTTTAATGCGTCCAATGGATATAGATCAAAGTGAGCCAGTATGGAAGTACTTACCTAGTAAATTCAAAAGATCTGCATTAAGCGGCACAAAACAACGAGTGATCATGATTGGGCCTGAAGGCCAAAAGATACTAGCACCTTTTTTGGAAAACCGAAGCCCAGAAAGCTATCTCTTCTCCCCAAAAGAAACGATGGAAGAAATATTCCGCGAAAGAAGAAAAAACCGAAAAACAAAAGTTCAACCTAGTCAAATTTCCCAGAAGAAACCAGCGCCTAAAAGAACACCTGGTTTAAAATACAATAGCCAATCATTTTATGCTGCAATTCAAAGAGTAGTAAAGAAGCTTGGTCTAGGTAAATTATTCCCTAACCAACTTAGGCATGGAGCTGGGGCAAGAATCCGGAAAGAGTTTGGCATCGAACATGCAAGCAAAGTAATGGGTCACAGTCATATTTCAACAACCGAAATTTATGCAGATTACGACATGACAAAAACAATGGAGATCATGCATAAAATCGGGTGATTTAATTGTTATATTTTTGATAAAAAGATTACACTAAAAAATGTAGATTTGGGGGTAATTGCTAACTTTTGCACTAATTTACAGAAAGCCCATGCGATGAAGGAAGACTCTAAACTGATCACAGAGAACCCGATCCTAGAGAACCCGATCCTAGATGAAATGCTAGCAAAAGAAGAATCTATGATCAAAGAACTCTCTGCTGCGCATGAGTTGCCTGCTAGTAAATTGCGTTCTATTATTGCTAATATCAAAACTACTCTCGAGGCAACTGATTATTCTTTTCCTGATGACTACGCAATCGGACTAATGTGGGATGCGTTCGAATGTCTCCCTAAAAAGGAGGCACTAGAGTTCCTAGAAGCAAAAGATTTGCATAGGCAGGTTCTAAAACCAATGTTATTTGAAGCATTGGTCAACGAGTTTCGTTCCCAGCTTTCAATTGATGATTTAATTAACCAGTGCAATGAGGTAAAGAAACTGCTTGAAACACACAAAGATTACATCATCCAAACAGGATTATTACCAGAAAGGCTAGAGCACGAGCCCTGGTTAGAATCTTTCTTTTTACGGTTTTACGATACAAAAAAAACAACATCCAAATACCCATCAAAAGCACCAAAAGCCCCCTTCACCTTTATACCTATAAACCCATTCTCCGCATCGAAATCTACACCCTGCAAATATGACGAAGCTAACCAGATCGAAGGTTTGGGTGAAAGCAATGAGGAAGAAATAGAGCGACTAAGACCCCTGCTCTTTGATATCGCAATCAATGTTATTACCTTAATTGAAAGCTCTTTTAAAGACGCCTCAATTTCCGATCAATTGGAGTCAGGGTTTATATCAATCATCACACGAAGATTGGAAAATAAAGACCTTGCAGGCTTACTCAAATTTGACCAAAAGTTCTCAACCGATAAGCGAGTGTATTATAAGCTAAATAAACCTTTAGTGATCAACAGCAAATTCTGCAGTTATCTGCAATCGGATGGTTTACTATCAAGTCTAGCCAATTTAATAATTAGTATAAGGCATAACTTTTTTGATAATCCATTAGGAAAAGCATTTGCTGATCTGAAATACGTTGATGCTTTAAATAAGCTTAATGAAGCAAAGTGCAGCTCTTACCTTGGTTCAAGCTACTTTGAATCTCTGCCTACAACATCTGAGATGACTGAACTTCTCAATTTGATTGAAAGCAAAGACGAGAGCTTACGCAGCAATAGAGATTTATCTATTAAATTAATGAACAAGAAACTAATAGACGAGAGGAAGAAGAAAAGAAAAAAATTACTTATCAAGTCTAAAACGCCTAATCGCAAAAACAAGTTTGTTTTCGACTTCACTGAGGTTGATGGGTCTTTTACTTGGAATATCGTATTTAAAGGAAAAGAAGTAGGAAGATCTATAAAAAAATCAAAGGGTTACTTTTTGATTAGAGAACTCCTCACAAATCGTGGTGTACCTCTTTCCATTGAATCTTTGGATAAGATGATCCTTTCAGATTACGTTCCAGAAAATACTAAAGAGGCTAGCTTTAAAAAAGCTGATACCAATCCTATAGCATCAGACAAAAAATACGTAACTAGCCACAACAAGATCGCAAAAATAGAAATACTGGTATCCGATCTTACGAAAAAATTAGATGATTCGAGCCTAACAGTAGAGGAGTGTGAGAACATTCATGCTAGTCTTAAAAAAGCATATGAAAAACTCACTGTGCTCAAAGAGAATGCCCGCATCTTTAAACTGCAAAATGACCGCGTTAGGAAGCAAATTAAAGATAGCCTGAAGACATTAAACGGCTTCTCCACAGAACTCTGGAAGCACTTAGATGCAAGTATAAAAAAAGGAAACGGTCGCTGGGTTTACGATCCAGAAAAACCAATTGATTGGATTTAGTCACCCACCATAGGCCAGAATCTAAACTTAAGAAATAACCCCCTTCAACTAACCTGACGACAACCAAATCATTCTGTAATTATCCCTGCCATAGAGCGGGCTAGCTTCATTACTGCCATGCCTCCTCCTGACCTAATTAGGAGCCCGCCTCGGTACCGTTTGCCTTCTCCTGACCTAATAGGAGCCCGCCTCGGTACCGCTTGCCTCCTTTTGCAAACCATTAAATTTTAAACAATTTTAGAGAAATATCCCTTTTGTCGCATGCGACCTTTTTTCGTCGCCAAGTACCTATGTGGCGAAACACGAAACTTGCTAGGAGTTCTTTGCAAATGCATGAAACAGATAAAACTCGGATGGTTCTGCTTTCAAAAGCAGCGGTTTTACTACCGACTCGGAACGAGAAGACGGTGCACCCATCTACTCTTCATCGTTGGCGGTCCAGAGGTGTTCGAGGAGTACGCCTAACTTGTAACCGAGTAGGGGGCTGCTGGTTCACAACTCAAAATGCACTTGATGCATTTTGCGCAGAACTAAGCAAAACTCCTGAACTCAATCCCAGTCCAAAAGTTGACCCAACCTTGATTGATCGCGAATTAGAAAAGCGCGGTTTCTAGCCTACTAACCCAAACCGCTTGTTTGCGACCAAACAAGCGGTTTTCATAAATACCCCTAAACACAATCATCTTAAATGAAAAGCGAATGACAAAATGAACATGGAAAACAATGACTTAAAGCTCGGTTTCGAAATACCTGAGGCTACGTTCGAAGAAATCCACGCTGGGCTAGCCGCCTACTTCTCTCACCGACTAAACACACAAGAAGCAGACTCACTGCAGTTTGAAATCCGTTTAATCGGAGTCGATAAAACCATAAGGGCTGCATTTTTTGACCTAAGTGAGGAAGGCCTACTTAGTGCAGCAAACATGATTTTAATTGAACAAGCAAACCCATCTTGGCAAGGGACTTATGCGACGGTAAATCCCAGCCATAAGACGGAATTTCCTCGAGGCGCATTCACTTCAACTGGCCTTACAAAAGATGAACATATTCCAGGTGGGCATTGCACATTTGTATTACTCGACATTGACCCAATAAAAAACAATCCAGCATTAGGACAATGCAATGCCACCCCGAATGAAAAAGCTTACGCTCTTGCTTCGGGCGACTTAATCAACCAGATGCTTGAAAGCCTAGGATTAAGAGCAACTTTAACCGTTTCCTCAGGGAACGGCTTTCACGGGTTATATCCAGTAAACGGAATCACAAAGGTCCAGCACCAGCGATTCCTGCAGTTTATCGCAAAAAAGTGGATTACCATTGCCCCTTCGGAACTTCTCAAGAAAGTAAATGTTGATAAATGTGTGTACAACCCTGCCCGCATAATGCGTGTCCCTAGCTCACTCGGGCGCAAAGGCGGCGATGATATCACACGGCCTGCGGTTGTTAAGTCTCAAATAATAAACCGCATCGATTGGTCTGCAGATTTGGCCCAATCAAACCAAACAGCAGTTGAGAAAATATTAACCACTGAAGAAGTCCCGCTCGAAAATAGTTACCGCTATCAAGAGGAAAATTACTCCGCTAATACAGATTTTTTTCAAAAACGGGCGCTTAATTACATTAAGATACTTTGCAATGAAAAGCCTGCAATAAGTGGCCAGGGAGGCCATAACACGACCTTTGCAAATATGTGCAAACTAGTGCAAAGGTTTGACATGCTCCCCAAGGAAAAGCTTTGGGAATTAGCGAACTATTACAATGTAAACGGGACTGGGGGTGAACCATGGAAGGATTCAGAGCTAAAGCATAAGTTTGAAGATGCCTTGAAAAGCCCAAGGGCCCACCCTTCGTATTCGGAACAAAGCGATGCGCCTTTAATCGGCGAAACCAGAGTCTCCATTGTAATTGCCGAAGGTACAAACCCTTCAGCTAGTGGGTATCAGCTTTTGTCGGACTTATCCGACCAAGGAAATGCGCAGCGAATGCTTCAGCATTGTGGCCATGATTTACTCTTCGTAGCCGGTGCATGGAAAAAGTGGATGACTTGGAATGGGGTCCATTGGGAAATCGATGAAACAAATACCGTTCAGGTACTTTTCAAACAATCTGTTGATGCAAATATCAGTAAAATAGAATCCGCTTTGGAAAAGCTTAAAACCGAGAAGCCAGCCTCTAAAACACCAAACAAAAATGAAGGAGTGAATGAACTAGAAAAAGCCTTAAGTTTTTTATCCAGATCACGAAACATGGATAAACTTCGGGCCGGTATTAGTTCGGCTGAATCAGAGAATGTAACAATTCCACATACCATCCTAAATGGTTGTAAGAACAAAATCGCATGTAAAAATGGCACCATTGATTTGTTAACAGGGCAATTAATCAGCTCCAGGCGGGAAGACTACCTAACCCAAGCGGTCAGTACGGAATTCCACTCAGAATCACCCTGCCCTAACTGGGTGAATTTTCTCTGGCAGATTCTTATCGATCCAACAACAAAAAAACCCGATTACGGGCTTATCAATTACGTCCAAAAACTACTAGGTTTGGCCCTAACCGGGAACGCAACAACTGAAAACATCTTTCCCATATTTTTTGGCGCTGGGGGTAACGGAAAATCCACATTTATTAACACCATTCAGGAAGTTATTGGTAACAGCATAAGTTACGGGGCCGACCCAAAATTCCTGATGGAAACCCATCAAAAAGATCACCCGACAACGCTTGCATCAGTCCACGGGAAAAGGCTAATTATTGCCGCAGAACCTTCACCTGGCAGCAGGCTAGACACTAGCCTTATTAAAAGCCTGACCGGTGGAGACCAACTTAGCGCACGCAGAATGCGGGAAGATCTCTGGAGTTTTACCCCTGAGGCTCTGATAGTTTTGGTCTCCAATGAACTGCCATTAGTTCGGGATACTAGCGAAGGCATTTGGCGAAGAATTGTTGTGATCCCATTTTTGGCCAGTTTTCGTGGAACGGACCGAAACCCTCTTTTGAAAGAAAAACTACTAGCCGAAAAAGAAGGCATACTGCGGTGGCTAGTTGATGGCGCAGTGCACTACTCGAAGGAAGGCTTAATTCCGCCAACCACGGTCCATGCAGCATCTGCAAATTATCGGGCCGAAGAAAATGTAGCTGCCCGTTGGCTTGCAGATTGCGCTGTGTTTGACCCCAACTGCAAAACCAAGGCAATCACTATCCAACAAAATTTCCATGAATGGCTGCGAATCCACGGTATCTTCCTACCCAATAAGCAAAAATATCTATCTGAAGCATTGGAGCAATTGCCCATGGTAATAAAGGTCAAATCAAGTGCAACATATTACCTCGGCCTTAGGCTTTACGACACCAGCCTCCGAGATCAGTAAGCACATGCAATCCAAAACACAAGTACTTGGGAGGGACATAAAAGAATATAAACCCTTTAAAAGCATACACTTACGTCTTAACTTGAAAAGGTATGGGAGGGACATGGGAGGCACTTGGGAGGGACAGGTTTTCCACAAACCATTACATAATAATGACTTACATCTTATTGGGAGGGACGGGAGTGACTTTATATATTAACCGTAACAATTAACTAGTAAAGAAAGACTTCTATATACATTATTTGGTGGGTATAGCATAAAATGACTCCCGTTGCTCCCATAAAACCATAAAGCATTACATGGATTACACTTACGAATAACTATCACTCCCAAAGTGACTCCCATATGCCTCCCGTGTGCCTCCCATAAATACCACAAGCACCATCTTCTCATCAAAAACAAAGCTTTAGTAATACTTAGTTATACCTAAAGAGTGCTCGTAGGTATAACAATGTACGCACGAATACTACGACTTAAATCGCTTAGGTAAGGAGACCCCAGTAATTTTAAGACTAATGTAAGGTGCAGGACTATTTAGGATCCACCCTTTCACAATCAAAGGCAAGAATACTTCGAAAGGTGTTCCTGGCTTTAAACCCAGCAAAGCTGGAAGGCAGGCAACTAAGGGCGTGGGGTGAGGCAAGAATAACCACTTTGGTCCGCGCTCGACTAAGAGCAACATTAAACCGGTTTAAGGAAAACAAAAAACCACCCTTGGACTGCAGTAACTCATGATCGCTAGAGCACAAAGAATAAATCACCAGATCCACAGTCATACCTTGAACCCGTTCAACTGTATCAATCACTGGAAGCAAATGTGTTCCTGTAGCCTCTTGGAGCATATCTCGAATCCTAGCTGACTGGCGTCTGAAGGGGGTTACCAACACCATCTCTTTTACAGGCACTCCACCACCCATGCAGCCTTTAATAATCTGGACCGCAATTCTGGCTTCCTCTTCGTTTTCTTCACCACAATCGACGGTATCAACAGGCACCCAAACGATACTTAAAGTAGGATCCAGAATCTCAGTAAGAAACTTACTACCTTTTGGATCGATTTCATAAGGAAACATTAGATCTGCATTAGAATGGTGAGAGTACAACCCAACCTCGGGTCCATAGAAGTTTCGACCTATTAAATCACATAGCCTAGAATTAAGCCTGTAGGTCACATTCAATGGAATAATACTTCCTGGGTAAAACTTCCTTAGGCCTGCAAACATGGATATGGCGTGTGGTTCAGCCATAAGTTCATCTTCAAACACAGGGGGCATTTGCGCATCATCACCAAAAAGGATCAAAGAGCCCGCCCCTAACAAAGAAAGGAGCATACCATCTACAAACGGTACCTGCCCTGCCTCATCAACGAGCAACACAGTTGGAGAGAATTGGCTTCTGCCACTGCTAGATTGCTGCAATAAAACAGATGCCATGGTACAGCCTATGATTGTTTGATTTAGCTCTTCTCTGCCATTCTCCTCCAAGAGCTTTTTCATGCCGCAGATTTCAATGTTTGGATGAAGCGATTCTCGGTTATCTTTCGAAGCAACTTTGAATATAGGCCTTTTCGGGAACATCTGTTTTATCGCAGATAGTGCATTATTAGTTGCCTGATGCGTTACAGAAAGAATCATCACCCGATTACCCATGCGCACAAGTAATTCTGCAAGGAAAGCTAAGGCTTGGGTCTTACCCGTCCCTGGAGGCCCTTGAATTCCAAGTAACAATGGCAATGGCACAGCTTTTAACAAGGCAGCCTTTTGGGATAAATCTAAAACCTTACCTGCCTCAGCCTCTAGACACTTGAGCAGCTCCCCTGCTAAACCCAGATTTGGAGTTTCTTGAAGAACCGGCATTGCAGGCAGGGCAGACTCAAACAAACTCAGGTGGCTCCAACCTGGGTAACCCGGCTGAGCGCTTAGCAAGCACTCAATGTATTTCCATGTCAGGTCAAAGGTTTGTTCCATCAGATCAACCTTATCGCCCGGTTCGAGGTCTTTAACCCAAGCATTTATCTTTATCGTTTTCCCGTTGTTTTCAATAAGGGCAATTTTCCCTTCACTTTCCTTCTCTCCACGAACAATTATTACCCCATCTTCTTTTCGAAACTTAGAGTTATTAGAGGGGCATTCAAAGGTTAGGGTCCGACCTTCTCTCGCAATTAACAAAACATCAAGAAGCACTCTACCAGCTTCTTCAAGAGCTTCCCTACTTAGGATTTTTAGAAGTCCGTCCTTGGCTTTTTGGAGCCCTGCCTTTTTAATCAGATAATCTTTAAAGGATTGTATGATTTTCATATCGTGGCCCCTTCGATGAGCCATCGGACTAAACTTTCAATGCTTCTTACTTTGGTCTCAAGCGGATCACCAGGCTCAATCTGCCTACCCAGAATCTTAATTACTTTCTCTAGCTGCATGGTCTCAAGAGGCACATGAGTAAAATCTTCTATTACCTCAACTAAATTAATAACGGTAGGCTTTTCCAACTCATAGGAAATAGCAACACGGTCTAGGGATATAAGATCCTTTACGCCATAAACAACAAATGTTTTATCTTTAAAATACTCCAGAAGCTTCTCTCTGGTTCCATCTCCATCAGCTAGCTTTAGAAAGTTCCTTTTATGAACTCCCCCTTTTAATGTGTGAAAAGGCATACGCTCAGGAAGTTCTATAAAGTTAAACCCATCATCAATTGCTAGGGGCAGCCAAGAAGTAAGGTGTTTTTGGTTAAGCATCTGGCGAAACACAGCTTTGGACTGCTGCAGGCTTCTCACCGCTCGTTGAATCCTTTTAACTTCTCTGCCAGATAGCCCAATAAGAGTAAGATCCCTTTCGGTTAATATTCCAAAGTCTGCCCAGGCTTGAATGCCCTTTTCATTAAACTCTCTTACCGTCTTGCGGGAAACACTTGGAATAAGAGAAAGATGCTTCTCTTTACGCATCTTAGGTAGGCATACATTTCGCCAATCGCAGGTGGAGCATCCATCTTGAAAGTGGGCCCCTGGCTCATTCTCAAGAACTCTAAGTTCTATGACCTTCTTTTGGCATTCCTCGAAGTCCACTTTCATTTCAGCAGTTGATACAAAAAGCCTTTCTTCACTGCCAAGATGGAAGAACATCTGACCAGAGCTTCCTCCTTGAATTTGAGAGAGCAGTCCTTCGTACCACATCGCTTGAAAGACATGAGCTATTCCCAAGGACTTTGCTCGCTTAATCTCTCCTACCGAGTAGATATTTCCACCATCATCGCTGCGCTGAAGAATATCCACGATCCCAATACCGCGTTCTCCCGCCAGAGATCCTTGAAGAATAGTCTTCTCGCCTCGAGCCATGGCCTCAAGAGTAAGCCTTTGCCTTTCCTTGGTATCCCCAGATGGAATAACACAAGCATCAGCGTAAAGGCTTTCGTATATCCTCTTTTCAACCTCTTCACCCTCAAGCTGCATTGCCCTTAAGGCTGCAGGAGGGGCGGCTTTATCGGCATGATTACCATGAAAATGCAGCCATGCAGCCTGTGGACAGCGAAGGTAAGCGGAAAACACATGACCAGAAAGAGGCTTTATATTAGGGCGGGCGGATTCATTCATTTGGGTAGCTGCGCCTTCACATACTCTCTGGTTTCATCGTCTTGAATCCAGGTGTAAATGCCTGCAATGGCCCTGCTAAAGATAATCCTATAGGCGATCTTTAGCCTTTTAAGAAGTTCGGTGCTTTCCTCTTCATAAACCCCTGCCTTCTCTTCCTTCTTCGCCCGTGCCAGGGTCTGCTTCCAAGCTGTTTCATGTATGTTTTTAATATCAAAAACCCATTTGTTACCTCGGCGTACGAAGTCATTTCCCCAGAGAACCCCAAGGTAAGTGTAATCAAACCCTCTAACGGTGTAAGGACATCCCACTTCGCAAAGAGGATCCTCTGCCATGTGGGATCCTTCAATAGCCTGAATGAAATAAGAGTAGTCTGGGTCAGTTCCTGGGGCATAGTTCCATATCTTTGACCATTCAACCTCTTTGCCTGCATGGTTGAACTTGAAATGAAAGTCTTGGTTCTTAGGAGCAAGGGAATGCGGTGAAGGTTTTCCTTTGGTTATCCACTTTTGGGAATACGAAGAGATAAGCCTTCCAGTTGCACCGTTAGCTAAAGAGGCGCGAAGCCTATCCTCTAAGTCTTTGGGATTATCTGCAAGCTCTAAGATCATTTTTCCATGGGGTGTATTCTTCGACTTGCGCCATGGATGACTTGGAATTTCCTTATCATTCATGCCAAGCAGGCATTCTAGCCAATCAATATATTCTGTAGAACCCCCGCATCGATACTGGTTCCCCTCAAGGCTGATAGGCTCCACCATTTGAGCGCCAGCATAAGCTGCATATCTTTTGATGTCTTCCAAGGTGGTGGTTTCACAATCACGGAAGCTCTGGGCTCCATCCATCAGGAAGACGCTTACCTGAGAGCCACGAATAATGTGATAGGCTTGAGGCCCTGCATACATTGGCCACCCGGTTACACCTGGCCTGGCCTTTTTAACCTCTGGATTGATCAGCCCATGAGCTTCGTCAACAATCGATACTTTATAGCTATCATCTGGGCATCTAAAGGAACCACATTCATCATGAACTACCTTTAAATTCGCCTTCCAATTATCCATGTTTAGTAGAGCTTTGCGCTTTCCAAACCATTGAGTTGTTTCTGGAGTGTACTGGTTTGCAGGTTTGATAATCCCTTTACCGGCTGGGCTGCCTGCAAGTTCATTATAAATGTGATTCCAATTAGATTTCTGGGATCCTGAAGTCGTGGTAATGACCACATTTCCGTTGTGAGAATTAGGATCCTTTATTAGCTCAGCCCAGAGCTTTGCAGCAAGTACGGATTTTCCGCTGCCAGGAGGGCCTTGAATCACAATTACGGCTTTCTGTACTCCAGAAGCCAAGACATCCTTGATCTTCCCTTTGCAAACTTCTAAGCCTAACTGCTGGTTTTCCAGAAGAACAAAGGGACTGGACTCAGGATCTAGTATCTGGGTAGCGATCTGGTTTACAAAACCTCGGTCCTGCTTGTATGTTCCTTTATCAAAAGCTTCGGCAAACTTTACATCAGGCCTAACTAGGTGCCTTGTTAGAAAACCCATAAATCCCTGATCCACTTCGCTATGACTGTAGATAGGGAATTCTTTGACTAAATCTGCATAAATTTTATCTCTGTAAACATCAACCGACTTCGATCTCGTAAGAAATGCGCATCCCTGAACATTGGCCTTCTCTTTAAGAACTGCACTATGAAACCGCCTGCAATACTCTGTGTATCCTCGAACCTGCTCACTAGGGTGAAGTACGGAAGATCCTTGGTGCGTAATTACCCCAGGATAAGGACCAGCAACATCGCCAGCGGTGTCCCAGTGCTTAAGCTCTAAAATAAGAGCCGTTGGACTATCGTTATTTCTTCCCAAAAGAACAACATCGCACCAAGAGGAAGAAGCAGGCAGCCGATACTCAACTAAGAGTGAACCCCCATCATTACCTAGATGCATATGAAAATCAGCAAGTGCAGGCTTAGCTAGAACTACGGAAAGTTTCCTGAAAGAATCTTGCCAAGCAGTTCGCTCTTGCTCAGTGTATCTGCCTGTTTTTTCTTGTAATTCATCAACAAAGCGGTTTAGATCCGTGGAGACCTTCTGACAGAATTTACCAACTGTAATTAACATGGGCGAACATTCCTTTACGGGTAGGGCTTTTTAAATAAGGCAAGGGCGCTGGCATACTCTTTAGATAAGTCGAACCCAGAGTCCGCGGTGGGAGAAATCTTCTTAAATGCGACGTACATCAGGCTTACAAGGTGCAGTCCGCTAAATTGGCCTTCTATTGACTTAAGCTTATATTGCTTCGTGGAATCATTGATATCTAATCCCTTCATTCCTAAAACTGCGATCTCAAAACCAATGGCTTGGACCTCAGCAATATTCATCGGACCAAACCGCTCCATCGCACCAACGCAATACATAACAGCATCGAACCTCTCCACGCCTGCGGATTTGGCTGCAAAAAACTTCCACGCAATTCGGGACCGGCCCTCTCGGGCAAGATCAGCCACCTGACCATGGCTATCCAAATTGAGAATTTCACTATAAATCTTACCAGCCTCAGAAAGCTTATTATTCTCTTCAAGAGCGCTGCCAAGGCCGTATAAAATTTGAAGATCCCTTGGTGCAAGTGCTACAGCCCTTGACAATACCGCCTCTGCATCGAGGGTATTGCCCACTTTTAAGTAAGCCCCACCCAAGTTCTTCAGTACTAGAGGATTATCCCCTTCCAGCCGGTCAACAGCTTTAAGCCGCTGAATAGCCTTATCTAGGAGATTACTCTTTATCTCTGCCACAGCTAAAGCAATAGCAGCATTGGTGCTATCAGGTTTTAGGGTTAAAGCGATATTCAAATGGGTCATCGCCTGCTCAAGTTTACCCGTATCACTATAAAGCATGCCAAGATTGTAATGGCAGGTAAAATCGTTTGGCGTCTGAAGCACCATTATTCCAAGAAGGTTGATAGCACTTTGGCTTTCCCCCTGTTTGATAAGGTTCAATACAACAGCCATGGGAGCGGGGCTATCTATGGACTCAGACCACTTGACATGCACCTTGCGCTCATTCTCGTCAACTCTTATCTGCACTTTACCTTTGAAGCGACTAAACTGATGTTCCACAAAAGCCTGAACAGCCTTTATGAACTCCTTTGAAGATGATTCCCTGGCATCTGCAGGAAGTTGAGAAATGTCGATATCATCAAAACCAATTGAAAAGTCCGATTCCATAAATAGCCCTTATTTATATTCCGTAAGCTTGTACCAGCTTTTAACCCCCAAGATATCTATCCACTTCTGCAGCAACTCTTTATCGTGGTCAGCATCAAGCATTGTCTCATGGAAAGCTTTGATTAACAGCTCAGATTTAGAAGTAAAACCTGCCAATGC